>Ga0255783_10003576_pt1 | contig 14729 bp, 12 predicted proteins | sample 011ome_22_FD_179981 | JGI IMG/M metagenome (GOLD analysis project Ga0255783, IMG submission 179981) | Coastal salt marsh microbial communities from the Groves Creek Marsh, Skidaway Island, Georgia - 011507BT metaG (version 2) | ecosystem: Environmental > Aquatic > Marine > Intertidal zone >... | reverse complement strand
GTGCATTTCTTGCTCGACGACGACGATCCATTTCCTGGAATCCACGTCTCCGTGATTGAAATCACGTCCGCGTTTGCGCTTCGTAAATACGAGAGCAACGCGTGCTTTTCCTTCCATTTGTCCGAAGCATTGATTTTCGAGAGTAAACCGTTCACGTTTACCGCGAGAAAAGTGGACGGATATTTTCGTTTGATTCTCGCCTTCTTGGTGGTGTGAATCGATGTCTCGTCCTCCTCTTGGTCTTTCTTGACGAGGAAACGTTTCATTATCGCGATGAACAGGCCTTGTTGTGTAATGACGTTTCAGTTTGCTTCATTTCTTTCCCCGTCATGTTCCAAAGCATAAACAACACTTCCGCGTCGATTGGACGGCAACGAAAGCCTTTTCTCGCGCTCAAAGAGAAGCGGAAAGAAAAACATCAAAGAGTGTCGTCCTTGAGAGGAGTTTCAGCCGCGCAGATAACGTTCGTCGACCCGGACGGGAAGGAAATCTCAACCTCATCCTCGAGTGGAATCGTACGAAATCTCGCGCTGGAAAACAACGTTGAAATCTACGAAGGATTCAACAAACTCCTCAACTGCGGCGGAAACGGCCAATGCGGGACGTGCGGGATGATTATTACCACCGATGGAAAAGATGTGTTGAGCGCACCGACCGAGGTGGAGCGAAAGAAACTCGGGGAAGCAAAGTTGAATAAAGGGTATCGATTGAGCTGCCAAACGGAGATTCTGAGCGAGAGCGAAGCGGAGAGTGCGATCAATATCACGTGCAAAACGAAACCGCCGAAGAAGTGATTTCGATGCGAAGAGAACAAAAAGAGAAAGGGAGAGAACGAGAGAGAACAGGGTGTAGAGGAGCTCGGAGTTTTGAGGGGCTTTTGAATACTGCGCGTGTATCGTCGGCGGCGAAAGCGTTCTCTCGCTCGCTCTCGCACGCAGAGAGAGGAGCGTCGTACGAGAGACTGAGACTTTCGAAGATGGCCAACACATCGGCCGCACAGAGTGACCGAAATCAAATTCCATACAAAATGAAGCTCTTTTAGCAACAGTTACGTGTTTTGCGTCAGATGTTGGAGATTCAGGCATGTAAACGTTTGCTTCGTACCACACAAATTTAGAACACATTAACACCCCTAATATATACAAACTCTATGCTCCTTTCTTACGCGAAGAAGAAGACAAAAGCAAAGACAAATCCGCTCGTTTGGTTGCAGCTTTTATTAGCGGTGTTGTCGACGAAATCTGTCCTTCAAGACGTGGCCGAGGACCGCCCTTTTGTCGTTTCGAGCAAAGCTGCTCTCGTCGAATTGTTTTTCTTTCCCGAAGCCAATGGTGGCGTTCGAGTGTCGAACACGAAGCGAAACGTCGCGTTCGTGTACGATTCAAACGCCTTGATACGGTCGATCGAATCCACCGTGGAGAGGTATTTTCATTTACCGGAACTCGCTTTAAATGAACTCGAGTTGATCGAAAAGGATGGGATTGAAGTGCGACTGAATAAGTTAAAAAATCTCGATTTTGAAGGAAAAGGAGGATTAGGGGTTGCTCCCGGGAACGAGATTAACGTGGACGAATACGAAGAGTCGTACCGAATAACCTCAAAAACCTCTGCAAAGGAGTGGAAGAAACGTATTTTAGGTATTGATGATGCGGATGTGGATGGAGCGCAGACGGCGAAGAGAGAATTTTTACGCTCGCTGTTATCGCTCGAGTTGAAGTTTCAGGCGAGAAGTCTTCATCGAGAGATGGATAAACTGGTCTTGTTTGATTTTGACGTGAGCGTGAATTATAGCTTGGAAAGCCGAGGCGGGCGAGTGCAAATTGAAATTATAATAGGTGGCAATCACGTCGGCGGGGAGAGCTTTAAAAGCGTCGAGACGGTTTTCGAGGATTGCTTTTTGTTGAGTTTAATAGCGTTTACGCAAGTCGCCGTGTTGAGATCGACGTTTAACGCGAAGAAGAAGACGGACGGCGATGGTGGGTACGCGAGGGTTCGATTTCCTCGGCGGATGAGGAGTCTCGTTTCGCAATCTTTGTTCAACCGTTCGATAGCTTTAGAAACGTGCGCGAATTTAGTTTTGTTCGTCGGGTGCTTGGCGTCGATATCGTGGCAAGTGCTTCCGCAAGAAGGCTTTGGGTTAGGACGCAACTTCGCGAGAGGATTAAACGGGTTTGGATGTTTTTTAATATGGGCGTCTTTAGGCAGACACATGACAAATCTTCCTCCGTACGACGTCGCATTTCGTGCCATAAGTCGAGGCTTACCGGTTGTTTTACAATTTGCCGTAGGTTCAGCGCCGCTTTTGATGGGATTTACGACGTTAGGCGTCGCGCTCTTCGCCGAGGAGACGGAAAAATTTAAAAACTTGGAGAATGGATTTCTGACGTTATTCTCCGTGATGAATGGCGATATCATTTTCGAAAGCGCTCGAGACATGAAACGAGGCATTATCGGTCACGTCTACATCATCATCTTCGTCGTCATCTTCGTGTACACCATCATTTCTACGTTCGTGTCTATCATGCAGAAAGCCTTCGCGGAAATCGAAAGCGAAAAGAGACGACACGAAAATAGTATTCATCACATCGAAGACGAAGACGACAACGAGAACAATACGAGAGAGAGGAGGAAAACAAACGCCGAAGAAGAAACTACGACTTTTAGAAGAGAACTAAGCGCGATTAAAGACGCCTTGGCATCGTTAGAGAGATCCATCCTCATCGCTCGATGACGAGACTTTCGAGGAAGCGCGCGCAGAGAAAGCGCCAGTCTGAACGACCGCCAAAGCGGGACTCGTTACAACAAAGAGCACCACTTAACTTACGCGCACAAACGACTCCTCCTCCTCGCGAGAGAGAGAAATAAAAAGGGTTTAAACCCAGAACTCATTAATTTTCGATTATTTATTAAGAGTAATGAATCGATGTTGTGTTGAGCGAGAGTAGAGCGTTTACCGCCAGAACACCACCACACCTGTGTTTAAGATTTGAAGTAAAACCTAATTTTCCTCATTTTTACCCTAGAGAGACATTCATCATCATCTCTTGTTTTGCATCCGTAAACGACGAGTACGACGACGATGAATCCATCATCGAAAAGAACGACGACGATGAGGTTCTTCTTGATGATGATTTTGGCGGCTTCAACGCGTTTAAGAGCAACGAGCGCGCAACAAAACGACGGGGAAAAACAAACGATGACGGATGAGACGACGGACCATTACTCGTCCCGCTCGGTTCGCTTATCCTCCGATACCACCAACATCGGCTCGAACGAACGCAAAATCTTAATCGAGAACGATTACGAAGTCACGTACGGGACGTATTTCAAAATCGTACGCATGAAGTGCGGGTTTGACCACGCGAGGAAAAATCCAGGGAAATGCACGAAAAACACGTACGTGTTGAGGAAACGAGGGACGGACGTACCGACGATCGATCCGAACACGAACGAAATGATTGAACTCGTGAGCGACGATGGCACAGAAACGAGACATTTTGAAATTCCAGCGACGTCGATTGCAGTCGGTGGGACGTTCGCGTTGGCGTATTTGGAAGCGTTGGATGTGGACGCGGAGACTTTGAAGTTGATCGACTCGCAGTACATGCACTCGCCGTGCATGCAGTTGGCGGTGCAAAATGGAGAGATTATCGATCATGCATATGCTGTATACGGAGCGGATTGGAGTGTGGATACGACGGCGTGGTCGGCGAAGTGCGACGAGTTGAACGTCGATTTGACGTTCACGGATGAGTACGGCACCGGTAAGTGCGGGAACCGAGAAGAAGTGAACGTCTTGTTTCACGGGAACGCGGACGACACCGCGATTTTACGCGCCGAATGGGTGAAGTTTGTGAGCTTGTTCTTCGATAAGGAACAGTTTGCGAACGAGTATTTCGCCTTGGAAAGCGACGCCGTGGAGGCTATTAAGACGTACGTGGAGAAGGGCATCGTGGCGAGTTTGTCCGAGAAAAAGACATGCGTTTGGGTGCAAAAGATGGGCTCGTATTACGAAATCTTACACGACACCTTTCGCACTTCGTTGTGTGTGGATGCAGGGATGCTTGCGTACCAAGGCGAAGCGGGTTTTTTGAAAAAGGCGTTTGCCATCGACACGCAACAGGAAGCGTTTCATTCAGCCATTCGCGATTACGACGTGGTCGTGGACGAGAGCTACTTTTACGACGTTTCCTCGTTAAATCGCTCTGCTTACGAAAGCAACTTGGCGTTCGACCAACTCTCTGGCCAAACGGTCAAAGCGAAAGATGGCAACGGCGGTTTGCTCTTACGGGTGGACGCTTCGCGAGGCAACGGCATGACGGACGATCTCAAAGAATCCGGCGAAGTTCGACCGGCGCTGTTGTTGAACGATCTCGTGACCAACGTGTACGGTGGAACGTTGTCCAACGACGACGCGTGTCCGAAATACTTTCGAAATGCGGACGAGAGTGCGATTTACGTGACGCACGAAAACTGCGCGGCGTTGGAGAATGCCGATAACGAGAAGAAGTGCGTGACCGATTTGAAAGAAGAGGCGGAGAGAAAGACGCCTTCTGCTTTATTCGCGGATTCCAGCGCAATCACGACGAGAGACGCGATCGTTGCGACGTTCGGCGTATCTATCGCGACGGCACTTAGTGTGTTATTCGCCATTGCGTGATGAGTTCGCACAAAAATCTGCACGACGACGCAGAACATTAATTATTTATTCATCATCAAAAGTATAAGTCAAAAGGAGAGAGTAGTAGAGCGAGTGTTTGAATTTTCAATCTGGCGATTAGAGCGCGAAAGAATCCAATCGAATCGATGGTTTTCGCGTTCGCTGTAAGTCAGGCGGAGAAAAATACGACGCACAGTTATTTATGAAGCAAACAAAAGAGAGAATTGTTTTGTAATCGAACACCGCGAGCGGGACTAATAATAAATATCATCTTCTACCTAATAACGTTATACAATACATACACCGCAGCGCCTGTCGTCATCGTTCTAACGATTGACACACCCATACCCGTTCTTCCTCTTTGTTTCCCATCCAATCTACGGTAAAGTTCAACGCAATCGTTTCGCCGCTTCCGTCGATGGCGTTCCGGAAAGAACCGTCTTCGCACGTTTGCCAATCGACGTCTTCGACGTTGTTGTTCTCTTTCTTCGCGCAGCACGTAAAAAACTTAAACTTGAACCCGTCGTCTATGGATTTCGCGCTCATATCCAACGAACACGCGTATAAGTTATCTTTTTCGTCCACTTTCTTCAACTCCGTGCTCTTCTGCACATCCCATTGGCCGAGTTCTTTGCAGCTTCCGACGAGCCGAACCGCTCGGCCATACTCGTCGCAGTCGTCTTTGCGAATGAAAAAGTTGGTCTGAATGTTACCGGATGTTTTCGTCTGCATCGTCTGCATCACGTCTATCGTATTATATCTATTCTCTGCATCAGTTTTGTCCTCGCTTCCATTTACATCATCGTTATCATCATCGCACTTCCTTTTTGTCGTCTGAATCGTCTGAATCCTCGTCAGCGCTGCCACGTCCTCCCGATACCGTTGAAACGCCTCTTGCATTTGGTCTATTTTTTTCCTCGCTCTCGCCGCTTCGATGTGTTCTCTCTTCGTGCTCGCGCGTATCTCGTTTTCGATTTCTCGCGCTAAATCTTCTTTCATTTCGTTCGTTTTCGTTTGTGCCCGTCGAAATATATCCGCGTGTGCGTACAGGCGCCCGTGTACCGCGTTTGTTTCGCCCGCGATGCATTCCGCGTTGAATTCGTCCAACGCGAGAAAGAGTGAAGATTCATCAGTTGTTTTTAAAGAAGTTAAAGAAGCTTTCGCAGCCTGTGTGCGACGCAGAACTTTCGGAGACAACTTCCTCCTCCTAAAAAACAACGATTGCGATGATGATGATACCGTCCTCGTTCTCATCATCTTCTTTAAATACTAATAAATAGAAAAGCAAACGCGTGCGAAATTTGTAGCGAAGTTTATCCAAAACTTGTGGTGAGTACTCGTAATGCATTCAAAAATACTCTCTTAGATTTTTATCTTACCGTCCAATCTATCTCCTTTCATGTTCCGTATCCAAACGCATCCGCAAAAGACGTACATGCCTGCCAATCCGAGAAAGACTTTGGCGAACCCTAGTGTCGCGCTTTGGCCGACCCATTTGGCGATGACTTTGTTAGCGACGAGACAGCTGAAGACGCCGGCGGTGTTGGTGACGCCTAGGATGCTTCCGGCGCGGTCGGAGGCGTAGTCTTGTAAGTACGCGTGGACGCCGGCGACGCTAGCGGCTTGAGCACCGACGATTATTGCGATGATGGAGACGGAGAGGATTTGGATGTTTTCGCTGACGAAGAGAGGCGTGGAGGAGAGCGCGAGGGAGAAGTACGCCAAGAGGAGGCAGCCGAATGCGGGGATCATGGTCGCGACGGTCATGGCGATTTGTCGCGTTTTCCAAGGAGGCGTTTGGAAGTCTCGAATGGCTTTTTGGCAGAATTTCCCGCCGAAATACGCGACTAAAGCGGTCATGAACCAAGGGAGGAACAAATACGCGCCGGTATCTGACACGGAAAAGCCTAAACTGCCTTGCATGTAAATTCCGAGCCAGTTTTGAAAGGTGAAGAAGCCGATGTTCGTCATGATGTGGGCGAGCGTGACCACTAAAAGTTGGAATTTGACGGAGAGCGGGGAATTCTTCAGCCACGTTCGATTGCTATAGTCTTCGCAGGCGATGTCAAAACGCGCTTGTTCCTCGTTCGAGTTCGTCTCCTCGGTCAAAGAAGAGTCTAACGCGACGCACTCGTCTTCGGAGAGCATGGGGATATCGCCAACCATGGACGAAGAAAACGGATTATGCCGCTCCTCTACTTTTTCTATGAAACGATCTAACCTTCTCAAACGCATAAACGCGATGACGGCGTACACCATCCCACTCAAACCAAATACGAAAAACGCGCCTTTCCAACCAATCACGGGAACTAAAAATCCTCCGAACAACATCCCGAACCCAGAGCCGACGTTGAACATGCTCAATAAAGTCGTAAAAGTTTCTCCTCTTTCCGCGTCGAGAAAGTACGCGGACGTGCCACAAAACCCAGCCGCGGCGGGTAACGCGACCCCAGACGCTAACCCAAACAATAATCTACTGATGAGTAATATCGCAAACGGCGTCAAAATCGTCTCCAATCCGAAAAGCAAACCGCCTCCGCGTTTCAACCACAACAACGTCGGCAACACCGCGACGGCCAACGACCAAAAAAACAGCGCCAAAAATAACAAACTCGAAGGACTTATGCTCCCGCTCTTCTTACTCGTCGCCAGTTGCCCACCTATAACGTTCGTGCTCATGTACCCGATCAAAAAAACGTTCTGTATCCACCCGATTTGCGCGATGGACAAACCCAACTCGTTGGCGATGGGTAACGCCGTCAGCGTGAAAATCGTCCGATCCGCGGTGCTAAAAAGTAACACGATACCGAGCGTAATCACCGCTTGCGTCTTGTGTTTGAACAACGCAAACGCTATCGGTTTGGTTAAACCGACCAAGTTTTCGTCGTACGATATCCCGGATTCACATTCAATCCCCATGATTGTCTCGTTCTTTGCAACATTTTTGTCAAAGTCTTCGTCCTCCTCGTCTGATGATTTTGCGTCGAAAGAGTTTACTGCGGAGTTTAATGATGCAGAGGACCTCCTCCCACCTCCGAATGTAAAAAAACGCATCGTTCTCGTCTGTTTTCTTTGCGTATCTTCTTGAAAGTCTTCTCTTTTCCTCCTCCGCCGAGGATGATGATGATGATTACGACGACAGTTGCGAACACATCCCGAGACGACAGTTACGCCGCTTGGACGAGAACGCAGACTTTTCATCTCAGATCTGCTAAATGATGATGATCGAACTTTGTTTAAGGGAGAGTGTGAGCGTTTTGATGACGGGAGCAGTTGTCCTCCTCCTTGCCGCGTGATGATCTCTTGGTGGGGTCTGTCTGCGCGACTGATGATGATGATGATGATGCGTCTGCTCTCCCCAAGGGACGCTTTTCGTGTGAAGAATTTTTACTTTTGTTCGCGCCGCGAACGAAAGACGATGATGTTTAGAACGAGTACTGTATGTGATGGTAGTATATATAATTTATATCAAAAAGTTGTTGTTGTTGTTGTTGTTGTTATTGTTGCTAGAGTGTTGTTGTTGTTGTTGTTGAAGAGGAGGATTAAAGTGTTGTTGTTGTTGAGGATGAAAGTTTTGCCCCGGCGGCGAATGATATTGCCCGCCAGCCGCCATCATTGTGGGGTACCCCATGTTCTGCGCCGCCGCCGCTTGCGGGGGATACCCTCCTCCCATGCCTCCGTATTGTGGCGGAGACGTTTGTTGTTGTTGTTGCTGTAAAGAATGATGATGATGCTGTGTTTGCTGTTGTTGATAATATCCAGGGTGGTTACCACCCATCATCATCTGTTGCGGCATACCTCCGCCCATCGGCGGCGGCATCATTCCTCCTCCGTACTGCTGCTGCTGCGGTTGTTGGTGTTGTTGTTGTTGTCGCGTGTTGGCTTGTTCGTATAACGAGTTCAAATCAACCGGAGCCGCGACTGCTTTCTTAGGCGTACCAAAGAGATCGTCGCCGAACGGATTATTGCTGCCGTTTCGCACGTGTTGTTGCTGTTGCTGATTTGGGGCTCGAACTGGCGCCGGCGGAAGATTCGCGCTCGTGGACGCGGCGGGTTGATGACCTCGATTAGAGTTTCCTCCGGTGCCATTCGTGTGAGTAATCGTCGCTAAACCGAACGGATCGTCGTTTGGGGCCGATGCGGTTGTACCCGCGGGAAGAAAATTCCTCCCAGCTACTACGCTACTCGGCGCTTCTCGCGCATTCTGCGGAGGCGTTTGAATGTTCATCTCTCCAAACAACGCGTCCAAGGTTGCGTTTGCGTTTTGTTGCGGCGACGCCGTTCCGCCACTCGGCGACGTGGCCGCCGCCGCTGCCGCTCCCGGCGACGATTCAGAAGGAGGCGCAGTACCACCACTCGTCCCTCTGTTCGAACGTCTCGCGCCAACTCCGGCTGGCATTTCCCCCGCTTTCGCCGTATCCACGTACTCTTGCATCGTGCCTAAAAACGACTCCGGCGGCGCCTCCAACGCCGGCGCTTGGTTGACGATTTGCATCTTTTGGCACGTCGCGTATAACCGCTGCAAATCTTCGTGTTGAATCACCGACCGCTTATAAATCTCCAACCCTTTCCTCGCTTTCGACTTATCTTGTTCGAAGAACAAACCGACCAAAGCGCACACGCCTTCGTTGGCTAATTTGAACACTTTCAAAGAATCTTTGAACATCAACGCCGTCGCGGCTCTCACGGGAACGTCGTTTCTCCGTAAAACCTCTCCAGTTGGATCGCAATCCGTCAATCGTCGCATCAGCGTTTGTGCCACTGGAACGTGTTGCAACAATTGATCGAAGTTATACGCTTGCATCGGCGTCGATCCGCTTCCTTGCGAACACAAAAACGGCCAAAACTTTGCGCAACACGTAAACTCTTCAAAATACAACGCGTACGCCCTCACCCAACCGGACAACTCGAACGCGGTTTGACTCGAGTCATCTTTCCAATATCTCAACGAAAACAAATCTTGTTCTTTCCCACCCGATCGCGCGTTTCTCAAAGCTTCCGCGTGGTGAAAAAATTCCCTCTGAAACTTCCCTCCGCACTCTTGAAACAAGCGGTGTAACACCACGTGCGATTTAAGCATAGATATCCACCCGGTCGCTTTCCCGATAACTTTCGTGATTGAATTCAAGACGTAGTTAATATCCGCCACGGAGACTCGATCTGGCGAATTCCCTTGCCCGCCTCCGCACGCTAACAGTAACGTCCTTACGTGTTTCTCCTTCGGCGCGGAGAGGTCGTTGTTGCACGCTTTCACGCACGCGTTTTCGAGCTCCAAGTATTCTTTCGGCGCCATCGATTTCGACACGAACGCCTGTTGTTATTATTCGTATTTGAGAGAGCGCGTTAAAGAAAGAAAGAATTGAACAGTGTCAGCGGCGTGAAAGAAAAGAAAAAATGGCATTAAAAACGACCCGAGCGCGAAAGCGCTTCGAAAAGTCTTGTCACCCCATCAAAGCGAGAGGCATCTCAAAACCCAGCGCAAAAATCAAATCAAAATCACGCAAAAACGTACATTCGTCCTATCCGCGATCGAGGTGACCGGTTTCCCTCGTTTATCGACGCGTTCTGTCCCGTATGCGATTGCTTTCGCCTCGGTTTTGAGCGTTTTTTTGATCGATTTTGCTTTTTGCAACATCTTCTTAATAATACACTCTTCTTCTTCTTGAACGTGTGTTCTTCTCTTTTCTCTACTCTCTTTTAATTGAATTGGAGACGCTTCGCTCAAATGCTCAACGAGATGATGATGATGTGAGAGACCAAAACCTTCTTTACTCCTTTTCACGACGCGAGAGGCTAAAACCGCCCTCTCGATCTCTCTTCTTCTTTCTCTCTGATTTCGTGAGAAGACTTTTATTATATACTCGCGGGTTGTTTTACGCAGAAAGCTTTAGCTTTACTACTCTGATGCGCTTTCTTTTCTCGTGCGTTTGTTCCGAAAACTGTCGAAGAGACTCCGCTCCGACCAAAACCCTAAACAAAAAAGGTTCTTCCTCTTCTTTGAGACTCGAGAGAAATCTTTCATATCGCTCGTTTTTCCTCATCTTTTTAAAGCACACACTACTAGTAATAAGAGAGAGATTAGTAGAGAGATGTTCAACACGTTTTACAAGACGTTCATGGTGCGTTTTATCATACGAGAAGAAGGGCAGAGAAGAGCGCGTACTCTTTTTTGCGTTTTTTCTTTTAGGATGATGATGTTTTTCTTTCCCGATTTCCCTTCATTTTCAACCTCATCATCATCATCCATATTTATTAACTTTCTTTTCTTTCTCTCTCTCTCTTCAAAAAAAATAAAGTCGAACACGTCCGTGTACGTGGGCGTGATCATCGCCGGCGCTTTAGTCGGGGAGAAAATGGTCAATAAAGGGTTCGATAGCATGTGGGAAAGTAGGAATAAAGGGAAATTGTTCAAGGATTTAAAGCTGCCTGAAGCAGAGGAGGAGTAAAGGAAGAGATACGTGTGATCTCTCTCTCAAACGACAACACGCTCTCTGTGTAGGCGAGCGATGGAAGAGGATATATATGCAAGAGTAGCAGCATTGTTATTATTATTTGTTGTTGTTGTGATGCGAAAACTAATTATTATTCTTCTTATTCTTCGTCTCTTTCTTCGTCTTCTTTATCGTCGACGATAACAACGGTAACTCCTCTGTTGTTGTCCTCCGTCGAAGAAGCTTCGCCGACTCTGGTCAGCGCGATTCGAAAGAGTGGCGGACCGATTAACAAATTCAGCGCGATCATCGCGGTCGCGACGGAGGCGAATTGTTCGCCCCACGTTGCGGAAAATTTCACCGAACACGTTCTCGCCAAACCTAACGCGACGCCGGCTTGGGTCACGTGCGCCATCCAAGCGACTTTGCGCTGTTGCTCGATAGTATTATCACCACCCCCGGAGAACGACGACGTTTCCGATGAGAGGAGTAAACGACTGGCGATTCTGCACGCGATGAAAATACCGAGTATGCGAAACGCGACCAATAGGATCGCCGCTTGCGCGCTTCTCATCACGTGTTCCATTTCCAACGCCACTCCGGCGAGCGTGAAAAAGACCAAGTTGACGAAAGGCTGTAACGAGACCAAGGACGAGTGCAACGACTTCGAGCCGATGGTGTTGAAGAGTTGCTGTTGCGCCAACTTATTCGCCGCGTCCTCGTCCGCCGCCGTCCTCGTCGTCGTCGCCGCGGAGGAAAAATTACCTCTGTTGGCGCAAAATATCCCACAACACACGCACACTAACAGCGGTTCCAACAAAAACAATCGCTTGGAAACGACGAATATTGTTGTCGAGTAGACGATGGTAAACAGTGGTTTCATCGATTGTCTCATCAACGCTCGAAATCGAGTTTTTACATTCACATGCGCCGCTTGATGATCACCACCGTCCGTTTGCGCTACACTCGGCGACGGCAAGCGTCGCAACACCGAGTGTAAAGGTGCTCCAGCGAAAAAACCGAACACGAAGGAACCAAACACAGAAACCACCGGTTCTAACGCGCGAATAATCGATCTCATCTGGTACTCGTAATCGTTTGTCGACGTCGTTTCTTCTCCGCCGATTGTCGTCATCAGATGCCTAAGAAGCGCGCTCGTCTGATCATGATTAATATCTGTCGTCTCGTTCACCATCATCAACGAGGATACTACAGTGCTACTCTCACTACGACTACTACTATTTTGACTACCATCACTGCCTCTACTACTAGTGCTACCGCCAACGCTCGCGTCCATCAATCCTAAAGATTCAATCATCTCCATGTTCAAAGCGAACAAAACGACGACCAAAACGTCCTTCAAAACCGTCACCGAGACGACCAATTTTGAAAACGGTCCTCTCGCTTCGGTTTCTCTCAAAACGGCGATCGCCGAAGCTGGACTCCGAGCGATCGATAACGTAGCTATTAACGATCCTACCGCGCACGCTCGCAAGTACTTTCGCCGCCGCCGTAAAAAAGAAGAATCGTCGTCTTCGCCGCCATCGTCGTCAAAATCGTTCCGATTCATATCCTCTAAAAACTCAACGCGATCGGAAACCTTCCCGACCGTAAACGCCGTAAAAACTGTCATCCACGTAAACAAAGCGATCGAAATCGTCCAAACTATAATCTTTCTCGCGTCTCCTCTCAGATCCCTCGCGCTTAACTCCGCGCCCGCCGATACGCCGATGACGGATAAACACGCGTTGTCGACCAACCACAAGGACTCGCGAACGACCAAAGGCGTCAGTACGTTTAAAAACTATATATAGTAAGAATAATAATAAGAACACATAACATAAGAATCAAATAAAGATAAGTCTTACCGAGGTGCTGGATAAAATCCCGACGAATATGTAAGATGTCACGAGCGGCATCTTAAACGCTTTGAAACCACCGAAAGCACTACTGTTGCTGAATTTGACACCGCTCGTATTCATTCGTTTCCCGACGACGTGAGCGAAGAGCAAAATCAATGGTAATCGGCACATGGCGTCGAATAACGTCAGTTTGTTGTTTTCTTCTGTTGTTGTCATCAAAGTCGTCGTCATTTTGTCTTCTTCGCTCTCCTCTTCCTCTTCCTCCGGGGGTTTCTTAACGAACAATTATCCAATTAATTTTCCCTTAGTATTCACTCCTTTCACCAAGAAGAAGAGGAAGAAGAAAACAGGATGAGAGAACACGAAAGGGCAATAAAGACACCAACACAAGGCTTTTTGATTCTCTCTCTCTCTCTCTCTTTGTCTCTCTCTTCCGTTCGAGATGTAATAAAAGAATCCTCTGCTTGAGCAGCAAATTTGTGCAGAAAGAGATATTGAAGAATTTTAATAGAGAGGTGAAGAGTTTTTATTGTGCGTTTCTCTCTCTTTCTGATGTTACAAGTTTTATTCTGATGATGATGATGATTAGGACGTGTGCAATTCTCCATATTCGTATCGCCAACCGTCTGGTAATGGGCAGTTGTTGTCGAGGAGGTATTGTACGCATTCGGGGTGGTTGTTCTCGTGCGCGGAGCGTATGGCGTCCTCGTCCCAAGGCGCTTTGGCGGTTTCGTGCAAGTACTTCAAACAGTCCAAGTGGCCGTACTTGGCTGCATACGCACACGCATCTTCGTCAAATTTATCATACTTACGCTCGACAAGATATTCGAGTATATGAAGATGACCATTGTGAGCCGCCCAAGCGGCAGTTCCATAATCCCAAGGCGCTTTGACTTCTTCGTGTAAGTATTTGAGGCACGCGAGATGACCGTTTTCGGCAGCACATGCACACGCAAACACATTGATAGGACACTTATTTGCAACGCAATACTTTATCATTTCCAGATTACCTTGTTGTGCGGCCATACTAATCGTCCTTGAATCCCACTTACACTTTTTCTCCTCTCGCGCCCACTTGAGCAACTCGAGTTTATTCGTTTGAGCAACTTTCATGCAGAAAGAAGTTTCGTCCCAGCCTCTCGGCCACAACGATTTATGCTCCCACGCAAACTCCAAAGTCGATATCGATGACATCTCTTTCACTTTAAACCCCTTTTTCAACTCCTCCTTGCGTGACGATCTCTCAATCAACTTTCTCGTTTCACTATTCACCCCGTACAAGAATTTAAGATCCGTTCGATTCAATCTCGGCAAAATATGCGTGAAACAAATATCGTCGCACTTCACGATCAAGCCCCACAACGACAAAGAATCCCTCTCGTCCCCCATTAAAGTCTTTTGCTTACGAACGTCGTCGTTTGAACCAAGCGCAACGAAAAGGAGGAAGAAGAAGAAGAAGAAGAAGAAAAAGTGAAGCATTTTTCGCATGTGATTTCAAGGCGTTTTCAAAAGGCGTTTATGGGAAAAAAAAGCTTCATTGCACAGAGCATTCAACAACACAGAAACCCACTCGATGAACGCGTTGGAAAAATCGAACGACGCTCCGCTCCCCGTGCACTCGCAAAGAGCCGTCGAGGACTTCTCGGAGCAATTTGTGAGAGAAAAAGGCGCGCACGGAATCGTCAAGGAGCAGCAGCAAACGAACGTCGTGAACGACGTTTTATTCGCGACGGCGAAGACGTTCCTCGAAAATGCGATCGTTCGCTGCGTCGTCGG
>Ga0255783_10003574_pt1 | contig 14730 bp, 16 predicted proteins | sample 011ome_22_FD_179981 | JGI IMG/M metagenome (GOLD analysis project Ga0255783, IMG submission 179981) | Coastal salt marsh microbial communities from the Groves Creek Marsh, Skidaway Island, Georgia - 011507BT metaG (version 2) | ecosystem: Environmental > Aquatic > Marine > Intertidal zone >... | reverse complement strand
AGCGCTCAAGGGCCTGCCGCTGACTTTCAGCATCTGGCGAATCGTTTGGCTCTCCACCTCGTAAATCTTCTATTACCGATTTAAACCCTGACTCAGAACCTCCATGCTCTCTTAGAATTTTTCCTATTCCTTGTTTCTCCTTGATCGCCGCTAATAGAAATAATTCTGTGGACACATATTGATCTGTCAGATCTTGTGATAACTTTTCCGTCGCGCTCATTAACCGAGTCATCGATTGAGATATAGAGAGTTGCTGAGAATCTTTCACTACTGGAAAGTTATCAATTGCTGAGCGCAGCCCAGCTTTAAGGGCATCGGTTTTCACTCCCGACCGCGCTAAGATGGATTGGATGAGCCGTTCATCTGAATCAATCAGTACATACAACAAATGCTCTGGCTCTAAAGTCGCATGACCTTCACTTGATGCAAGCTTTTCCGCCGATGCTAACGACTCTTGAAACCGAGTTGTATATTTATCGAACCTCATAACGTTTCCTCATATGAATCTCTAGTTAGTACTAAAATTGGGGAATATTCAACAATTTCAAGTCCAGTGGATAACCGAATTGGTTTTTTAACGCAATTTTTAGCATGTAGATAATGGTAAGGTCATAAACAATGAGAAAAATCCAGTTAGTTACAACATTATTATTATTGAATTGGGGGGCCTGTTATGCAGCCGACTCTGACGCCGATAAAGCACTGATCGCTGAAATGCAGTCAGTAGCATCATCATTTATGAAAACTTTAGGGACAACACTCAAAACGACAATACAGTCTGGAGGAGTCAAATCGGCTATTCATGTATGCGAGACCGTAGCGCCCGAGCTCGCAAATCAACTGTCTAGAGAAACCGGATGGAAGGTCTCAAGGGTGAGCCTTAAAGTCAGAAATCCTCTAATAGGAACGCCTGACGATTGGGAGCGAGAACAACTGATTCGCCTCTCTAATAATCCTTTGCCAGAGAGTCTTGAGTCGTCATTGATCAGTAACAGCACGGAGCATCAGTCCATTCGCTACCTTCGGGCATTACCAACTGGCCCACTATGTTTAACATGTCACGGACAACCGAAAGATATCCCAAACGATGTCGCATCGACACTCAATGAACTATATCCTTACGACAAAGCAATTGGTTACAAGTTAGGTGAAATCAGAGGTGCCATCTCCATAAAAGCAACTGGCCGATGACCTGAGCGTCCACAGTACGAAATGAAGTAAGAACCAATACAGCCCCAATCAAATTAAAAAAAAACCAATGAGCAATATAGATTTTAAAAAATCAATTCAAGCCACTGTTGATGTATCGATACGAGAGGATCTTGGGAGCGGAGACTTAACCGCATCCTTGATATCGTCAGACGCGCTTAGCGAAGGGTCCATCATATCCAGAGTAGACTGCATTCTATGTGGTAAGGATTGGGCAGAGAAAACCTTTCAATCGCTAGATGGCTCGATCGAGCTCACATGGCATTACCAAGATGGCGATCAAGTAACCGCAGGACATCCAATATGCACATTGCACGGACCTGCAAGAGCACTGCTCACTGGCGAGAGAACTGCGCTTAATTTTTTACAAACCCTCTCCGCTGTTGCCACCAAAACAAAACGCTACGTTGAGGCAGTCTCACACACTAAGGCGAAGATCCTCGATACACGAAAAACGATCCCTAATTTAAGAATAGCCATGAAATATGCAGTAAAAACTGGGGGCGGAGAGAACCATCGCACCGGGCTATTCGATGGTATCTTAATCAAAGAAAACCACATCATTGCTTGCGATGGGATTCCTAATGCGCTGAGGTCTACCCAGCACGTGAATGCAAATATCCCTATCCAAATCGAGGTAGAGTCGATCCCGCAGTTAAAGGAGGCTCTCGATCATGGCGCAAAATTAATTTTGCTGGATAATTTCACATTAGAGGCCATGCGAGATGCCGTTCAAATTGTCGATGGACGAGCTCTACTCGAGGCCTCTGGAGGAATAACGCTTGAGTCAATTGTACAAATCGCTGAAACAGGCGTTGACCGAATATCAATCGGCGCCTTAACTAAAGACATTGACGCAATCGACCTATCTATGCGTTTCAAATTTGATAACTGAATGATCAGCAATGACACCTTTAGATTCTAAACGAAAGCACTTGGACCTCGGATGCGGCGATGCGCCACGTAACCCCTATAAAGCGGAAGAATTGTTTGGGGTCGACCTCACGCTAGACCCCATAAAACCGAAAGAATATTTTAAAGTTTGTAATCTCGTCTGTGAACCGATACCTTTTGTTGACTCGTACTTCGACTCCGTATCCGCTTTTGATGTTATCGAACATATCCCCAGACAATCTGTAGACCACCAAAGAAAGATGATCGTGAATCCATTCATCAATCTAATGAACGAGATTCATAGAATTTTGAAACCTGGCGGACTTTTCTATGCGTCGACACCAGCGTACCCCTCGCCCGAAGCGTTTCAAGATCCAACGCACGTCAACATAATCACGGAGGGCACGCATAAATATTTTTGCGGTGATAATCCAGATGCGCGCGTGTACGGCTTTACAGGACAATTTGTCGCAATAGAAGCACAAAGAATTTATCCAAAATATGCACAAACGGCCCAGCGCACATTAATTAATACAATTAAAAACGCACACAAAAAGTATTTTAAGCGCTCAATTTCTCATGTTGTTTGGCAATTGAAAGCCATCAAATAACAGAATTACAAATGATGACTAATGATTGCACCTATCTCATCACGCTTTGCCTCAACCACAACTGGCGCCTCGCTCTGCGCGATGGCCGTGTCAGGATCCTTTAATCCGTGACCGGTCAGAGTACACACAATTGTCGAATTTTTTTGATATCGACCACGCTCAACATCCTTTAACAATCCTGCAATGGTAATCGCAGAGGCAGGCTCACAAAATATACCCTCTGACTCAGCGAGTAGTTTTTGTGCTTGTAAAATTTCCTCATCGGTACATTCCTCAAACCAACCTGTAGATTCTTTTTGCGCAGCCCACGCTAAATCCCAAGAAACGGGGTGACCAATTCGTATCGCCGTAGCAATCGTTTCCGGTGAATCGACCATCTCATTTCTGAGGAATGGCGCTGCCCCTGATGCTTGATATCCCACCAACGTTGGTCTTTTCGTACTGATAACATCGTCCTTAAAAGCACACTGCCCGTCACAAAGGTTGCAGCTGCCGCACGGTTGACCTGCAGATTCACTATAGCCAATCCAATGAGCGGAAATATTACCCGCATTACCAACTGGCATAACGTGATAATCAGGAGCATCACCAAGTGCTTCAATCACTTCAAACGCAATTGTCTTTTGACCTTGAAGCCTGTATGGATTAATGGAATTAACAAGGTTTAACGGCATAGTGGAAGATAGCTCTTGTACAAGACGCATTCCATCATCGAAGTTACCTTTTATTTGTATAACAGTCGCTCCATGCATCATCGCTTGAGACAACTTACCCAAGGCAATTTTGCCCTCCGGTATTAGAACGAAACTCTTAATGCCCGCCCGTGCAGCGTACGCCGCGGCCGCCGCTGAGGTATTACCCGTAGATGCACAAATAATAGCTTGAGCACCAGATTCCACAGCTTTTGTGACAGCCATAGTCATACCACGATCTTTAAACGAACCCGTAGGATTCAAGCCCTCGAATTTACAAAATATCTCGTGTTCCCAACCCAACCTATTAGGTAAGTTCTTAAGCTGTATGAGTGGCGTATTGCCTTCATTCAAAGAAATAATTCTCGTCTTGTCATCAACAGGAAGTCGATTACGGTACTTATTAATCAAGCCAGTGTAGTGATGATTATTCATAATTTCACCCTAACTTTTATTTATGAAAAAGCGCAGTACCATCAAAATACTTCGATACGAAGACGCGCTGGAGTGTAATAAATTGCGTCAAGTCCACTAATTTTTTTTAACGCATGATTTATCGAATTTTCTTTGGTCTTATGCGTGAAAATAACAATGTCAACGCCTTCACCATTGGCATCTGACTCCCGCTGGCGCATCGCTTCTATAGAAACCTTATATTCCGCCAATATTCCAGCGATATCTGACAACACACCTGGTTCGTCACGCACTCTTAGACGAAGGTAAAAAGAAGACTCAACCTCACCCATATCTAAAATGGGAACATCGCTCAAGCGCTCCTCTTGAAAAGCCAAATGCGGTACATGCGCTGCCACGTCAGAGCCCTGCAAACGAACAACGTCAATCAAATCAGCAATCACTGCTGACGCTGTAGGTTCTGCACCTGCGCCCGCACCATAGTACAAAGTTGGACCAACAGCATCACCCTCCACTAAGACCGCATTCATTGGCCCATCAACGCTCGCGATAACACATTTGTGATGCACCAATGTCGGATGCACCCGCATCTCGAGGCCGTCAGCCTTACGTTTGGTAATCGCAAGCAACTTAACTCGATAACCAAAATCCTCTGCGGCACGAATGTCAGCTTCGGTCAGATTGGTAATACCTTCGCAATAAACCCTCTTTGGCTGAATAGATATACCGAAGGTTACTGCAGCGATGATTGCAAGTTTTTGCCCAGCATCAATACCCTCAATATCAAAAGTTGGATCTGCCTCCGCATAACCTAACTGCTGAGCGTCCGCGAGCGCGTCCTGAAAAGAAATTCCTTTATCACGCATTTCCGAAAGAATGAAATTTGTCGTACCGTTCACGATCCCCGCTACCGAATCAATTCGATTTGCCGCAAGACCTTCACGCAGAGCCTTAATAATTGGGATACCGCCGGCCACCGCAGCTTCATAAGCAACAATCGATCCATTCGCTCTCGCTCGAGCAAACAACTCGTTTCCATGCTCTGCTATCAACGCTTTATTAGCGGTAACTACCGGCTTCGATAAAGAAATTGATTCCTCGATAAGTGCGCGAGCTGTTGTTGTACCACCGATTAACTCAATAACAATATCAACGTTTTTGTCACGAACAACATCAAATGGGTCTTCATAAACTTTAACTGTTGAGCCAAGGAATTCCTCTGCCTTACGAACATTACGGGCACTTGCTGCACTAACGATAATCTCCCTGCTTGTCCTACGAGAAATCTCTTCACAATTTCTTCTTAGTACTTCACATACGCCCCTGCCGACGGTACCAACGCCAACCAATCCTACATTTACCGTCTTCATAAAATAAACCTCGTATTACAAAATTCTCGTGCGTGAATTACTTTTTTATGGTCATTTAACGACCTTCAACTCCCTGACCTGATTTTTACCAAAGGTCTCAAGCAGACCATCTTTCCGAAACATATCTTTGATCCCTCGAACGGCCTGACGAATGCGCTCCTCATTCTCAATTAGTGCGAGTCGAACGTGATCGTCTCCGTACTCTCCAAACCCTATACCCGGCGCCGCAGCGAGTTTAGCCTCCGTCAATAAACGTTTTGAAAACTCCAAAGAGCCTAGCTCTTTATAGTGATCAGGAATTTTGGCCCAAATGTACATAGCGGCCTTCGGCATCGCTACATTCCAACCCGCCTCATGTAGACCTTTCACCATGACGTTACGTCGGTTCTCATACGTCATTCGAATATCTTCCACGCAATCCTGAGGCCCCTCCAAAGCGACAATAGACGCGATTTGTAAGGGCGTAAACGTCCCGTAGTCGTGATAACTCTTGATCCTAGACAACGCAGCTACTAAATCCGGATTACCGACCATATACCCTATGCGCCACCCAGCCATATTATAACTTTTGGACATCGTAAAAAACTCAACTGCTATGTCCTTGGCACCTGGCACCTGCAATATAGAGGGCGCCTTGTACCCATCAAAAACGATATCTGCGTAAGCCAAGTCATGGACAACGTACACGCCGTGTTCTCGGGCAATTTCCAAAAGTTTTTCGAAAAAAGATAAATCGACACATTGTGTAGTCGGGTTACCTGGGAAATTAACGATAATCATCTTAGGCTTCGGAAATGACTCCTTCAAAGCTCTTTCTAGCTCTTCGAAAAAATCCACATCGTCAGTATTCCGAACGTGGCGAATATCTGCTCCGGCAATCACCGGGCCATAAATGTGGATTGGATAACTGGGGTTAGGCACCAAAACAATATCACCTCGGTCTAGTGTCGCTAATGCTAAGTGAGCAATCCCCTCTTTAGAGCCGATTGTCACAATAGCCTCGGTTTCAGGATCGAGATCCACATCATAACGATCTGAGTACCAATTCGTAATCGCTTGGCGTAAACGCGGTATCCCCTTCGATACTGAATATCCATGATTCGCTGGACGTCTTGCCGCCTCAACCAATTTCTCAACAATGTGAGGCGGGGTCGGTCCATCAGGGTTACCCATCGACAAATCAATAATATCTTCGCCTCTACGTCGAGCAGCCATCTTTAGCTCGCCCGTTATGTTGAATACATATTGGGGTAACCTATTGATCCGAGAAAATTCAATCGACATGCGTTATAGGATAATCTTTTAGAAGGAAAACTTTGACTTTGTCATAATAAGGACGCAAGTTTAACTGATATGACGTAGTGCAGCAAAAAGAATAATCTGAAACACGAGTTAAATTACTTAAATACAACACATGAAAATAGCCTCCCAAGATAACCCCGATATCGTGAAAATTTCTCGAGTAACGTCAATGTGTGTGGATGTGGGAGAGGTGCAGGTTACTCAGCCTTTTTTCTTAGGAGTGAACCATCCGGTAAATTCTTGGATCGTGGCCATGAAAAAAATTACGGTAGACGCGATTGAACGACTTCCTCTTGAGCAGTATGAACTTTTACTATTAGGTACTGGAAGTAAATATACGGTATTGGAAAACGACTGTATGAGCTTCTTGAGCAACACGATCCCTTTCGAAGTCATGACAACTGTATCTGCATGCAGGACGTTCAATATCGTTGCTGGCGAGGGAAGAAAAGTTCTTTTAGCTGCGCTCATAGACTCCGAAAATATAAACCAAGGATGAGTATCTACGCCCATAAGGTCCTGCCGTTACTGATCTCGCCATTATTCCTATTTATCGCACTTAGTTTCTTTTACTCCTTCAAATTACGTTTAAAAGCCCTATTTCTCAGTACGGTCGCAATAAGCATTCTCAGCACACCGATGACAGCCAAGTTGTTGTGGGGCGAATTAGAATCGGAATATACTTTGAAGACCCCAAAAGAAATAATGAACTCAGATGCAATCGTAGTATTGAGTGGTAATGCGAACCCCATAGAAACCGATGAAGGATTCATTTTCCAATGGGGCGACCCAGACCGATTTTTTGGTGGTATCGCCCTTTTTAAGGCCGGTAAGGCTCCGACTTTAGTATTCACCGGCGGAAAACTTCCTTGGGATAGGGGCAATCAAACCGAAGGCGACTACTTGAAAGGCGAAGCAATTTCTCAAGGGGTACCCGAAGACCATATTTTGGTTACCCAGGCGGCTCAGAACACAGCGCAGGAGGCAAATGCGGTCAGAGCTCTGCTCGATGGCGAGGATACTAAAATCATACTGGTGACATCTGCTTTTCACATGCCGAGGGCAACAAGCCTTTTCGAGGCCGAACAATTGATTGTCAATCCGTATCCCGTAGATTTCAAATCGATTAACGGAGAACGCACAATAATGAGTTTCATACCTTCAACGGGCGGACTGAACGGTACATTTGAAGCATTAAGAGAATTTCTAGGGCGGCTCTATTACCGCTTTAAACTCTAAATGTTTTAGACTCTTTCCCCTCAGATACCCGTTTTGAAATTCACCCATTCACAAATACCTTAGAACGTAGCCACATGAATCCTCTCCTTCAAAAACTACATCCTTACCCTTTTCAAAAGTTCGGAAAAATTCTTGCCGAAATAGAGCCAAGCCAAAAACATGAATTAATTCGGCTTTCTATAGGAGAGCCACAACACGACACACCTAAAGTCATCTTAGATGCACTATCTAATAACTTGACTGACATAGCTTACTACCCGACAACCCAAGGATCCCCAGAACTTAGGTCGACAATAAAAAACTGGATTGAAACTCGATTTGGAATGAGCGAAATCGACCCTGATTGTGAAATATTGCCGGTAAACGGCACTAGGGAAGCCTTATTCGCTCTTGGACAGGTTGTGCTCTCACCAAGCAATCCCGACTCGGTAGTGGTAATGCCCAATCCTTTTTACCAAATTTATGAGGGCGCTGCGCTACTATCCGGTGCAACGCCGAAATTCTTAAATTTAGGCTCATCTAACCTGGGGTGGGAGCTCACTCAACTAGATAAAAGCACCTGGAACAAAACAAAACTCCTGTATGTATGTAACCCGGGAAATCCAACCGGTCATGTCATGTCCCTCCCCGAATGGGAGGAACTGTTTCAATTTAGTGATAAGTACGGATTTATTATTGCCTCAGATGAATGCTATTCCGAAATTTATTTTGATGAGGGCTCTCCACCCCTGGGTGCCATTACTGCTGCAAAATCACTTGGTCGTGATTTAACTCGCCTCATTGTCTTTGGCAGTCTTTCAAAAAGATCGAATGTACCTGGAATGCGGTCCGGCTTCGTATGTGGCGATGCCGCAGTATTAAAGCAGTTTCTCCTGTATCGAACTTATCACGGTTCGGCGATGAGTCCGGCAGTTCAAAAAGCCAGCATTGCCGCTTGGAGCGATGAAATACACGTAAAAACTAATCGTACTTTGTATCGAGATAAATTTAACTCCTTCGTCAAGACACTAAAGCCTCACTCTTCGATTCAATATCCGTCAGCGGGATTTTACGTCTGGTTGAAGACACCCATTGATGATGTAAAGTTTGCAAAACAACTCTATACAAAATGCGGTGTTGTGGTGCTACCAGGCAGCTTAGTTGCGCGTGAAGCTCATGGGGTCAATCCAGGAGAAAACCATGTTCGAATTGCATTAGTGGCCACACAAAAAGATTGCGATGAAGCCGCACAACGCATGGCTAACCTACTGTCTCTCGGTTTTGACTAGAATAGAGCCTTAGGTTTTACGCATTATCGTCTTAATTAACTTGGAAAATATAATGAGCAACTTACAAAATATCATTGAAACCGCATTTGAAGCACGTGCTGACATCAACCACAACACGGTATCGAAAGAGGTTAGAGACGCGGTAGAGCAGACAATTGCAGATATCGACAATGGAAAAATTCGAGTCGCGGAGAAAAAAGAGAATGACTGGGTTGTTCATCAATGGATCAAAAAGGCGGTCCTATTGTCATTTCGTATATCTGACAACGAAATCGTGCGAGACGGGTATACAAATTATTTTGATAAAGTTGATTCAAAATTTTCGTCATATTCAGACGAAGACTTCCGTAAAGGTGGCTTTAGAGTCGTACCTCCAGCAGCGGTTAGAAAAGGTTCCTTTATTGCAAAAAACGTCGTGCTCATGCCCTCGTACGTGAACATAGGTGCCTACGTAGATGAAGGAACAATGGTAGATACTTGGGCAACTGTAGGTTCTTGCGCCCAAATTGGAAAAAATGTTCATTTATCTGGAGGCGTAGGGATTGGTGGAGTGCTGGAGCCGCTACAAGCAAATCCAACAGTCATAGAAGATAACTGTTTTATTGGTGCCCGCTCAGAGATTGTAGAAGGCGTCATCGTGGCTGAGGGATCCGTGATCTCAATGGGGGTCTACATCGGACAAAGCACCAAGATTTTTAATCGCGCTACGGGTGAGGTATCGTACGGTTACATTCCTCCTGGCTCAGTGGTTGTCTCTGGGAATCTGCCTTCAAGCGATGGAAGTTGCAGCCTTTACTGCGCAGTCATCGTAAAACAAGTGGACGCGAAGACCAGAGCCAAGACCAGCATTAATGACTTACTTAGAGGCGATTGAACACGCGAGGAACCCATTCAGGCACGCCGGCACCTATGGCCATTGATGAAAACCTTCTAACAATTCGTGACCTAATCCGGTACGCCACAACATCGTTTGCGGAGCAAGATATCGGCCTAGGTCAAGGGACAGAAACTCATTTTGATGAGGCGTGCTTCCTCATTTTAAGGTCTCTGTCATTGCCGTTGAATTCGCTCGACATCTTTCTTGATGCAAAGCTGACATCAACTGAGATTGATTTACTACGAAAAAATATCAATCTGCGCGCACAGGACCGGATCCCAGCATCTTACATTCTGCAAGAAGCGTGGCTACGTGAGTATAAGTTTTATGTCAACGAGGACGTACTGATACCACGATCACATATCGCCGACCTTCTGTTCGACCAAATAGATGTGTGGATTAGCAACCCGACCTCGATTAATAAGGTGCTTGACCTGTGTACAGGATCGGGATGCTTGGCGATCTTAGCCGCCCTTCAGTTTGAAGAGGCAACTATCTACGCAAGCGATATTTCAAAAGCCGCATTGTCGGTGTGTACAAAAAATATAGAGGCATACGATCTCAATAACCGAGTTATTCCTATGCAATCGGATTTATTTTCCGATATCGACGAGAAGTTTGATTTAATTATTTCGAATCCACCTTACGTAGAGCACAAGCTAATGGATGGATTGCCGATAGAGTTTGTTAAAGAACCTCAAATTGCTCTAGCCGGAGGCGAAAAAGGGATTGATCTGGTCCAAAAAATAATCCGTGAGGCACCAAGCCATCTCAATACCAATGGAATATTAATCATGGAAGTTGGTCGAGATCGTGAGGCCGTTGAAACACAGCTTCCTCAAATCCCCTTCACCTGGATAGAAACTCAAGCTGGTCGTGATTTTGTGCTATTCGCAACCCGCGAAGACCTTTGCTTGGGTTTAGACGTTTGACGCGCAGCAGATTCAAAGGTTGAGTTTATTTTTTTCACACTACGAGACGACCTGCGTTTGGATTTCGCACTCTGCCCCAACTCGTCGTTGTCGCGAGCTTTATTAGTTTTAGTACCTCGGGATGATTTGTGTTGAGGGTTACCGAACCCGTGCGTTTTATCTTCGGATGTAACACCGCATTGCGCCTCTAATTGATGGACCTCGTTATCTTTGAGCTCTAACCATTTTCCGCGGGTCAAGCGCGGTGGTAACACAATACTGCCAAATCGAATCCTTATCAGACGCGACACCTGGTAACCCAGGGATTCGAACATTCTTCGAACGAGTCGATTCCTGCCCTCTTTTACAATGACTCGATACCAACGATTGCGTCCCTCACCACCAATTGCTTCACATTCCTCAAATTTGCCAAAACCATCAGACAATTCAACACCGGATAGCAAAAGCAATATCTGGTCGTTTGTTAGCTCACCAAAAATACGTGCACTATATTCACGCTCAGTATCGAAGCTTGGGTGCATCATTTTATTCGCCAATTCGCCCGAAGTGGTGAAGATTAAAAGTCCACTGGTATTAAAATCAAGCCTGCCGATTGCAATCCATTTAGCATTTTTGGGCTTTGGGAGGTTAGCAAAAACTGTTTGTCGCTCTTTAGGGTCATCTCTGGATACAATTTCACCTTCGGGCTTATGGTACAAAATTACTCTTGTTGCCTGAGTGCCACTGACATCTATTCTCCGCCCTCCAAATTCCACCCGATCCGAACTAGACACACGCGTACCCAACGTAGCTACTTGGCCATTGACTTTAACCAATCCTTGCTCAATGAATTCCTCCATCTTGCGACGAGAACCGATCCCAGCCTGCGCTAATACCTTTTGTAACTTCTGAGTCTCAACGATTGAGTCAGAGACTGCTATCGAGTTTAATTCGTCAGATAATTGGGGTTGCGGTTTAGGCTTTGGCCGCCTCAATCCAGCAGCCTTACCAGATCTTGAAATTTCTCGTTTTCGAGATCTTGTCATAAGTTACCTTATTGTTTTTTGACTAATCAGCCGATTTACGCTCGATAATACTCTGCGCGAGCGTACCGATATCGACATACTCTATCTCTCCCCCTGCAGGAACACCCCGTGAGAGACGGGTCACATTTAAGCCTAGCGGGATCAACTTCTCACTGATGTAGTGAGCCGTTGCTTCTCCTTCATTTGTAAAATTAGTCGCGACAATTACCTCTTTAACCACATCCTCGCTTGCGCGCGTTATTAGTCGATCCAAACCAATTTCCTTGGGGCCAACGCCATCGAGGGGAGAGAGACGCCCGAGGAGCACAAAATAATGCCCTTTAAAAGACTGCGTCTGCTCTATCGATTGGACGTCTGAAGGCATTTCAACAACACATATAACGCTTTCATCCCGGTTCGAGGATTGACATAAGTCACATACGGGTTGCTCCGAAAAATTATTGCAGCGCTCACAGTGACGCACTCGGCTCAATGCATTAATTAACGCTTCAGCAATATCCTGCGCTGCTCCCTTATCATGCTGCATCAAATGAAAAGCCATCCTTTGGGCGGCTTTTGGGCCAACTCCTGGAAGCTTTTTTAGTGCGTCGATGACTGACTCAAGTGCCTGCGGCGTCTTCATTGGATTCCAATAACTTGATCAAAATGGCAACTTCATCCCAGGTGGCAATCCAAGTCCACCGCCCACTGCCGACATCTTTGACTGAGTTACCTCCTCAACCTTTCTTGTTGCATCGTTCATAGCGGCGGCGATCAGATCCTCAAGCATCTCTTTGTCATCATCCATAAGGCTCGGGTCAATCTGAATCCGTTTAACATCATGGCGCCCCGTCATGGTTACTTTAACGAGTCCGGCGCCCGCTTCACCTTCAACTTCCATCCCAGCTATTTCTTCCTGTGTTTTCTTGAGCTTCTCTTGCACCTCTTGAGCTTGCTTCATAAGCCCACCCAACTGTCCTTTAAACATAACCTCTCCAATATTTCATACGGTTTTCAAAAAATACTAATGGCTGATTACTACTTCGAAGGCCTAATACTCTCGGACACTAAAGTCCCACCAAAATCGCTCTTCAAACTTTTGACAAACGGGTCATCCTCCAGATCCTTGGTCGTTTGATCCAGACGGCTTTTTTTCTCAACGATTTGGTCCGCCAACAAAGTATCGTCAGCAACCCCAGCCTTAATTTCCAAGCGACATTTAACGTCTACGTGCTCTCTAATTAACTCTTGTAGCTTGCTTTTATAACGGTCTTCCAGAAGATGCTTATGCTCATCCTCTAGGGATAACTTTAAAGTGCCTTCACTAAAACTTTGAAACTGAGCATTTTCGGCGAGCATCTTTGCCATCCCTGACGAGACTTTTTCGGAGACAAATTTTTTCCATTCCTCGTTCGAATTGAGTGCGCCGAACATGTGATCTTTTTTGGTGTTCTCGGTGGACAACTTTTTAACAGGCTTAGTTTTTTCTATCGAAGGCTGACGACCTTTAGTTTTCTGCGCTTTAGGTAACGAACCTAACTCTGGAGCAGGCAAAAACGCCATCATCCGGAGCATCACCATTGTGAAGCCAACCTTTTCATTCGGCGCCAAAGGAAGATCTCGCTTACCAACCGTTACAATTTGGTATAAGAGCTGCAAATGCTCCTCATCCGTTTGATCCACTAAAGCCTGATAACCTGGGATTAACTCCTCATCAAGACCTTCAACTGTTAATGAAAAAAGTGAAAGACGCTGTATAAGTGTCGCCAATTCATCCAACACATATGAAAACGAGGCGCCCATACGCTCAATGTCATCGGTCATTTGAACCAAAAGATTACCATCCTGTTGAAGCGATATTTCCAATAAGCTTCTAACAAGCGAGTCATCAACAACTCCCAGCATTGACTTGACGGACTCTTCCTGAACACGCCCATCTCCCTGCGCGATCGATTGGTCGAGAAGAGACAGACCGTCTCTCAAACTACCGCGAGCATAATGACTTAATAACTCGATGCCTCGATCATCAAAATCAACGGTTTCATCATCTAAGATCTTCCTCATCTGTTCTTTGATGATCGGAGCAGGAATTGGCTTTAAATTGAACTGCAAGCAACGCGATAACACAGTGACAGGGACTTTTTGTGGATCTGTCGTTGCCAGAATAAATTTAACGTGCTCAGGCGGCTCTTCTAATGTTTTAAGCATAGCGTTAAACGCTGAGCGAGAGAGCATGTGCACTTCATCAATAATAAAAATTTTATATTCGCCGACAGTAGGCTTGTAAGCAGCCGTTTCCAGAAGATCCCGCATATTATCCACTTGCGTATTAGAGGCCGCATCCAGTTCAATCACGTCCACAAATCGACTTTGGTCAATTAATAAACAGGAATCACAACGCCCACAAGGATCTGCATTACTCAGCGCTTCGCAATTTAATGCTTTTGCGATAATCCGCGCCAGGGTCGTTTTTCCTACACCTCTCGTCCCGGTGAACAACCAAGCATGGTGCATTCGCCCTTGACTGATGGCATTCGTCAACGCAGTAACCACGTGACTCTGCCCCACTAACTCCGAGAAAGTTTTAGGTCGCCATTTTCTTGCTAAAGCTAAAGACATTTCAGTTTTATTTGTCGATCACATCAAGACTAATTGAAAAATAACATTTGGGCGGCGAGCCAAATCCCCGGCACTTACAAATCATAGCTGTGGCTGCTTCCTTCCGGCCCTGACCAGGTTCACTACATTGCAATGCGGGGTGGCCCGCCATAAACTTTTTTGACTGATTAATTTAATTGTTAGTCTACTCGGCTTCAATAAATTATGCTGACACCACAGGAATTTGAGCAATTTTGCTTTTCCATAATTTAGGTCCTGTTTGGTGTACTGATTCACCACAGCTATCCACTGCAACAGTT
>Ga0255783_10003561_pt1 | contig 14765 bp, 10 predicted proteins | sample 011ome_22_FD_179981 | JGI IMG/M metagenome (GOLD analysis project Ga0255783, IMG submission 179981) | Coastal salt marsh microbial communities from the Groves Creek Marsh, Skidaway Island, Georgia - 011507BT metaG (version 2) | ecosystem: Environmental > Aquatic > Marine > Intertidal zone >... | reverse complement strand
AGTCCGCCGCGGTGGGGCCAGCTAAATTGTGGGAAGCGCTGCTAAGGGATTTTGATTACCTGGTCGATCAGAGCAGGGTCCCTGTGATTGTCGACTGGCTTGATCCTAACGATGAGTTGATCAGCCCGGCGGGCGCCGAGTCTGCTGACTACAGCAGTTTTACGCCGCCGCGGTTTCCGGCGAACACCTTGATTGCCGACCCTTCCGAGCTGGCGGCCATGATCGGTTACAGCTTTACTGAGACCCAGCATCTGCTGCCTTGGATAACCGCTCTGCCGCGTGCGACAACCATTAATATCAATACCGCGCCGGAACAGATATTGATGGCCCTCAGCGATGGTATGGGGCGCGATTTTGTCGATCTGGTGATCGATAACAGACCTTTCTTCACCCTTGATGAGTTTTATCAGGCAATTGATATCCGCCTGATGATCGGCGAAGCAGCCGTCGCCCTGCGCTGGCCGAGCAGTTTGATCGATGTAAAGTCGGATTTTTTTCAACTCAATCTCGAGGTCACACTGGGTCAGTCGAGGCTCGAGGTGCAAAGTATTCTGCAGCGAGGTAGAAATTCCCGCGCGGTGGTGGTTCGGCGGGAGATAACGGTTGTGCCTGCGGGCGTCACAACTGTACCATCTACTCCTGATACACTGGAGAGCGAGATGGCGGATCTGGACCGGTTTGATGACGATAGCGACAATTCGACCGAGGATGCCTACTACCTGCGACCGCTCTGTGAAATCGCTAATAATATTGCCCCTACCGATGATGGTGGCAATTAAGTAATCAGAGCCAAAACCATCAGCCAATTTAGGACTGTTCCACCATGACACTATCTGTTGCCCACCTTTATCACCTCGACCGGCAATTGCCCGGCAGTGGTAATAGCGGTGCGGCGATGGCGCTTTGGGTGCCGTCGGCGCGTGTCGGTGTGCACCTGATTGATGCGCCCTCGGCACCTCAGCGCAAGTGGGCGGAATTGATTCCCTGGATACTGGAAGAGCGAATCCTGCAGCCAGTCGATGAGATGCATTTTGTGATTGGCGACAGTATTGAGCGCGACGGTAAAAAGCAGGTTGCGGTATCAGTCGTCAGCAAGCGAGATCTTCGCGAGTGGCTGCGGATTGCTGAAAATGCCGAGGTCGATGCGAGAGTGATGGTGCCCGATTATCTGGCCCTGCCCTTTGAGATTGGACGCATTAGCATGGTTTGGCATGAGGGCGCATTTTTGGTTCGCACGTCGCCCAATAGTGGGTTTTCCGCCGCGCCAGAACTGGCCTGGTTGATGATTCGCCGCCTGATTGAGCGTGCCGACATTGCCCCGAGACTCTCTATCTCGGTTCCGGAGCAGGGGTTAATTCCCGATGATCTGCTCGATATTGCGGACGTCAATGCCGCCGAGGTCGACTGGCAGTTTAGTGCAATGCCGCTATCTGCCAATCTTTTGACTGGCAAATTTAAACCCGCTTCAGCCGAGCTGTCGTCACGGGCCTGGCTCTCCACTGCGGCATTGTTAGTGCTCACCGTGGTGCTTGGCTTTGGCTATCTGCAGCTGTCCAATCTGCGTCTCGAAGAACGGATTGTCGATCTTGAATCACAAGCCAGCGCGGGTTTTGGTAATGTCTTTTTGGGTCAGCGTGCCAAGCCTGAAAACATTCGCAGTGCTGGCGAGAAATTACTCGCCGATCTGTTTCGGCAGCGCGAGGCTATTGAAACACCGGTTATGCAGGGTCTGATTGGATTAGATACTTTGATGACAAACTGTGAATGTGAATTGCAAGAACTGGTAGCAGACAGTTCAGAGTTGTCATTGGTGCTGAAAAAAGGCGCCAAGGTCGACAAGCGACAGATTAATATCCCAGGTTTTACCGCTGAGAAACAGACTAATAATGACCTGACCACCATCCGTCTGCGCAAGGTAGGCCAACCATGAAGATGCAGGGTATGTTTGCCGCCGCAGAAGAATGGTTTGCGCAGCTTCAGCCTCGAGAGCGGGTCATGCTGAAAGGGGGCGCCGCGATTGTGCTTATCGTCGGGCTCTCCGCAGCCTTGACTCCAGGCTTGGAGAGATCAACACAGCTTGAACAGCGCTATCAAGTTCTGCAGGCAGATTTGGCTTGGCTTGCCCAGCAGCGACCGACCGTAAGTCGCCTCGGTAATCGCTGCAGCGCCACCGCGGTGCAGTCAGGCGGCGGCAAGGACCTTATTACCAGGATCGTGAGACGCAATCAGATACAGCTGACGAGTTTTCAGGATAACCCGCCTCGAGCAAAGGCCGAGCAGAATCAGGAGGCCTTCGCGCTGGGGCTGGAAACAGATGACGCCAATCGCCTATTGCGGATGACGCACCAGCTGGCCTGTCAGGGACTGATTGTTGATGTTGTCGATATCTCGCGTTCTGAAGGCTCGGAGAATGGCTACGTCGCTCGAATGGAGGTGCACTATGGCGGATAAATCGTCTGCCTTGATGCAGCGGTTGCTATCCGGTTCTCCGCGTCAGAGGCTGTTGTTGATTGGCAACGGCTTATTGATTGTTATCGCTATTATCATGGCTACCTTGCTGGGTCTGCTGTTTGTAAAGGATCACCAAGATCAGACTGTTATTCCAAGAGCGACCGTATCGACGCTTGCTGGTTTGCGCTGGAATTGGTTTGACAGCCAGCCCTCTCAAATCGTCGCAGTTGCGGATGCTGACTTTGGTGAACTGGCCGATGCGGATATCAAGGCAAAGCTTCTCGGCGTCACCCTCAGCGAGACCGTCTCGGTAGCGACTATTTCGTATAATAACCGGCCCGAAAAGGTCTACCGCGTGGGGGATAAGCTTGGCTCTTCAACTGTTATTAAACAGATAGAGCCTTTCCGGGTCGTGGTTGAGCAAAATGGCGCAAGGCGACAGATTCCGCTGGAAAAAGCCGACAGCATTATGCAGACCGAACAGGCGTCCGACCTTGTCGAAAGTGACGCCACTGCCGATGAGGGGTTTGCACTGGCCAATATGTTTGGTGCACTGCCGGTGCAGGTGGACAATTATGGCAGTGGCTTTAAGCTGAACACCTTGTCTGACGAAATGAAAATGCTCGCCGATATAGAAGATGGCGATGTCGTTGTAGATGTCGGTGGTATGGGAGTTCAGGATTTGATGTCAGACCCGGCGCAGTGGGTTAGCTACAGCAGTGAAACCAGCTTGCCTGTGACAGTGATTCGCGATGGTGAGGAACTGGTGATCTATGTTAATGCCGCTAGTTTGTCGGCTAAAATGTTACCGAAACTCGGATTAGATAAATAAAATGAAAAAAATAATGGCAGGCCAGAAAGCAGCCTTTGGCAAACGAATTGTGCGTCTGGTGGGCGTGTTGGGACTTGTATTTAGCAGTGTCGCTGAAATCAGTGCCGGCGAAGTGGTGCGAATTAATTTTCGTGATGCCGATATTCGCAGCGTGATTGAGAGCGTCGCCGAGATCACCGGCAAATCCTTTGTTTTGGATCCACGGGTGAAGGGCAAGGTGACCATTATCGCGCCCGAGGCAATCGATTCCGATCTGCTCTATCAAGCCGTGCTGTCGGCGATCCAGGTGCAGGGTTTCCAGGCGGTTGAAGATGGTGTGGTGACACGAGTTCTGCCGTTTAATCAGGCGTTTAATTTCGCCGGTGGGTCGGGCGACAATCAGCTGATTACCAAGGTCATTAAAATCGATAATGTTCAGGTTGCCACGCTGGTACCTGTGCTTAAGCCGGTAATGAGTTCTGGCGCTCGTCTCAATGCTTTCGCGCAGAGCAACTCCATGGTGGTTACCGATGTAAAGTCGAACATTGTGTTGTTGGAATCACTGATAGCTGAGCTCGACGACCCCAGTCTCAATGCGGTTGAGGTGGTTGCTCTAGAGCATATCTCAGCTGGAGAAGCGGTGCATATCGCTGGTCAGTTAAAACAGCTGCAAAAGCAGGAGCTGTCGCTGGTAGAAGATGGCATGAACAATCGTGTCATTGTCAGTGGCCCAAGTGCCGCTCGCCGCGCCTTTAAGGCGATGTTAAAAACGCTTGATCAGCCGTCGACAAAAAAGGGCAGTGTTGAAGTCATATACCTCGACTACTCCCGTGCCGCTGAAATCAAACCGATAATCGAAGGTATGTTGCAGTCCGATATCTTCCTGCAGCTGGCCGGAGAGTCCGCAGCCGACAAGAAATCGAAAGCCTCCTATCAAATTCAGACGGACGAGCTTAATAATGCCCTGATAGTCGCTGCACCGACTGCTGTGATTCGTGAAATTAAGAATGTCGTGACCCAGCTCGACCGCTCGCGACCCCAGGTGCTGATTGAAGCTGTGATTGCAGAACTCTCTGAGGACCAGGCAAAACGTCTGAGTACCCAGCTCGCCTATACCAGCAAAAATCGCGGCGGCTACCTGACCAAGTTCGATAATCTGTTGGCGACTGTTATTGGAACCGGCGCTGATGGAAATCTGAGTGATGCAGATGTTTCTACGATCGGTAATGTGCTGGGAACTGCATCGACTACTATAGCCATAGCGGGTGACTTTGATCCATTGACCGGCAAGGGCATCGGCTTGTTGATTCAGGCTTTAAAGACTGATGGCAGTACCAAGATTCTCTCAACACCCTCGGTGGTCACGCTGGACAATGAAGAAGCGACTCTGACTGTGGGCGAGGAAGTGCCATTTCAGACCGGTAGTTTTACCAGTGGCAACAATGGTAGCACCAACCCGTTTACCACCATCAACCGTGAAGAGGTGGGGGTGAAGCTCAAGGTGAAGCCGCAGATTAGCAAGGGCGATTCGGTGCGCCTGGAGATTGAACAGGAATCGTCAAAGGTAAAAAGTGGCGAGCCGGGTCTGCAGACCACATCCAAAAGCACCATGCAGACCAATGTGTTAATTCAGGACGGCGAGCTGCTGGTTCTCGGTGGGTTAATCGAAGATCAGACCAATGGCAGTGCCACAAAGGTGCCGCTATTAGGTGACATTCCACTGCTCGGGCGTCTGTTTCGCTCCACGGATAACAGCACGGCGCAGTCGGTACTGATGATGTTTATTCGGCCGACGATTATTCGTTCAGCGGAGGATGCTCGCAATCTGTCTGATAGCAAATACAAGCATCTGATCAAGCGAGACCTGGAGAGCAAAGAGGGTGGTCGCATTCAGCCACGGCTTGACGAGTTTCTCAACAAGGAGCCAGACGAAGAGTAATTTGAGACGCCATGAGCATCTATCTGCAACATTTTGCCCTTGCTCGAGAACCGTTCTCGATTGTTCCTGATCCCGGGTTCCTGTATCCCAGTGTTTATCACCGCCAGGCGGTCGCCCATTTAAAATATGGGCTCGACCGTGAAGGTGGCTTTATTCTGCTTACCGGCGAGGTGGGAACCGGCAAAACCACCCTCACTCGCACCATGATTAAACGCATTCCGCCCCATGTGCGGGTTGCCTATATCCTCAACAGCAAACTCAATGCCTCCGATGTGTTGGCCAGTATCTGTGATGAGCTGGATATCAAACTGCCGAGCGATCAGGAACTATCTTTTACCAAACAGTGCATCGACGCGCTGAACAAAGATCTGCTCGCTGCGCACGCCGAGGGTAAAAAGACATTGATTGTTCTCGAAGAGGCGCAAAATCTTACGCCCGAAGTGCTCGAAACGCTGCGCTTGCTGAGCAATCTTGAAACCAGTACACACAAGCTACTGCATATTTTGCTGGTGGGTCAGCCCGAACTACTGGATATTCTCGCGCAGACCGAGTTGCGCCAGTTAAATCAGCGAGTGGTTTCGCGGTTTCATCTTTCGCCGCTGGATAAAAATGACCTCTCCAACTATATCAACCATCGATTGCATCGTGCCGGCGCAAAACGGCCGATTTTTGATCCGGCCTGTATTCCCGTTCTGTTCCGGCTGACCGGAGGTGTCCCTCGACTGATCAATCTGGTCTGTCACCAGTCGCTGGTTGCGGCCTATTCCATTGGCTCGGCAACAGTTTCCGCCAAGCTGGTTAAGCAGGCCGCCAAAGAAATTCTCAGTGACGAGAAAAAGTCTCCCGGAAAATCATGGCTGCTGGGCATGGTCGCGGCACTTGTTCTTATTGCCGTCGTTACGCTGATCAATCCGCCAGCACTACTGACTCAGGCGCTTCACTCTTCACCACTGGCCGTCTCCGCTCAGGTGGAGCAAACGAATGAGACCGATACCCTTTCCATGACCGGTTCAATCGCAGCGGTTCCAGTGGTCAAAGAGGCTGTTGAAGAGGCATCCGTACAAGCTGAACAGACAAAACACATTGCGGCAGAATTGATGCTGACAGAAAAGCAGATGTCAGTTGGCATCGGCAACCCCTTTATCAACCTGCTCGCAAGGTGGGGCGCTGAGGCGTCAGAGGTTTACAGTGAAGAGGAGTTCGCAGCGGTAGCCTCCGAGTACAGTTTGCGTGCTGAAAAGATTACCCTCGCTGATCTCAAGGTGCTTGAGCAGATTAATCGCCCGGGTATAGTCTGGTTGCGTAACACCGGCGGTGGCCACCAAGGGACGTATCTTCAATCCGCTGTGCTCGCTCGTCTCGATTCAGACAGTGCTGAGCTGCTGAGCCGTGAAGGCACTGCTCAGATTAGCCGGGATGCTTTTCAGCAGGCATGGAACGGCAGCTTTCTCTACCTTTGGCGGCCACCCGAGGGCTTCAGTGAGCCATTGAGTGCAAGCGCTGCTATCACGAGTAATCCAGAGGTTGTCGACTGGTTACAGGCCCAATTGGCAGTGATCGACAACAACAGCGAAGTGATTATTAGCGGCGGCCATTATACCGAGGCGATAGCTCTGCAGGTTTTACGTTTCCAGCGACAGCAGAAGTTGGTTGCAGACGGCATTCTCGGCCGTGAAACACTGCTGCGATTGAACCAGCTGAGCGAGAGCGACATTCCCCGATTGAGTGAGGATTTCTGATGTCTTATATCCTCAACGCATTGAAAAAAGCTGAGCGCGATAGGCTTCGTGAAGAACCTCAGGATCTGGATGATTTTGTCAGCTCTGGCTGGGACCCTTACCAGGCAACTGAGCATGGCCCCTGGAGAAGTGCTGCGCGTTACGGGTTGCCTGTGGGGATTGTGCTGATTGCAGCGGGCCTATTTTATTGGTTTTTAATTCTCAACTCTGCACCTGCACCGCAGAGCGCGATAGCCGTCGAGTCATCTAAACTCTCGCCGGTTAGTCTGGATGAAATGGCGCAACCCCCAGCCAATCTCGTTAGTAATGCTTTTAACAGCCCTGAGCCGATAGACAGCCCTGAGCCAAAGAACAGCCCTGAGCAGTTAAGCAGCCCTGAGCCGCAAGCCAAAAACCTCCCCGCGTCAGCACCGCCACAGCCAATCATTGAACTGCCCACCGTTACCATCACCGGGCATATTTATATTCGCAGCGGCTCCCGCTTGAATCGGATTTTTGTCGGCGATAAAACGTATCACGCAGGTGATAATCTCGATCGCAACTGGGTGATTGAATCTATTAATAGCGACAGTTTAGTTCTGCGGGCAGGCACCAAGACTACACAGCTTCCACTGCGCTAGTTAGCCGGAGAAAACCTGCAGAACAGAGTCTTTGCCGCGGTCAAAGCGCCTGGCGCGACGATAGGGAAAGACATCGAGAACAAATCCACCGCGAATTTTTTCTTGCAGGTCCTGCCAAAATTCCACTTGATATAAATCGCTATGCATCTCCTCAAACATCTTCCGCGCTTTATTATTGCCGGAAAAGAACAGGCGAAACTCCTCGGGGAAGACATCATCGGGGGCAACTGTGTACCAGGTACCTGACTGCATCTCTTCCTCTTCGGTGCGCGCCTGAGGAATCTTGCGGAAATTACAATCGGTCAGTGTAGCGATCTCATCATAATCGTAGAACACCACACGGCCATGTCGGGTCACACCAAAATTCTTCAGTGGCATATCGCCGGGAAAAATATTTGCCGCAGCTAGCTGTTTGATACAGTTGCCATACTCTTCCATGGCATTGCGAATCTCATCGTCATTGGCGCTTTCCAGATAAATATTGAGCGGCGTCATATAACGTTCGGTGTAAAGGTGTTTGATGACTAACCTGTCACCGCGAATTTCAATGGATGACGGCGCCACTTTTTGCAGTTCTTCAATCAATTGATCGGAGAATCGATTCAGAGGAAACACCAGATTATCAAATTCCTGGGTATCAGCCATTCGCCCAATACGATCGTGGCGTGAAACCAATCGGTACTTTTCACGCACCGTCTGATGGGTCACTTCTTTGGGCGGGGCGAATTTATCTTTAATAATTTTGAACACAATATTGTATGAAGGCAGTGTAAAAACCGTCATCACCATACCTTTAATGCCTGGCGCAACAATAAACTGGTCGCTGGAATTATCCAGTTGGTGCACCAGCTGTCGATAGAATTCGGTCTTGGCATGTTTGGGAAAGCCAAGAGAATTGTAGATCTCATAGTCCAGTTTGAGCGGCATCAGTGTCTTGAGAAAATGCGCATACTGATAGGGTAGTGGCGCATCGACCATAAAATGGTTACGAGTAAAACTGAAAATCACACTCAGCTCATCTGAATTAAAGATTGCTGTATCAACATAGAGCTGGCCCTGTTCAGTATTTAAAATCACCAACGCCATAGGGAAAATCTGCTCGCCATCAAGCACACGGCCAACCATATAGGCGGCTTTGCCGCGATAAAAAGTCGACTCCAACAGGTCAAATTTAAGTTCGGCTGCCGGGCCAGTCAGTTGTGGAATAACTTCCTGATTGAATACGTCTAAAATGCAATCCAGATCCAGTTCGATGTCTTCACCGGGCAGGGAAAACTCGGACTCTTTGAGAATGCGCCTAAAAGTATCGCGCAGATCAGCGCCGTCATAGCGCACAAAAATACTGTATTCGGCGGCGGGTGCTTCAATCAGCTGAGACGACAAAACATAGATAATGTCGTCGCTAATTTTGTCGTGGTCATGCAAGTCGGCGAACACAGAATTGAAAAACGTCTCAGCGATCTCAAAATTGGGGAAGTTAAATACCAACTGTGTGTAGGCTTTTTTAGCTTCCGTCCAGAGATCCAGATTGGCGATATCCTTATTGGTGACCATCTCCAGATACATAACGGTTTGCGCGACTTTGGCTTTATACAGTTCAAGTCGGTCGACATTGGCCTGTTGGACACCGTGCCAGTCAGCTTTTTCGAAGCGTGCTTTGGCACTCAGGGTAGAGTTGAGGTAGTCAGCAAAATAGCTGCGAAAGCCGTTGAGGATGGTTTTCGCCATACGCCGGGCGGTTGAGTTGTGGATCAACGGAGTCATCGGCATTAGATGTGGTCTCGTGAGTTTTCTTGCGCGCTAGTTGAACATCTTCTTGAGAGAATCCAGTTCACTCAAAGCCTGTTTTTTACTCGCCGGTTTCAGTGATGTCTCTGGCAATGCTTCTGGCGGCTCAATCTGAAATTCTTCTCCGGCCAGCACCCGATCACAGTACTGCTGATAGATTTCGGTGAACGGGGTAAACGCCTTATTCTCACTGGTATTGGCGAGAAAGTGCCAGCCGCAGTCGCGGCCAGCGGCATAGACAGCCGGGTGGGACCACTGTTGTGCGGCCTTGGGGCTGGCCTTATTACAGACTTCCAGGTAGGCATTGCGCGGAGAGGGCAGGCCAGCAGGCATTCCCGCTGCACGACAGGCATTAAGCATTTTATGCAAGGTTGGCAAGTATTCACTGTCAGCGATAATTTTTTCCGCTGCTTTGAGGATCGTCTCCGGGGCAAAGTCACCGATTTTATTCAGCCAGAGTTTTTTTGCCAGGTTTTCCGACTTGGTGTTGTCACCAAAGGCCGCGTAATACTGATTGTGGTAGTTAACCTGGAACAGCGCAAAAATCTGATTGATTGCATCAATCAGTTCGGGGCTGGCCGGGGTTGGTTTAGCTTGCCCAGCTGCGGTCTGAGAGAGCGTCGATGATGCTGCGATCCCGGATGCGACCGTTTGGATTAGATCCTTGCTGTTTGCCATCTGCGGTACCCGTTGACGGTGGTTGAATATGGCGCGCCCACTGACGCTTTACGTATTGGAGAAACTTGGTACTCCAGGAGCACTGTGGCGTGCCGTTTTCCTGCCAATAGAGAATAAATTCAGGCAGTAACTGGTCGGCGAACTGACGGCTGATGTTCGCCATCTGCAGTACATCGTAGACTGACTCCTTTGGTCGCCACTGAATTTCGATCGCCCGCGGCATACTGTCCTGCTCCATCATGCCAGTGTAAAACTGCCATTGACGACGAATATGCTGGATAAATTTTGAGTCCCAGGTGCTGGAAACGTCACCGCGGTCGCGCCAGTAGAGAATAAACTCTGGAATCGCATCCTCAACAAAGTTGCTGTTAATGCCGCCCTGGCCGATCAAAATCTGCAACGCATCTCGCGACGGTCGCCAGTCTCCAGTAAGTGCCACTTCCTGACGGCGGCGGTAAGAAGTTGCCTCGGCTTGCTGCCACTGGCGCCAGACCTCTTTGATAAATTTTGATTCCCAGCTATGGCGTGGCACATTGCGATCGCGCCAGTAGGCAACAAACTGTGGAATCTGCTGCTCGGCAAACGCTTGGGTGACCCCTAACTGGCTCAGTTGACGCATCGCATCCTGACTGGGTTGCCAACTGTTGCCAATGGTTTTGGCTGATGCTGGAACGGCTGTTGTTGCGACTGACCGGGTTGCCGTTTGGGTTTGAGCGGGTCCGCAGTTAGCACTTGAGGCGACCGCATCATTAAAGGCAAAACGGAACTCGCGCTGACCAGAAAATGGTGCGCCGCCAATCAACAGTAAACCCTTCTCATGTAGCCCGGTGGAGAGGCGGACGATATCCTCTTCGCGCCAAAAGGGTGCCAGGTTGAGCAGCCTCTCACCGTCCACGGTAACCCAGTTAAAACCCTGACTCTGCTCGGGGTTGCTATGGCTGATACATTCCTGCAAAAGTTGCAGCAACACGGTCTCTTCCAGCCCGATAGTGGCGGCCAGAGTAGGTGAGATAGTGATGGTTTTTTCGGGTATCAGCGACATCGGAATACTGTATCAGAAAGCTACCCGGTGAACGAGGTTAAGATTTTAAACTGCGCACTTTTAACTGGCGCCTTCATGCAGTTGCGGCGAGGTTGGTCAGCGCAGCACCGGTGAGACGATTAACCGTCCAGCCGTCCATAGGCTCTGCTCCCAATGCGCGATAAAAATCGATTGCCGGTTGGTTCCAGTCGAGAACAGACCATTCCAGGCGGCCGCAGTTGCGCTCGACCGCCAGCTTTGCCAGATGAGTTAGGAGCGCTTTTCCAAAGCCTTTTCCGCGCATGGTGATATCCACAAACAGGTCTTCAAGATAGATTCCGGGTTGGGCGAGAAAGGTGGAATAGTTAGTGAAATAAAGCGCAAAACCAACTGGCTTAGTGTCGTATTCGGCAATCACCACCTCGGCGCTAGGGTTATCTCCGAATAGTGTTGCTGCCAATTTCTTTTCATCGGCGACCACCTCATGGGCCAGCTTCTCGTATTCTGCAAGTTGGGTGATAAAGCGCAGAATTGTCGCGCAGTCCAGCTCGGTTGCCTGGCGTATTTTAAAATCGGAGTGTTCCGAGCTCGGTTGCATAGTATTCTCTGGGCAATTTTTGTGGCTGGCTATCTTAGCTGCCACGCTGCAACTTGAGAATAGCCATATTACTGTACATAACAACAGTAATAAGATTAAATGGACCTCAGTTGTAAGGAGAGATTACGTGGTGACAAAAACCAAATCAGCCTATGTCTGCAATGACTGCGGGGCCGACTATCGGAAATGGCAAGGTCAGTGCACTGAGTGCAATGCCTGGAACACTCTGTCTGAAATCCGCCTCAGTGCACCCGCGCGCGGTGGCAAAGTACTGCGTCCCGGTTTTGCCGGCGCGGTTGACGGTGCGGTCAAGACTCTCGCTGATATCGCTCTGGATGAAATTCCACGTATCAGTACCGGCACCGGTGAGCTCGACCTGGTGCTCGGTGGTGGGTTGGTCCCCGGCTCCTGTGTACTGCTTGGCGGTGAGCCAGGCGCCGGTAAAAGTACCGTATTGTTGCAGACACTTTGTCAGCTGGCTGAAAATCATTCGTCACTCTATGTCACCGGTGAGGAGTCACCACAACAGATAGCCATGCGCGCCAATCGCCTCGGCCTGCCCACCGACAAATTAGAAATTATGGCAGAGACCTCCGTCGAAACAGTCTGCGCCATTGCCGAACAGAAGCGACCAAAAGTTCTGGTGGTCGATTCGATTCAGGTTATGCATATCGAAGAAGTCGCCTCGGCGCCGGGCAGCGTTTCCCAGGTACGCGAAAGTGCTGCCATGCTGGTGCGTTTTGCCAAGCAGACCGGCACAGTGTTAATACTGGTCGGCCATGTCACCAAAGACGGCTCTCTGGCGGGACCTAAAGTACTTGAGCATATGATCGACTGCTCGCTGATGCTTGAAGGCTCCAGCGACAACCATTTTCGTACTCTTCGCAGCCATAAAAATCGTTTTGGCGCGGTTAATGAGCTGGGCGTATTTGCTATGACCGACAAAGGTCTGCGTGAAGTCCCCAACCCCTCGGCAATTTTTCTTCAGCGCGGTGAAGAGGTCTCATCTGGCAGTGTGGTAATGATTGTCTGGGAGGGCACTCGACCGCTGCTGGTGGAATTGCAAGCGCTGGTGGACGACAGCCATCTCGGTAATCCACGGCGGGTTACAGTGGGTCTTGATCACAATCGCCTGTCAATGTTACTGGCAGTTTTACACCGTCACGGTGGCATTGCGGTTGGCGACCAGGATGTTTTTGTCAATGTGGTTGGCGGCGTCAAGGTGCTCGAAACCAGTGCCGATCTGGCGTTGATTCTGGCGGTCATTTCCAGCTTTCGAGATCAGCCACTGCCCCAGGATCTGGTGGTCTTTGGTGAAGTGGGCTTGGCTGGTGAAATTCGCCCGGTGGCCAATGGTCAGGAGCGACTGCGCGAGGCGGCCAAACATGGCTTTAGTCGCGCCATTGTGCCGGCGGGCAATGTGCCGAAGCAGCCTATCAAAGGGATGCAAGTCATTGGCGTGCGAAAAGTCACCGAGGCGCTGGAGGCTCTGTAAGGCCGGTTGCCAGGCAGGTCTTATGCAGTGGTTAAAATCGTTACCGTTTCCGGTTCTCGTAACAGTGGTTGAATTTGTACCAGTGCCGCTTTGCGCTCGGCAGAATTCTGCCAGGCCCGCCAGTCGGCGAGAGTTTCCATCTGGATCAGCGTGTAACGCATGCCCGAGTCATTAATATCCTTGAAAGCCTTGCTGGAGATAAAACCCTTGGCCGGCACCGCCGCCTGAATAATTTTTCGTGAAAACTCTTCATAGGTACTCTCCATTCCGGGAGCCAGATGCCGTTTAATCATCACTGCTAGCATGGTTGTACGATCCTGTGTTTTTGAACTTAAAGGTTAGCATGCGAAAGCTGCCTGAATAAATACCATGATCGATCAATTGCGTTTGACTTGAGTGATTTATGAGATTAGATTGCCGACTCTTGCTTCTGCAATAGGTTCTCTTTTTGACCAGCACTGAATGGGGTCATAAGGGTGAAACGGGAAGTTGGTGCGCCCCGCCAGGAATTGGCAATAGAGGCTATCCCAACACTGCCCCCGCAACGGTAAATAAGAAAATTTGGCATTAAGCCACTGTGCATCTGCATGGGAAGGCGCCAAATGGAGTCGCTTTAAAAGCGGCTCGCTTATGAGTCCGGAGACCGGCCTATCGCAACGCAGACAAACCGCGGGGTGCGGTCTTGTGCTGATTGACAGTCTCTGTCGGTTTTTTTGCACGCCCCCGTAAACTTTATTTTTCACTCGGGTGTGAGTGCAAGAGGATCGTCAACATGAAAGTTCAAACAATTTACCCCGCAGCATTTGCTGTATCACTGGCCTTATCAGCGGCCATATTGCCCAAGGCTGCGCAAGCAGACGAAATCGAAGAAGTACTGGTTAGTGCGTCGCTGCTGCCTATTGCAGCTGCACAGTCGGCCAATGCGATTAGCGTAATTGACCGTGAGCAACTCGCCAACCGCGCCGCTCTCAGTGTCAGCGATCTGCTGCGCGATATTCCCGGTCTTGCCGTCAGTCGAAGCGGCGTGCAGGGATCCGCAACACAAGTACGTGTTCGCGGCGCCGAAGCTAATCATCTGCTGGTTTTAATTGATGGTGTTGAGGCCAATGATCCATCGCAGAGCGATGAAGTTAACTGGGGTACCCTGAGTGCCGACGAAATTGAGCGTATCGAAGTCATTCGTGGGCCCCAGAGTGCGATGCGCGGCAGTGATGCGGTCTCCGGTGTCATTAATATTGTCACGCGCAGCGCTGATCAGCCGCTGACTGCCAGCGCGTTCACGGAAGCGGGAAACTTCGCTACCTATCACAGTGGGGTCAGCATTGGATCGAGACAGGGTGATTTTGATATTCGCTTCGGAGTAACCCATCTGGAAACCGATGGCGCCAATATTTCACGTAGCGGAACTGAAAAAGATGGTTATCAGAATACCAGCGCCAATCTCAAAGCCGGTTGGGACGCTGGTGAAGAGCTGCGTCTTTCCTTCGCTGCGCGTCAGTCTGAGGGCATGAATGAGTTTGATACCGACAATGATTTTGATGGCTTTATTGAAGACCAGGATCTGGTATCGGAATTCCGTAATACCACTATGCGTGTTCAAGCCGACTATCAGCCTGTCGACAGCA
>Ga0255783_10003544_pt1 | contig 14799 bp, 12 predicted proteins | sample 011ome_22_FD_179981 | JGI IMG/M metagenome (GOLD analysis project Ga0255783, IMG submission 179981) | Coastal salt marsh microbial communities from the Groves Creek Marsh, Skidaway Island, Georgia - 011507BT metaG (version 2) | ecosystem: Environmental > Aquatic > Marine > Intertidal zone >... | reverse complement strand
AGGGCTAAAGATATCCACAGATTGACCGATACCCCCAGATGAAGCTCGAAATCTAACACTGCAAAGCTTGTTTGGAGGGTCACATGGCAGTAGTTAACACCAACGTAAACGCATCGATCGCTCAGAATGCCTTGGTGCGCAATGAGCGCTCCATGAATACTGCAATGGAGCGGCTTTCTACTGGCCAACGGATCAATTCGGCCAAGGACGACGCGGCAGGGCTAGCGATAGCGTCGAGAATGACGTCGCAAATCAAGGGATTAGAAGTCGGCGTGCGAAACGCCAACGATGCGATCAGCATGATCAGCGTGGCAGACGGTGCGCTGATTGAGGTAGGCAACATGCTCCAGCGCATGCGGGAGCTTGCTCTGCAAGCCTCTAACGGCACCGCGACGTCTGCAGATCGAGATTATCTCAACATGGAGTACGAGAATCTCATCACGGAGATTGAGCGGATCGCTCAGAATACCCAGTGGAATGGCAAGACCATCCTTACCGGTGATGCCAATGACACAGACGACGATACCGTTGCGTTTCAGGTAGGGGCGAACGGCGGGCAGACCATTACTGTTGACTTCGGCGATATATCACAGTCTGGTGCGACGACCTTTGCTGAGTTCGAACTCAGCGCTCACACAGGCACAGAGTCACACATTTCAGGCTCAACAACTGCAACAGCCCAAGACCATATCTCCGGAGTGCTAGTTTATGTCGATTCGGCGATTACTGCAGTCAACAGTCAGCGTGCTACCTATGGAGCAGCGATTAACCAGCTGACCTATGCCGTAGATAACCTGTCTAATGTGAAGGTAAATTCAGAGGCCGCCAGAAGCCGTATCGCTGATACCGACTATGCACAGGAGACATCTGAGTTGGCTCGCACACAGATCATCCAGCAGGCCGGTACGGCGATGCTCGCCCAGGCCAACCAGCTACCGCAGACAGTGCTGTCTCTGCTGCAGTAGTTGCGCTTCAATGTGGCAAAGGAAAGCGCCTTCGGGCGCTTTTTTATTTCCTAAAGTTTTTTTCGGATCAACCGATACTTTAAATACGAAAGGTTAGAGGCTCGCTAAAAAGGGGAAGATCATGGCAGTCGTTAATACCAATGTGAATGCTTCAGTTGCTCAAAATGCCTTAGTGCGCAATGAGCGCTCCATGAATACTGCAATGGAGCGTCTGTCGACTGGACAACGAATCAACAGTGCTGCTGATGACGCGGCGGGGTTGGCGATTTCATCTAGGATGACTTCGCAAATTCGGGGGCTTGAGGTGGGCATTCGTAATGCTAATGATGCGATCAGCATGATCAGCACTGCTGACGGCGCGTTGGTAGAAGTGACCAATATGCTGCAGCGTATGCGGGAACTCGCTCTTCAAGCCTCTAACGGCACTACGACCTCTGCCGACCGTAATTATCTCAGTTCTGAGTACACAAACCTGATTTCTGAAATTGAGAGAATTGCGCAGAACACGCAATGGAATGGATCAGATATTTTAGACGGTACCGCTAATGGAACCAGTGGAACAGTGGCCTTTCAGGTGGGCGCAAATGGTGGCCAAACGGTATCTGTGAATTTTGGCAATCTTGGCAGCGCGACAGTCGCTACCGTTTCTGGCATGACTGAAACTATTCACTCTGCCGCCGCTGATCTGGTAGCTGGCACCACCGCCTCCGCCATCACCAAGGGAACTTCTGCCGTCACCGCGATCGATAGCGCGATCACCGCAGTGAACTCACAACGCGCGACCTTCGGTGCAGCAGTCAACCAGCTAACCTATGCAGTCGATAATCTCGCCAACGTAAAAGTGAATTCTGAGGCGGCCCGAAGCCGCGTGCTCGACACCGACTACGCGCGTGAGACGTCAGAATTGGCTCGCACGCAGATTATTCAGCAAGCGGGTACGGCGATGTTGGCCCAGGCTAACCAGTTGCCGCAGACAGTGCTGTCGCTCCTGCAGTAACCGCTTTAAGGATATCGTTTACAGAAAGCGCTCTTCGGAGCGCTTTTTTTTGCGCTGCATCATCTTAGTCCCAGAGGATCTATCTGGCTTATTACAACTTGGCTCGACACCAATAGGTGCTCAAGAAAAAACAAATTAGACCGATATCTATCTATAGCGAATCTATTACACAAGTCGATGCCAAAGGCAGGGACTTTTGGAGGAAAACATGGCCGTAGTAAACACCAACGTAAACGCGTCAATCGCGCAAAACGCGCTGACTAAAAACGAGCGTAGTATGAATACCGCCATGGAGCGGCTTTCTACCGGTAAACGCATCAATTCGGCAAAAGATGATGCCGCGGGGCTCGCAATCTCCTCTCGAATGACCTCCCAAATCCGGGGCCTTGAAGTGGGTGTGCGCAATGCCGGTGATGCTATCAGCATGATTTCAGTGGCAGATGGCGCTCTAGTAGAAGTCGGTAACATGCTGCAAAGAATGCGCGAGTTGGCGCTTCAGGCCGGTAACGGCACCATGACCACTGCAGACCGAAGCTACCTGAATTCGGAGTATGAAAACCTCATAAGCGAGATAGAGCGCATCGCAAGCAACACCCAGTGGAACGGCATGAACGTCCTTAATCAGGCGACAGATGCCAGTTCTACCTTTGCCTATCAGGTGGGTGCCAATGGTGGCCAAACGATTGAGGTGAATTTTGGGCGGATTGACAACACAAATGGGTCAGCTTTCACACCGTTCGATACAGGCAACTCGGCCGTGTCAATTGCTTTCACTAATGCGTCCGCCGCAGCAGACTCTTCAGGCGTACTCACCAATATTGATGCCGCCATTACCGAACTCAACGAGCAGCGCGCCACTTTTGGTGCTGCGATGAATCAGCTCACCTACGCTGTTGATAATTTATCGAATGTGAAGGTGAACTCTGAAGCGGCCAGATCGCGCATAGAAGACACCGACTATGCCGCAGAGACGTCTGAATTGGCGAGAACGCAGATTATTCACCAGGCGGGGATCGCTATGCTGGCGCAGGCAAACCAAGTAACCGCAACCGTCCTGGCGCTACTCAAATAGCAATCGCGATATAAGGGATAAGAGGTATATAGTTAATTACGCGCTAAATTGAGAGCTACGAGGCTGCCTCTCGATTAGGTAGGAAAGAGAACGATGGAAAACGTTACTACAGGAAATAGTGTTACCGGAGCCGTCGCAAGGCAAGCTGCGCCGCTATCGCCGCAGCGCAGGGAACCAGATGCGAATAGCGCACGCGCGGCGGATGTGGCTGCCCCCGAAGCGCCAACGATCTCTGTTGCCGCGCTGGCGGCAGAGGCCGAGGAAGGCAAGCTCAAGAGCCTAAGTGCGCTTGAGACCATGACCGAGTCTATGGATGATGCGGTCGAGGTCTTAAATCAGGCATTGAGCCTTAAAAACACCAGCGCAGTCATTCGGCGCGACGAGCAGTTGAACCGATATCTCGTCACTATTAAGGATAAGGAATCTGGTGAGGTAGTGCGCGAGATTCCCGATGAGGCGCTACTTAAGTTCGCAAGGAACCTGCAAGAGATGCGGGGCATTCTTTTTGACGAGACAACCTAATCACCGGTTGTTTATAAAAAAGGGGCGAAATGCCCCTTTTTTGTAGTTCGAGTTTTGTCGCTCGTAATTTCTGTTTACTGCAATAGGTCAAGGACTGATCGAGGCAACTGGTTGGCCTGGGCCAACATTGCGGTGCCCGCTTGCTGGATAATTTGTGCGCGAGCCAGCTCTGAGGTCGCTTTAGCATAATCAGTATCCATGATTCGGCTCTTGGTTGACTCGGCATTAATGGAAACCTGAGTCAGATTATCGATGGCATGGGTCAACTGATTTACCGTGGCACCAAAGGATGCCCGCTGATTACTGACATTCTCTATCGCCAAGTCGATGCCCGTCATAGCGGCAGATGCGGCGGTCTGTGCAGCTGCTGTAGTCGCACCTGAAATCGCAATTGCCGATAACGCCACACCACCCGATGCAACTGCCACGCCCGAGGCTCCGGCTGCGAGGCCTCCGCCCACGAGATTGCCGAAATCGACTGAGATTGTCTGACCGGCATTACCGCCCACCTGAAACGATACGTCTTGAACGCCTGTGCCACCAGCGTTACCGTTAAGAACGGCGCGACCATTCCACTCCGTGTTATTCGCGATCCTGTCTATTTCTTCTTTCAATCGAGAAAATTCGTCTTGCAAGTAATCGCGGTCCGCAACACTGCCCGTGCCGTTAGAGGCCTGGAGGGCGAGCTCTCTCATGCGAAGGAGCATGTTGGTCATTTCGTCCAGCGCGCTCTCTGCAGTCTGAATCATACTGATTGCATCGTGCGCGTTTTGAACGGACTGATCCAACCCAATAATTTGCGAAGACATACGAGTGCTGATAGCTAACCCGGCAGCGTCATCCGCTGCCGTGTTGATCTTTCGGCCGGTGGATAGTTGCTCCATTGCCTTGCTCAAAGCCCGCTCATTTCTTGCAAGCGAAGCTTGAGCTAATGAAGCGCTGATGTTGGTATTTACAACCGCCATTTTTAATCTCCTACCTCTTACTCGATGCCCCCTTTAAGGGCTTACTACTCGATTTAATCTCGCCTTACTGAAGCAGTGACAATACTGTTTGCGGCAATTGGTTAGCCTGAGCCAGCATTGCAGTACCCGCCTGCTGAATAATCTGCGTTCTTGCCAATTCAGATGTCTCCACTGCGTAATCAGCATCCATGATGCGGCTACGTGACGCCTCTGCATTGACCTGCACGTTGGAAAGATTGTCCACCGCGTAGGTGAGCTGGTTAATGGCCGCGCCAAAAGTGGCACGCTGGGAGTTCACACCCGTGATGGCCGAGTCAATTAGATTCACCGCACTCGTATTGCCAGCTATTGCATCGGCCGTAGTCGCATAGCTGATAGTCCCATGAGAGCCTGTTGCCAGTGCGGTAAACAGTCCGCTGGATGTGTTGGTGAAGTCACCGAACTGCACTTCGATGGTTTGCCCACCGTTGGCGCCCACCTGAAAGGCAAATTGACTACTCGCATCAGTGGTATGATTCAGAATGGTCATACCGTTCCACTGCGTGTTCTCGGCAATGCGATCGATCTCAGCGAGCAAATTCTCATATTCCTGGCTCAGATAGGCACGATCTGCAGATGTGGTTGTGCCATTAGATGCCTGCAGTGCCAGCTCGCGCATGCGCTGCAGCATGTTGGTCACTTCAATTAGAGCACCATCAGCAGTACTGATCATGCTGATAGCGTCATTGGCATTACGAATGCCAACTTCCAAACCGCGAATCTGGGAGGTCATACGAGAAGCGATTGCCAAACCAGCGGCATCATCCGCTGCTGTATTGATTCTTTGACCGGTGGATAAGCGCTCCATCGCCGTATTCATTGCTCGCTCGTTGCGGGCTAGCGCATTTTGCGCAATCGATGCATTTGCGTTGGTGTTCACGACTGCCATGTTGTTTCTCCTACACTGTGTTTTCTAGCCCACCACGAGGGGCGTTGCGTTGTGCAGGGTGTTTAAAGCAGAAAGCGTGCCAATATTTTCCATAACGCCTTTAAGCTATTGATTAATAAATACTTTTAATGAATCCGCTAATGGTGGCTACAGAAGCACAGGGCACGGATTTGCGGCAAGGAACACTAGCGGCAATCTGTTGCCGCCGAGCAAATGCGGCAATAGGGTTCCCTCTTAGCGCGGTTATTGCCTTACCGTGGGAGCAATTGCGCTGGCTCGATAGCAGAGCACACTAGGCTGACTTGAAGGCGCGCTTTGATTCGTTGAATGCCGTATTTCTGCAACTTTCATCCACACCTTCAGCAATTCGGCGAGGCGCGCTGAAAATATACGGCATAAAAAAAACGCCCCAGAGGGGCGTTCTTATTCGACACCGCTGACCTGGCGGCTTACTGCAGGAGTGAAAGTACCGTTTGCGGCAGCTGATTGGCCTGCGCCAGCATTGCAGTACCCGCCTGTTGGATAATCTGGGTACGCGCCAGCTCTGACGTCTCACGCGCGTAGTCGGTGTCAAGCACTCGGCTTCGGGCCGCTTCAGAGTTAACTTTGACATTAGCCAGGTTGTCCACGGCATAAGTGAGCTGGTTGATCTTGGCACCAAACGTAGCCCGCTGTGAATTAACAGAGGTGATGACGTTGTCGATCTCAGTAACGGCCGCAGTAGCAGTTGAAATTGCAGAGGCCTGTGTTTGGGCCGAAATAAAACCGTGTGCTGAGTTAAGATCCTGCATAACCCCCGACGCACCCGTGTTATTGAAGTCGCCAAAGTCCACGCTAATGGTTTGCCCGCCATTGGCGCCCACCTGATAAGCAAAAGTGCTGCTAGCAGTGGTAGTGTGATTCAGAAGATCCATCCCGTTCCATTGGGTGTTTTGGGCGATACGATCGATCTCAGAGATCAGGTTAGCGTACTCGGAGTTTAGATAGTTACGATCAGCCTCCGTGGTCGTGCCGTTCGAGGCCTGAAGCGCTAGCTCACGCATGCGCTGTAACATATTGCTAACCTCAACTAGGGCGCCGTCTGCCGTTGCAATCATACTGATTGCGTCATTGGCGTTACGGATACCTGTCTCCAAGCCCCGAATTTGCGACGTCATTCTGGACGAAATCGCCAGGCCGGCCGCATCGTCGGCCGCTGAATTGATTCGTTGGCCCGTGGATAAGCGCTCCATGGCCGTATTCATTGAACGCTCGTTACGAGTCAGTGCGTTCTGCGCAACTGATGCATTCACATTGGTATTGACGACTGCCATGATGGCCTCCTGATATTACCTGTTGAGAAATGGCAATCCATTCCCTTCTAAGCAGAAATATCGGATAAACCAGTCATTGCTTTAGCTTGTGGGAGCCATTTTTGAGGTTTTTTAGGATCGGGTTTCACCAGAGGCCGCAACAGGAGCGGTGCGAGCTTGCGGAATGCATAACGCCGCTTGACCCCGCGCCGTTACCACAATAAAAAGCGGCTAAAGATAACTCGAGGGATGCACTATTCAGCGCGTTCAGACCGCTGAGATTAAGGATTAGGGCATCAGCGGAGAAGAATCAGGAGTGAACCGAAAGGTAACGGGGGCCTTAGAGGTAACAGCTAAAGAAGCCATGCCTCACTTAATTAATTGGCAGCATTTAGCACCATTGACACCAATTCTTGATGGGGCGCTTTAACGCTCAACGTGTCGTTGTCCCACACGTACTTTGGAAAATAGTGGCCGTTGATCTGTACCGAGTGCACGGAGGGGCCCATGATTTCGGGCCATCCTCGGGTCACCCCAATGGCGCGCTTGGCACAGTCGGTCCAGATCTGACCAAACTCTGAGGTCGAGGTTTCGGGAAAAGCGGGCACCCCCATTGTAAAGTGGAGATTGCCGCTGACACCCTGGCAGGTTTGATAGCCCACCAGCTGGTTCCACTTGCCGTCCATTTCTCCAATATCCTCAGCCGCCAGCCAGCACAAGCCATGCAGATTATCTTGTGTCTGCTGAATAAAATCGGGCGTGAGTACCGCGTTTTTCGGATGCGCATTGTTAAAAAGCATGACGGAGGATTGCTCGAACTGGGCGATGGATCGGACCACGCTGATGGCGTGTTCGTCGTTAAAATACTGGGTCATTTCACAAATATCCGACACCAGAAACATATCGGCATCGAGGAACAGCGCATGTCCCTCATAGTTGCAGAGCCACGGGACTAGAAAGCGCGAAAAAGTAAAGGGCGTTAACCCGCGTCGGGTGATTGGTAGGGTGTTCAAAATCAGGGGAGTCACACTCACCGGATGAGTAGCAGTCTCCAGAATCGATTGCTGCAGTGCGGTATACGAGACCGCCTGTCGCTCGTCATATCCTATAAAAACTCTGAAAACATGCTCGGATGTTGACACCATTTACCCCCAAAAATTAAGTGAGTAGAAAACAGGGTGGCTGAAAAAACGGCGATTAATCTTTGCCGAAGTTGCCCATGTTCTCCCACGTCGTACTCATCGATTCACGCGTGCTATTAAGTGTATTCACCAGGCTCTCCATCACCGTGAATTGCTGAAGATAGCGCTGGTAGACCGCTTCCATGCGTGTTTCCAGGGCCTCCAGGTCAGCCTGATAGCGTTTGATGGCGGTTTGTGCTGAGGTGGTGCGGGTCACGAAGATGCCGCTAATGGAATCTGTCAGCGTCTCTAGCTTGATCACGGCATCCATCGCCAGACCTTGAGACTGTCCGTCGTAGCGAGACTGATTGTTGGTGCCCGCAGTGAGCATCACCGAGATATCGTCAAAACTGGTTGCGGCAACAGTGTCGTAGGTTGACTCTACAAAGCTAAGCGAGCCATCTCGCGTAACCGACACACCTATATCCCGCATAGCGGTCATGTTACCACTGGGTGTAGAGGAGTCCTGGGTAATTGCCTGATATATCGTGTCTCGAACCGTCCGGATCGTCGCGAGGTCTCTGGCAAGCGATCCTCCCACATCGTCTTCTTCAGAGTCAGGATCTGACAACTCGTCTATCGCGAATTTTACATCGTTGTAGAGCGTGACCAGGTCTTGAAGCTTGGTTTTCAAGGTGGCCCTGTCGCTGACCACGTTCAAACTAACCGTATCTGACCCCGATGTCTCACCATTCAACGATACCGTTATTCCGGGTAGCACATCCGATACGACATTACTGGAACGAGTAAGCCCCACCCCGTTATAGGTCAACGAGGCATCTCCCGGGTTCTGCAGAGAGTAGGTGCCGCCGTTATTGGTAACGTTGCCGTTACTGACATCGTGAAACCCCAGGTCGCTATCCGACAGCGTGGAACTAATAGCAAAACTATTACTGGCGCCGGTTTGGCCTTGCAATGCAATGCGGTATGCAGAACCTGCCGAATCTGCTGCCACCAATACCGCTGTAACCCCTAGCCCGGCTGCATTAATTGCTTGCACGACGCCGTCAGGATGATCACTGCCCGCAGCAATAGAAATATTTGTAGCCGTGCCGCCAATGGGCTGCGTCACACTCAGGGTAAATCCACTGCCACCGTTGAGTGACTGCGTCGTCGACAAATAAGCATTGGATATATTTCGTTGCTCGGTCGCCAGTGCCGAGACGCTAAAGTCATAGATACCACTTAGCGCAGAACCGTCAGTCGAGAGCACCGATACCTTTGTTGCATCTGACGAGGTCGCCGTGGGCGTGGAAAGCTCGGCAGCATCATTTAAGGCGCTAAAAGAGTCGATCAGCAACTGCACGTTGTACTTGAGTACCGCCAAGCCAGAAATCTTTGCCTCACTCTCTTCGATATTTGCGTTGAGCTTGGATTCCCTTGGCGCCTTTTCAACGTTAGTGAGGTCTTCCGCCAGCTTAATGATGTCGATACCTGAGCCCTTGCCCATACCGAGTAATACTGTTGAGGCTACATTTTCAGTCGACATGGCTCATGCTCCCTCGGGCCTCATCCGTTACCGAATGAAGTTGAACAGCGAGAGCTGTGCAATCTTGGCAAAACTGGCTTGCAGCGCTTGCAGCGCCACCGACTCTTTACTGAGATCAGTCACTGCTTCCGCATAATCGAGGTCGTTCTCGCGAATCAACAGCTCGTCGATGCGCAAAGTGGTCTCGTCAATTACATTACGCTGCGACTCCATGGCGGCAAGTCGCCCCGCCATGGCGCCATAGGAATTAATCAGCCGATCGTTAATGCTATTCACATTATCCAACCGCGTCCTGACGCCCGCGCCGTTGTTTGCTCGCAGATCAGCTACAAGATCATCGAGCGCCGCAAAATCTGCGGCCGAAAATAGCTCTGGTCCCAGCGTGTTGATGGCGATGCTGCGGACATCAGAAACGTTGATCTCCATGCGACCATAGTCGCCGTTGTAATTAACCACCCCATTGGCATCCTCAACAAAGGCGGGCGACCCGGTTTTATTGCCGGAGAAAATATAGCTGCCACTTAAGTCCTGGGTATTGGATAAATTAAGCAGCTCATCTCGCAGCGCCTTGATTTCGGTTGCAATCACGTCGCGATCGGAGATGCCCAAGGTGTCGTTGCTGCTCTGCACGGCTAACTGAGTGACACGCTGCATAATCGATGTCATCGACTCGATCACCGCGCTCTCGGCGGTCAATCTCGTTTCGCCCGCATCCACGTTTTTGCTGTACACCTCCTGGCGCTCCTTAGCGCTGACCAAACCCGAAATCAGGTTGGCCTTGCCGGGATCTTCGCTGGGATGAAGCATCTGCTTACCGCTACCGAGCTTGGCCTGAATCTCGGCCACCTTGCTCTGGGTCGACTGCATCTGCTCTGCATTAACGCGATAAAACTGATTGGTAGAGACTCTCATAGCTCAATCAACTCGCTTGAATCAGTGTGTCAAACATGCGCTGGGATATCTGAATCACCTGCGCTGCCGCTTGGTAGGCCTGCTGGAACCGAATAAGGTCCGCGGCCTCTTCGTCGAGGTTTACACCCACCGCTGCCTCTCGGCTCTCCTGTGCTTGATCGCGCACCACTTCCATGGCATCACGGCTCAGCTCAGCCAGGTGTGCTCGCGAACCCGTGCCTGCCACTAAGTCGCGATAGGCGTTTGAGAAGGTCTGGCCGGCAATGGTGGGTTCTTTGCTCAGCGCAATGAGCCTGAGCATATTTTCGTTGTTGCCCACGCCATCGGCGTTGGCTTCGATGGTAAAACTGTCACCCTGCTTAGGAATATCATCAAACTCAACGCGAATGCCTTGATAGGTGACATCGTCGCCGGCGGTGTAGGTGCGCGTTGCCACCACCGTATTGGTGACCGTATCAGTAATGGTGTAAACACTATCGGAAGTAAAGTTCACCACAAACGTATCTGCGGGGTAGCCTGTTGATGACTGGGTGGTAGCGGCGTCCGCGCGCAAGGTGGTGTTGACCGTGCCGGAGCCGGTGATAAATATCGCCAAGTCGTCTGCAACCGGGCCATCAAAGATCACGCCTGTGGTGAACCCAAGACGCCCAAGATCCGCGGGGCTACCCGTGCCCGATAGGGTCAGTGACACCTCTATTGGCTTATTGAGGCCCGTGTTGCGGTTATTAAGATCATTAAAACCGAGATCAAGGTCGGCATTACCATTGGCATCGAGGTTATAGGCGGCGATATCTGTCGATACCGTAAAGCCGTTACCGACGCCAGTCTGATCATTCAGCGAAATACGATAGCCATCTCCGTCTGCCACCAAAGCCGCATTGACGCCGGCAATACCCGACGCACTGTCGTTAATGGCCTCCACGATGCCAGCAGGCGTATCGTCGCCATTGGCTATATTGATGGTGGTCGCACTGCCATCTGCCCGGGTGAGGGTGAGCGCAAAGCCCGTTCCACCATTCAACGATGCTGTGTTCGACGCGAAGAGATTAGACAGGACTTCCTCGCCCGCCGCGCTGATTTTGTAGGTGCCGCTGTAAGTGCCTGGAACAATACCGAGTGATGTAACCGGGTCACCGCCGATCACGATATTGTCGCCCTCATTACCCGAAGTGTTTGTGAGCGCCAACGCATTGTCAGTGTTCCACTCTGCCCGCACGCCGGTTTGACCCGACACTGCGTTGATCGCCTGAATCATTTCATTCATCTTGGCATTTGCAGCGTGGGTAATCGCGGTGCCGTTGATGGTCAGTGATTTAGTGGGGTCAATAACGCCGGAAAACAGTTTGGTTTCGGCAGTTGCGACGACATTGGCATTACCCAATGCGTCAAACTGATCGTTAAAGTAGTCCGCCATGAACGCGGCCGAGACGGTTTCGTTGTTGGCCAGGCTCAGTGCTTCAAGCGCGATGGATGCTTGCACAAAGCCATCAGTGTCGGCCGCCGTATCACTGGGATCATAATAGGTGTGGTTAAAGTTAATTGCGCCCGCAGCCACCAAGGTTGTCGGGGCTCCCGACACATTGCTGGTAGGTGCAATGGGCTTTGAGCCGAACTGAGCCAAAGACTGGACAGTAACCTCAGATTTAACGCCCGTATCAGGATCTACCGAGAGCTGCTTTATTTCTTCGGCCTTGCCGATGACGCCAAAACGGATGCCGCTGTCGAGATACGCCGCCGAACCGCTCTGATTTAAATAGGTGCTGCTGTAGCCGCCGTCGCCAAAGCCGCTGTCAACCGACATGAGCGTGTTGGCCTCGGCAACCGAGATTGATGCCGTCCCGGCAAGATGAACGCCCTCTCGCGTGAGAATCTGGATCTGCTGATCACCATCAGCTTTAATGTCGAACAGTACCTGTGCACCCTCCGTACCTTTACCCACCTGCACGGCAGGACGCATGCCGTCTGCCGATATCGTGACGTCCCTGCGACTGGTTGTGGTACCCACATTATTCAGCGCGTAACCAAACTCGAATCCTTTAGGTTGATCTTCCTCGGCAATAGTGGCCAGGGTCACTTCTGTTGAAGTGACATTGCTGGCACCGGGTGCCGAGCGCATTGCCGCCGAGACGGCGACCCGCGCACCATCTTTAACCAGCAGTTCAAAAGTTCTGGACGGTCTCGCCTCAGGGGAGAAAATCACTACGTCACCGTTCTCCGGCGCGCCCTCCATTGAGAATGACATGCCCTGAAATACCTGATTGACGCCAGAGGAGACCTGTCCCAAACGATCTCGGGTGAGAAGATCAAGCACATCCCAGGAGTCGGTGCCTTCCCTGTAGATGAGCTCCAGGGCTTCGGTAGGCGCGATCGTCGGATCAATCACTTTCGCAGAGGCTGATACCGCGCCGCGGGCGGTTTCGGTCGACGCCACAAAGCTCGATGATGTTCTGAACAGATCGCCACCGAACTCACCCTTGGCATCGAGGCCACTGCGATGAATCTTATTGGTCTCAGCCGCGAAGGTCTGAGCCAGATGATCGAGGCCCACTCTAATGGGGCGCAGTACTTCGGCGCTCAGTGCCAGCGCACCGCCGATAGCGCCGCTTGGCGTCGTGGGCAGCGGCCGTGCAACGCCGTAAGGGTCCAGCGTCAGGCGTAGGTCGGCCCCCGCCGACTTGCCACTGGCCTGCACACCAATAGGCCGGCTCTGGGTGGGAGTGACAATCTCAAAGCCACGGCCACTGCCACCAAAATTCACGATGACCTGACCATTCTGAAGTTCAGTAACACCCAGCTTGACCAGCTCGGACATCTCCCGAAGCAGACTGTCTCTCTGATCCAACAAGCTCGGCGGCTGCTTGTCGAGACTGTCTTTGCGATTCAGCTGCTCATTGACCGTGAGCAATTGCGCCGAGAGCGCATTGAGCTCATCCACCGACCGACGGAACTCAATCTCTGACTCCTCGGCTATCTTGTCTATCTGCAGGGAGAGGTCGTTGAACCTGACAGCAATTAACTCCCCGGAACTCAAAAAGTCGCCGCGTAATGCCGTTGACCGCGGGTCGGTACTGAGCTGCTCTGCCGCATTGAAAAAATCATCCATGGCGTTGGCGAGGCTCGCACTTTCTGTGGCAATCAAGTCAACGATGCGATTGGCGTACTCGATGACCGGCTCGTTAACGTTGAGGTCACTGGTGGCATCACGCAGAGAACGCTCGATAAACTCATCGTACGCGCGGGCAACCGACTCGGCGTTAGCACCGGTACCAAAACTGAATACGCCTTCCTGAACAGGAAAGCTCTCGGATAGCGATAGCGATCTGCGCGTGTAGCCAGGGGTGTTCGTGTTGGCGATATTATTACTGGTTGTCGAGAGAGCCTGCCGATACGCATTGACCGCCCCGCTACCGATCGCGAGCATATCAACCATCTATTGATCCCTCGCTTTAGCGCAAAGAGGCAAGCGACTGGTACGCACTTACCCCCATGCCTTTGCGGGCCGCAGCCAGACCACCTGGGTTTTCGAGCTGCTGCACCAGCCAATCGGTAATGCCCACTCCCTGAGACTTCGCCAGTGAAGTCGAGAGCTCTGCATCAAACATTTGTTCATAGCTATCGCCAGAACTGGAATCCCACAAGCCGCTCTTAAGGCCCTCGCCCGCATCGCGCATCGACTTCAACATCATTTGAATGAAAAAAGCCTCGAACTGCTGGCCGACTTCGCGAGCAGCAGAGGCCTGATCTTTCTCTGCCTTGGCTCGCAGTTTGGCGAGGCCCTGAAAGTCGTTGTAACTGGAAACCACGGAGTCCATCAGATCACCACCAGCTCCGCTTTCAAGCTGCCAGCGCTCTTCAGCGCCTCTAAAATAGCAATGAGGGATGTTGTAGAGGCACCGCTTTGTTTGATGGAGTCGACGATATCCTTAAGATCAACCTCTTCAGCGATCAGACCCGTGCCACCTTGCACCTCGCCTACTTCAACGGTCGAATTGGCAACATCACGTGTCTCTACGCCTCTGCCCTCGGTAAAGGGACCCGGCTGAGAAACCTCGTTCAAGGTAGACACACTTACACTCACCGTGCCGTGGGATACCGCGGCGGCTGAAATTTTCACCTGCTGGTTGATCACGACCGTGCCGGTTCGCGAGTTAACCACCACTTTGGCGGCGGGAATGCCAGGCACGACGTCGAGATTCTCGATCATGCCCACAAAGCTCACGCGCTCGGAGAGCCCTACGGGGGCGCGTACTGCCAAGGACACACCGTCCATAGCAAAGGCGGTGCCCTCGCCGAAAACCTCGTTGATCTTCTCGGTAATCGCCGCCGTGGTCGAAAAGTCGTTGGTATTGACGTTGAAGATCAGGTGATCGCTCTTGTCAAAGGAATTATCGACCTGTCGCTCAACGGTTGCGCCATCAGGAATGCGGCCTGAAGTCGGGATACCAATCTGAATGCTGGTGCCGTTCTGCTCCTCCA
>Ga0255783_10003542_pt1 | contig 14804 bp, 17 predicted proteins | sample 011ome_22_FD_179981 | JGI IMG/M metagenome (GOLD analysis project Ga0255783, IMG submission 179981) | Coastal salt marsh microbial communities from the Groves Creek Marsh, Skidaway Island, Georgia - 011507BT metaG (version 2) | ecosystem: Environmental > Aquatic > Marine > Intertidal zone >... | reverse complement strand
AGATAAAAGCTCTATAGAAAAGTAATAAGTTTTCTAATGTTTTTAAAACATTGAAAAAGTTATATATTTGTAACACAAAAGTTAATACTTTTAAAAGTTTTTTTAGTTTTTCAAATCTTTAAAATAAAAGATAAAAGCTCTATAGAAAAGTAATAAGTTTTCTAATGTTTTTAAAACATTGAAAAAGTTATATATTTGTAACACAAAAGTTAATACTTTTAAAAGTTTTTTTAGTTTTTCAAATCTTTAAAATAAAAGATAAAAGCTCTATAGAAAAGTAATAAGTTTTCTATAATAAAAATATAATGGATAAATATTATAAAAATGAGCGTATTTATTAATGATTATAATAGTTTGACAAATAGCAAAAAATAGCAAAAAATAAATAAATATTATTTTACTGTTTATATTTTTATAATAGAAAAACAGCTTATTTTAATTAGGAGTTTTTGTTATATTAAAAACTATGTTAATTTCAACATTAAAAACGTATTAAAAATTAATATATAAGAGTGGGGTATTATTGTTAAGTTTTTATTTTTTTATAATAGAAAAAAGTATTTATTTTGTTAGAGCTTTTACCTTTTGATAACTTTTCTAATGATAATTATATAAAATCTTAATGATTTTTTTTTGTTGCTTAAAAACGCTTAATTTGATTGATACGATTTTCAAAAATCAAAAAAAATACTTTTTATTTTTTTTTAAAATCCATTCATTATTAAAATATTTTAGCATTAAAAAAAAATTAGGGTTCGATTTTGGTACACTTTTTTTTCCGTTTTTTCATTTTTTTTTGAGTTAGTAAGAGGTATTTTCGTTGGTGTTTTTTTCAAAAAAAAAATCAAGAGGGACGGCTCTCTCTCTCATAAAAAATAGTGATTTTTCGATTTTTTGCTTTTCTGCTAAAACACAATGGTTTCTTTATGGGTAAGCGCCCATTATGTCTTAGCAGAAAATAATATTTCCGTTTCCCGTTCATTAGTATATTGTTTCACGTTCATTATGTGGGTTTTTTATAATATTTTCTGCTAAATTTTAAGAAATGCGTTCATACTACATACATTTATCATTCAATTTATATATTTTTTTTATATTTTCGCTATTTTTTAATTTAAGAACTTACTCATATGTATTATATATATAAAAGAAGTGAAAAAGATGTCAGAAAGTAAGTGTGAAAAATGTCATAAAATTCTCTCTGGAAAGCAAGCTTTGAAAAGACATTCTGAGCGGAAGTTTCCGTGTAAAGCGGTTGTTGTGAAAACACGGGAAGATAAAATGTAAAAAATCCTAAAAAGTCGCAATCAAAAAGTCTGCGAAAAGTCTGCGAAAAAGTCTGCGAAAAGTCTGCGAAATTGAAAAAAACTAATTTTGATATTTGTTGTAATTATTGTAAAATAAATTTTACCCAACGAAATTCATTATATAAGCATAAAAGTCATTTACGATGTGAAAAAATGCCCAAATACGAAATGAAGCGTCAAGCGTTAAAATTGAAAAATAAAGGCGTAGAAAAATTGAATGAAAATACTAAAAATAAGATAAAAAGTTTAAAAATTTGAATTTTTTTTTACTTTTTTTTACTTTTTTTACTTTTTTTACTTTTTTTACTTTTTTTATTTTTTTTATTTTTTTTACTAATTTTATTTTTTTTACTAATTTTATACTAATTGTTTTTATTTTATATTAGTTTTTATTTAATTTAAATTATTTTCTATAATTATAATATATATCTAAAATGAAATCTACTATTTGCCCTAAATGTAAACAAACATTTTGTTCTCTACAGTCTTTACAACGACATTTACAAAAAAAGTTCCCTTGTAAAGAAAAAAAAAATATAGAAAAAAAAGCAGAAAAAAATATTATAAAAGTCTGCGAAAAGTCTGCGATAAGTATTAAAAATAATTATAGTTGTGAATATTGTAATAAAGCATTTAACCATAAAAATAACTTATATACCCATAAAACTCATCTCCGTTGTAAAAAAATGCCTATAAGAGAAAAAAAGAAAAGAGCAATAAAATTGCTAAATAGTAATACAACAAAAATTAGTAAATCTACTGAAAATGAAATACAAAGTTTAAATATAATACAAAATAATAATAATAACGTTCAAATTAATAATAACAATTCTATTAATGATAGTTTTAATAACAATACTATAATACAAAATCATATAACAATAAATGCTTTTGGTAAAGAAGACGTAAGCTCTATAACACCAGAAGAACAAATGAAAATATTAGGAAGTGTTTATCATTCTTTTAAAAATGCTATGAAAAGTATTCATTACGATATTCCTGAAAATAGGAATTTTTATCTTTCTAATAAAAGAGACCGTAAATTTATAACAGTATACAATGGTAAAAAAGGAATATATGAAAACAATAACAATTTTAAAGATATTTTTACTAATAAAATAATGTCTCAACTTGAAGAATGGTACGAAATACATAATGATAAATTTTTAAAACGAAGAAAAATATTACTTTCTAGAATGTTTAATGATTATAGTGATGGTAAACTAGAAGATAAATATAACGATGAAATAGAACAATTCCTACTTTCATATAGTAGTGATATTAAAGAACTTATTGATAAAGAAATAAGAAACATTAGAAAAAGAAAAAAAAACAAAAGATGTAAAGAAGAAATAAAAAGAATACAAGCTATTGGAGATGATGAATAATATAGTTCTTTTCCTTTTCTTATTTTGTAATTAATGTATTTGTATTATTAAATATTTTTTATTAAAGATTTTAATACTTTTTAATAGAACTTTTATATATTAATAGTTTTTAAGAAAAAGAAAAAGAAAAAGAAAAAGAAAAAGAAAATAAAATTTAAAAAAGCAATAAAAAAAATTTTAATTAATTAAAAATTAAAAGGTAAATAAACCTACTAATTATTACCAGGGGGGTTTGGGGGGAGGGGGTGCTTTTTAAATAAAAAATAGTATATATTTAATACTATATTTAATACTATATTTAATACTATATTTAATACTATATTTATTAAGAAATTATAAAATCAATATTATTACTATGTTTTAATATAAGACGTATCAATCCATATAAATGTTCCTCCAGTAGTTTTACGGAGTATATGGGGTTTTATGAATTCCGGTTTATAGATCTCTTCCAGTTTTTTCAATTCAATAGTCATTAGTAGAACTTCCATAGAGGACAAATACAAACCTATATCTTTACTAACTTCTTTAACTTCTTTTAAGCGTTCATAATATAATTCCATTCTACAGAATGTTTTATATTTAATCTTCTTATTATATATTTTTCAATTTAATAAGAATATTTATCTCTTTATATTATAAAAAGTCTATTATAAAATGTTTATTAATACATTTGTATTATTAAATTTATTTCAATAGAGATTTCAATACTTTTCATTAGAACTTTTATATAAAGTCTGTTTAAAAGGAAAAAGAAAAAGAAAAGAAAAATGTTTATTTAAAATTTAATATTATGTATTTTATTAATGTTATTATTTTATTTGGCAAATATTGGTATTTTGTCGTGTTTATGGAATGAAAAAACATGACTCCATATCTCAGGTGGCAATATTTCCAACCCTTCTATAAACATATTATCTATGTATTTATTTGTTATTGGAATAAATAATCCTACAGTAGATGGGTATTTTTGTGTTACCAGAGAGTACGTTTTATCCTGTTCTAACTGTAGTGATAATACTTTAGATTCTTCACTTGCTTTATAAGCACACATCATAACAATAAACAATAGTTTCCGACGTGACTTACTATCTCGATATCCTTTTTTGTCAGGAGGAGACCACCACATAAAGCGTTGTTGTTTACAAAGAGATAATTTCATAAATTTTGTAAGGTTACGTTCAGACAAATTTGATATATATTTCAATTCATTCATTTTTTCATAAAAACCCTTTTTAGTATAACGAATACCTGATTCAAAGTTATCTTCCGAAGAAAATAGAACAATATTGTTGTTTTCAATCCTTATAGGGATATAAATATTTTGAAACAGTAGCGATTTTCCATTGTTATCAAGATACCAAGACCAAGGTCTATAGCAATTATTACTCACTATATAATATTTAATACCATTTTTAATATTAGTACTAAACTCAGCATAAAAATTTGCAAGTAGTATATTATAAGCATCCTTTGACATTTTATAAATAAGGTCCTCTTCTTCATACATAGCAAGTGTTATAACATGATTATATTCTCGCGAACAGTTCTCATCATCACATCCACTGTCCCCTTCAAAACCTATACATATCTCATTTTCCCAATACTCCTCATGTTTAATACACTTTTCACATTTACTAAGGAAACCATAGTTTCGTTCAATAGGTTTGTCTTCTTTTTTAGATATTACAGGTAACTCATATGTTTTATTTTGTGTTTTTACACTGATTCGCATCATAATATTATTTTTTTTACCCGTCATAGTAACCCCTGAGTCTATTCCTATATCTATACATTCTAAATGGTCCCCATGTTCTAGAGTTTTAAATTTTCCGGGAGAAATCATTTTTGAATTAATATATCTTTAATAAAGTAAAAAATTCAATTTTATGTTATTTTTATTTATAAAACAATTATTAATTCTCAAATTTTTAACAAATGATTATATGAAAAAATGAAAATATCACATTAAATTAGTGAATAATAAAAAAATGTTTTATTTATAATTGAATGTAATAATAAGTTTATATATTTAAAATTAAAACTATATATAGTAATATATACATATATAAAATAACCATGCCTTATTATTCTGTTGCTGTTGGAAGGAAAAAGGGGATTTATATGACTTGGAATGAATGTAAAGGACAAATACAAAGATTTAAAGGAGCAAAATATAAAAAGTTTGACTCAAAAAAGGAAGCAGAAGAATTTATGAAAGAGAATGAAAATTACAATCAACCACTAGATGAATTAAAAGCAGATTTATTTGTTTATACAGATGGTTCTTGTATTAATAATGGACGCAAAAACGCAATGGGAGGTATAGGTATTTATTTTGGAGAAAATGATAGTCGCAATGTATCGCGAAAATTGGAAGTTGAAAAACCAACAAATAATATAGCAGAATTAACAGCTATATACGATACATATAAAATTATTGAAAATGATATAAAAGAAGGGAAAAACATAATGATAATTACAGATTCTAGTTATAGTATAATGTGTCTTACTAGTTATGGAAAAAAGAATGAAAAAGATAATTGGTCTAATGATATTAAAAACAAAGTACTTGTAAGAAAAACATATGACTTATATAAAGATGTTGCTAATGTCAGATTTAAACATATAAATTCTCATACAGATAATAAAGATATTCATTCTATGGGAAATGATGGTGCAGATAAATTAGCTAGCGATTCTTTGGGTCTGGTAAAGCGTTCTAATTTAACGGACAATCGTATTTATTTAAACGTACCATTTTCAATGAAAGACCAAGCTAAAAAGAAAGGGGCTAAATGGGACTGCAAAAAGAAGTCGTGGTTTGTATATTCAGATTATAAATTAAAAGACGAATTATTAGAACTATTTAGTTAATGATGTCTTTAATAATTGTAAATAATTTCATCATAAAGGTCTTGTGTGCTTTCTCTCCATTTATATTGTTCTAGTAATGTATCCATAATATTTGTTCTGTTTCGTGAATTAATATATGATTTGTACTGTTCTATATTTTTTACTAAAACAAGTGTATGAATAAATTTAATACTGTATTGTTTTTCTAATTGAGTATATACATTATCATTAGGTAGGGGTAAATTTCCACTTGTAACAATCATATCTAGTTTAGTAGGATAATCAGGATTATGTAAATTTAATATGATTTGTTCTATTAAATAATTAATACATATATCAGACCTTTGATCTTCATCAAAAAGCCAATATTTACAATCATCCATTTCAACTTTATTTACAATTTTGTCTTCTTTTTCCATTATAGTAGATTTACCAACACAAGAACTACCATATAATATGTTTACTATTATTTTTTTATCCATATTATAATAGTTAATAATAGTTAATAATAGTTAATAATAGTTAATAATAGTTAATAATAGTTAATAATAGTTAATAATAGTTAATAATAGTTAATAATAGTTAATAATAGTTAATAATAGTTAATAATAGTTAATATTGTTTTATTTAGATACTATTTATATTTATATTTATGTATAATAAAGATATATTTTCAACATTGAGTAGATAGTTATGTTTTTTATTGGAATTTTGGACAAAAACGCATAAAATTGAAATTTATTACTTTATAATTCTAGTTTTAATAATCACTACAAATTCCATTAAGATGACAACACAATCATCTAACGATGAATTATTAATACCTAAAATATGCAATTACATACAACTAATAGCAAACTTAGAAAAAGATGTGAAAATTTTAGAGGGAAAAATTAGAACATTAGTAAAATATATAGAAAACCTTATTACTACTATTAAAGATAAAAACAAAAAAATAATAGAGCAAGAAAGAATTATAAATGGATACAGGAGTGCGAATGCTGCTCTTAAGAGACAACTCGCAGATACTGGCAGGACGTTAGAGTAAATAAATAAGACATAATAAATTTTTATATATATATAAACGACGATTTTAATCATCATTACACTTTTTTTATTTAGTTGTTATAAATAAGAACATAAAGAAAAACTTTTTTTACGATAGTTAATCTAAAAATAAAAAATTGAAATAATAAGATTTATGTATTTTTTATAAATAAAATAAATATGTCAGAAGAAAAACAACCAACCATATGGTGTTTACACGAAGATTGCACAGAGGAAAGAAATCCTCTTAGTTCTAAAGAAGAACTAGATATTCATATTGAAACACATCATAATGAAAGTGGAAGTGGAAGTGAAAGAGAATTAGTTCTGATATCTGAACCAATTCTTGAAAGTGAAACTACATCTAAAAAGAAGAAGAAAAGGAAGAAAAAGAAGAACAGAAAGAAGAACAACAAATCTAAACAACATGTTGAAACAATTGTTGAAAAACAAGAAGAACTAAAAGAAGAAGAACCACAAGAAGAAAAAATAGAAATAAAACAAATGATTAATAAAGCAGCAAAAAAACTAACTAAAGACATTTTTAATAAATTAGAAGAAGATGATAAGGAAATTGCGATAAGATGGTTAAAAGAACCTAATATGGTCAAATGTTATGTTTTATATGATAATAATATCATTAAATCAATTGCTTTATTATCTAAAATGAATTCTGATCCTCTTAAAGAACATTCTATGCCATATATATTAGATTATATTTATACTCTACCTGAATATAGAAACAAAAAATATGCACATAAATTATTATTACATATTAAAAAATATAATAATGTAACCGTGCTTTGTTTAAATGAAATATCAGGAATGTTATTTTTGAATGCTGGTTATATATTAAAAGATATTGGAAATGATATTCCAACATTTAGATATCCATAATAAGTAGATAGATTCATTATATTACTTATTAAACTTTATAAATTTGACTAAAAGAACTATTTATTTAAATTAAATTTTTTATTGTTAATATTGGTATTATTAGTAATATTTGAATTATTTGTTGTATTATGACTATTATTTAGATTATTTGTTACAATATTGTTAGTTTTTGCTATTATATTATCTCTATCTTTTTTATTCATTTTCTTACATCTTAAATTATTTTTATGTTTAGATAGACCACTATAAAAGGCGAAAACTTTGTTACAATACTCGCATTTTATAATATTTTTACTCCTATTTTTTTGGATATTATTTGGATAAGGATTGGATAAGGTTTGGATAACCATACCCGAATTTACAATATCATTATGTTCAATTTCAACAACTTTACAAGGGTATTTGCGTTCAATGTGTTTTTGTAGATAATCTTTTCTTTTAAATATTTTGTGACATCTATTACATTTAAATTCAATCATTTTGTTTATATTATATACTTAGATTTTAATTTCTAAATTAATTCTATAAATATCTATAAATAGTAAATATAAGTTATTCCTTTAAGTTAATATTATATATAAATTGTATTAAGTTCTATAAATATCTATAAATATCTATAAATATCTATAAATATCTATAAAATCTAAATTATTTTCTATTATAAAACCATTAAAACAAGTGTATTTCTACAAATCCCTATAAATTTCTTGCCAAAATGTTTTTTTTGAGAGAGAAAAAATGTGTTTTTTTATTTTTTTTATGCGAGAAGACATTCAGAATTTTAAAAATAAAACTCAAAAAAAAAATCACAAAAATGAAAAAAATGAATATTTTTAAAAATCAAAAAACCAAAACATATTAGAAAAACATTATTATCGTATGTAAATTCTAAAAATATTTTTTGTGAAAAAAAACCAAAAAAAAATAAAAATCCAAAATAAATAAATTTCAATAAATGAAAATATAAATAAACCTACTAATTATTCCCAGGGGGGTTTGGGGGGAGGGGGGCGCATTTTTAATAATAAAAAAATACGGCAGCTATGAAAACTAAAAGAATGAAATATTTCAATGAAAAGAGGACAACTAGTCATTGGCCTGTACCAATTAATGTGAATGGAAAACAACCACAAACATATGGTGATAAAAGTAAGTTAATTGATTACAGCAAGTTAACAGCACCTAATTTAGATGATATTAGAGACGAAATTATTAAATTAATTATTTAAAAAAAGTTTAATTAAATTATAGTTTATTAAATTATAGTTTATTAAATTATAGTTTATTAAATTATAGTTTATTAAATTATAGTTTATTAAATTTAAATATATTAATAATTATTCACTACTCTTTATTTTTTTAATAAAATTATTCAATTTATTCATATCCACATCACAAAGTCTAAATTTATCCATCATTTCAGTAAATTCTGGAGGATGTGTAATATGTTCGCACTGTGTTTGTGTTCCCCATTTTGGACTCATATGTAAAGTAGATTCTTTTTGAACTTTATAATCAGAAATTGTCTCTATACCTTCTATCCATCGACCGGCATAAATCAAATTAAAAGTATCAGGTTCATTACCAGTCTTTTCTCCTACTAGTACTTTAACCTTTTCAATAGTATAATAATCTTCTACATCAAGAACATAATTTTTCCCTTCTAAATCTTTGAAAAAAATCAGCATCTTATAACAGTTGTGAGTTATATTTAAATAACATTTTATATTAAAAATTTCAATTTTTCTTAAAAATATCAAACAATTAATTACATATTACATATTAGAAGGGATAGCACCTAGTTTTTCCAATTGTTTTAATATTTCAGCATAATCTGTTTTATTATATCTATCAATTTCTTCATATTCTCTGCCATTTTCTTTTAATGCGAGTTCTACATAATCTTGTTTTTCAGGATAATAAATGCTTATTAAATCTCCTTCTTTATCTTTTACAGGTAATTTAAATGATTGAGGGGGTAAATGTCCTCTACTAGGAGTATCTTGTGTTATAAATTTTTGTGAGATAAAATCGCGAAAATTATATTTTTGTTTATGATATATAGCATATTTGGCCATGTTTTCTTTAAACTTAATTTCTTCTTCATTAGTTAAGTATTTCATTTCTCCAATAAAAGACATTGTTAGATTAAAATATTTGTTTTTTGATTATTATTATTATTTTGTAAAAATCAATTTTATATATTTTCTAAAAGCTTATTTAATATAGTAATATTATTATCATTAGACTTTTCCGTTTTAATTTTTTTTAATATAATACTTTTAATTGAAGTACTATAAGTTAATAGAAAAGTATCTATATTTTCATAGAGATTTTGTATATATGTTTTATTTTCATTTTTATATTTATTAAAACAACTCATTAATTTTGTTTTTTTATTTTCTTCAATTTTATTATTATATTTATTAAACCATTCTTTGAGTAGTTTCATAGTATATTTAACAAGTCTCTTTTTGAAATCTTCATTTTTAAGATATATACAAATTTTTCCATTAAACACTTTTATGTGTTTTGTATTACGGCGATTTGGCATAAAAAAATTGCGATGTTGAATAATATCATAATGTGTTTTTGTTAAAAAAAAAGATATATTTTGCGTTGATTTATGAAGTATTTCTACTATGTCGCTTTCTTTTAAAAAGGCACTGTAATCTTCTTTACCAAATGGGAGTATGTGTTTATGAATTAAAAGTTTGTTTGAATAATTTATTTGGTTTATTTTTTTGTTTTTGTTTTCTTCAAGAATGTGTTTTTTAACAGTATCTGGGATTTTTTTACATCGCAATTGTGTAATATGTCGTGATAGGGTGCTTTTATAAGTAAATGTTTGATTACAATATTTACATATCAGTGATGTAGATATATTAGAGGTATTATTAGTGCGATTACTATTTTCATTTTTTGATTGGTTAACACATTTTTTCTTTTTTTCTAAATGTCTGGTTAAATGCCATCTGGTTTTAAATTCTTTATTACATATATGACAATTAATAGCCATATTTCATTATATAATATGATTTTTATTTATATTTAATTTAATTTAATTATATTTAAATAATAAATTGTACAAAAAAAAAGAATTTTTTACTACATATTAAATCTAATTTTTTTTTTTATTTCAAACAAAAAAAAAGTGGTTGGTGATAAGAATCACCCCATTTTTTCCTTTTCGTATACGGGCGGAAGACCTGTTGTCGCTGCTTCTGCTTAATTCCCGATAAGCTTCTTTTTCGCAAGCGAAAACTCTGCATCGGTAAGCGTGCCATCATCATGCATCTTTTTGAGCTTGACAATCTCGTTGGCTATCCCGCCGCCGCCGCCACCTGTGCGTCTAGGTTGTCCCGAGCTGCCGTGGATGCTTTCCTTCTTCTTCGGCTTCGGCTTCGACTTGGCCGTCGTGTGCCTGTACGTGCAGCCGGCACGCGTGCACTTATCGTCAAAGTTGCACATGGGAGGGCCTCTTCCTGTCTGTGGGATTCCTGGAGGTTTCCCCTTACATGCACCACGACCACCACGACCACCACGACCACCACGACCACCATGGTCATAGTCACAACTGCGGTCATCACGGCCACTGTCACGGTCACGGTCACGGTCACGGTCACGGTCACGGTCACGGTCACGACCACCACCTGCAGCAGCAGCTTCGTATCCCGGCAAACACACTTTGTTGGTTCCTGGTGACCCTTGCGTGCCGTTTTCGAAGATTAGTTTGCCTTTAGAATACTTTTTCACGAAATCTCTAACCCCGCCGAATTCTGTTTTAAGGTATTCCGGGGTGAAAAACGACAAATCGTCCTTCTGCGCAACACAACGGTAGATTTTAGACCAATTGCACATGGCGACAGTCTTTCCTTCCATCTTTTCCAGATAGTTGATGATAACTTGGAAAACATCATCGAGTTTACCAGCATGATCACCACCAGCAGCACCAGCCGAAACCGGTTCTGGTTCAGGCTCCGGTTCTGGTTCAGGCTCCGGTTCTGGTTCAGGCTCCGGTGCACCCTGCTTCAACCTTTTGGCATGCCCAAGCTTGATCCCGATGCTTTGCAGTTCTGGTACCGACACGGTCGCCAACGTGCTGAACGTGTCAATACCTTGATCTTCCAAGGCCTTTTCACAATCTGTAGGCAAACGTAGATCGCGGCATAGCTTCGTCATTTCTGACATAGGAGCCGGAACCAGAACCGGACCCTGAAACGGAAAATAAGTAAGTTGTTCTGGAGAGTTCGACATACCGGGTTTAATCTCTAAGGAGATAATACTTATCATTAAAGATAAAATAAATTTCAATTTTATCGGGGTTTGTTCAAAATATCCCAATATAACACATAATAGCCAATATATTGCCATATTGCGCCAAAAAACGCGGTTTTTATTAATAATAATTTATATATAAAAATAAAAAAATTTTATTTTTCAGTTTAAATAAGAGATATTATATTTACTAAATAAAATTGTTTAAAATTAAATATGTTTTTTTACATAAAAGAGTAGAGGTGTATATTACCAATTATCATAATATTAATCTAAAAATCAAAATTTTATAAATATAAATATAAAATTGAAAATAGCTATATAAAAATCAAAATTATTCAAAATAATGACATCAAAAACTAATAACGAATGCGATAAAATATCTAGTTTTATAAAAGGTTTTTCTGCTAATTGTTCATATATACTAAAAAATGGCTTTAATGACAAAACAGATGAAAATATAGTTATTAAAAATTGTTTTACTATAACGCCCATCATGCAATTAATCATGCAAGCACCCGCACAATGGTTAGATAATAATACATTATCTTCAGATAATATGATATATTTACTTTTACCATTATATAAATTACTTACAAATGATAATAAAACTATATATATAGATTATTATTTACGACAACTTATAATTTGGGATGAAGTTATACCGTCTGATATAATAGAATATGGAGAAGGCGAAGCTGTATATTATTCTAGTGATATTGTGTTATTTAAAGAACGTTTAAAGTATAATCATACAAAAGATGTAACAACTACTATATTAAAATGGGTTTATGAAGCAATGATTAGTTTATCAGATAAATTTAATTTTATATATGAAAATTCAATGAATACATTTATAATTGATTTAATTATATTAACAATTATTAAAAATAAAGATAATGCTATTGGAACACGAGATAATATTTATTATGTAATGATAGCATCCATATATAATTGTTATATATTTTACAAAAATGAAGGGGAATTAGATACATCATATTTAATGTCTTTAACAGACGATTATGAACCAGATGAAGATAAATTGTTATATATTGCTGGTATTCAAGAAGGATATATCGAATACTATTTTGAATATTTGAAATAATAACAATATTTAACCAACATATCACAACATAATATTTAAATACTACATCTAAATTATATAATTATTTTATGTATTTTTTAAATTATTTTTTCTATTTATATTATAAAATTGATTTTTAAAGTGAAAATTATAAAGTATATCATAATGGGCTCTTATCCTAACAAAAAACCATTTTCATCATTGGTTAGCGTATTTGCTTTATTTATTAATAGGGTTAGAGTTTCAGAAGATAAAATTCTACAAGAATTAAATAAAATTATAGATAAAATACCATTAAACAGAAAAATTCAGTCAACCGGTTCAACACTTTTAAATAGTTCTATTCACAATAAATACTATAAAATCACAGAACTACTATTAGACAATGGAGCAGACGTTTCTTTAAAAAATGATAGTCATGAATTTAAACCAATTATACATAATTTAAATAAATTAAATATACCTTTAACATCTTTATTATTACAACATAGTGAAACCCCAATAGATGATTTATTCGAAATAATAAATCACAGTTTTAAACATAGGTATTCTAAAATGTGTATTTATGCTATAAATAAATTATATCTATTAAAAAAAAAAGATATTAAATATATTTTAAATATTAATTTAGAACCAAAATTGAACACTCCTCCTAAAATATATAAACGACTTATCAATTACCCAACATTATGTTTAGAATTTAATTCATCATTTTATAAATATTACCCTAAAGATACTAAAGATAAGATTGTATTTATAATTTGGCTTTTTACAAAAACAAATGTTGTTTTACCATTAGAATTGGTATTTTTTTTAATATTAAAAAAAATAAATTTAGTTATGTTATAATATATAAATATACTATTAATTTGTATTTAATTTACCATAAAAAAAATAGTTTTTTTTGTTTTTTTTTAAATTATGTTTTTTTGTAAAGTACTATTATTTAAATGGTCTATAAAATCCACTTAACATCGTCTATACAGTATCTCTTATTAAAGAAATTATGTTAATATTAAGTTAATTAAAATATAAAATTACAGTTTGGGCGCTGTGCTTCAATCGATGCTTTCACTTCATCCGTCAAGTTCTCGCATTCACTAAAATTGGCGTGCGTGATTCCAGGGCACTTGTCTGCCAACGCAACCACTGCTGCATCCGTCAGGTTCCAGCAGCAACTAAATTTAGCGTGCGTGATTTCAGGGCACTTGTCTGCCAACGCACGCACTGTTGCATCCGTCAGGTTCTCGCAGCCACTAAATTCGGCGTGCGTGATTCCAGGGCACTTGTCTGCCAACACAATCACTGCTGCATCCGTCAGGTTCCAGCAGTCAGTAAAGTTGGCGTGCGTGATTCCAGGGCACTTGTCTGCCAACGCAACCACTGCTGCATCCGTCAGGTTCCAGCAGCAACTAAATTTAGCGTGCGTGATTTCAGGGCACTTGTCTGCCAACGCAATCACTGCTGCATCCGTCAAGTTACTGCACCAATGAAAGTCGGCGTGCGTGATTCCAGGGCACTTGTTTGCCAGCGCCATCAAGTGTGCATCCTTCACATCATGCGGACAACCCTTCATTGTAACGGACGTCGTGCGTGGGAACAGCTCGCACAGGCCTGTTTTCACCCCCCTCCCTCCAGCGCTGCTGCTGCTGCCGCCGCCACCGCCGCCAGCATGAGCACCACCTACCGTGGCAGGCGCTTGCTTCCACCCGGAGAGCACTTCAGCAGGAACGTTGCCTCTCCACCACCTAAAATCCAGGTGCATGCCGTGAAGTTCTTGGCACATGCTCCTCCATAACTTGCAGACTTGCGGGACAACTATCATCAGCGTCTTGGCATCCAGCAGTGAGAGAATGATGTACAGTATCTCGTTTGACACCAATGAAATCGGAGAAACTGCCTTCATCTTAAGTTTTTTTGAATCCGTGGTGTTATACTTCTACATTA
>Ga0255783_10003534_pt1 | contig 14823 bp, 9 predicted proteins | sample 011ome_22_FD_179981 | JGI IMG/M metagenome (GOLD analysis project Ga0255783, IMG submission 179981) | Coastal salt marsh microbial communities from the Groves Creek Marsh, Skidaway Island, Georgia - 011507BT metaG (version 2) | ecosystem: Environmental > Aquatic > Marine > Intertidal zone > Salt... | reverse complement strand
TCAATTAATATTTGTTTTATAGAATTTGATATAGTTTCTCTATCTAAAATATTATTATAATTTATATATGACATTAATTAATTAATTAGTATTGTAGTAATGTTTTTATATATAAGAATGTTTTTATATATAAAAAAATTAAAAAAGGGTTTACCTTTCTCTTTTTTTTATAATTTATTTAAAGGCATTGACGACATTCATATCTGATTTGATTTACAACTCAATTAAAGTAAGCATTCGTTTTTCTTCATCATTGTATGGGCGGAATAATTCCAATCCAGTTTGTTTCAAACTTGGCATAACCCGCATTACATATGGTTTCGTTTCTGTTTCGGTCTTCAACTTTTTTTGTTCTAGAAATTGGGGATGAAAGTTCAAACTAAATTCTTCTACACGTGAGCGCCAATTGACCATATGAATTTTTGAATACATTGGCGGCATTTGTTCCAAACTCAGTGGGAACACGCCTTGTTCGTCAATTATTTTTGAAATTTCGGCACTAGGGAACAACGGACAACTCGGATTACTTGTCACACGATACTTCATAAACAACCTATAAGTATCGGTTTTAATCTTTGACGGTGTCACTGCATGGACAAGTTTTTCATTAAATATTATTATATGATTCGGCGGGACACCAATTTTTTCTTTTTTTGAGTCGTAAAAGGGTCTATCGGTTTTGGTTATTTTCGCAAACCCAGCGCCCACAACTTCTTCGGTGTGTGTGCTAGGAACACAAGTAAAGTATTGAGTGATTGTTTCGTCTAAATTCACCCATCCACCATAGATGATATCTCCTGGGTCTCCGCGTATTTTATTCTTTTTATCCACATTGGAAATGTCCCGATGCCATGATTCAGGAGATACGGATGTGCCTGGTTCTCGTTTCGCAAAGCGGTCAACAATACACTCTAGATGCTTTCCACTAAAGGTATTTTTGAAGTAAGGTAGCATGTGCTTGTAGATGGAGAGACGTAGTTGTCGCACTTCTTCGTGATGGAAACTAGAAGGATTTCCAAAAGCACCAAATCCACCCATCACATACTTAGTGGTGTTTTTGTCGGAGCAAATAAACTCTTTCTGCTCGGAGAGGAACTTGTCACAGTTAAACTGTTGTCGAATATTTTCCGGATAAGGAATCACCGCAATGCCTCGCTCTAACAGTTGCTCCATATACTTATCATTGGTAGTAGTTGTAGTAGTTGTAGTAGTTGTAGTAGTTGTAGTAGTTGTAGTAGTTTCAATAGTTGGATTCATTTTAATTTTTTCTTCAGGAGATAGGGGTGCATAGTAATCATAATCAAAAAAGCATTTCAATTTTACAAATTTCATATAGAAACACTTATATCTTGCGATTTTATTTAGTCTATTAATTAATTAGACTAAACTAGTTAATGTGTATCTAAAACCATGGTTTGAGTTCTAACTGTTTATCATTAGTACTGGACATGATAGGCATTGCAATAGGAACAACTAATGTGCTAGCGTCTCTCTTATACTTCATATAACCATCTGCCTCGCCATACACTTGATTAATTGAATATTCTAATACAATCTTATTTAAATTATTTATTTGTCCAGGTATATCATCACACACGTTTTTGGAATATTGTAAAAATATAGCACGCATAATGATTTGTAATTCATCTTGATTCTGTTCTCCTACAATATACTGTTGATTTGATTTATTATAAACACCTGCTCGTATACCATTTTGTATAATTTGAATGTTTCTTGAACTAAAAAATGCTTTAGATAATTCTGTATCATACCAATTTCCAGTCATTGCGTCTCGATATGAATATTTAGTGCCATTAATGGGAATACGGTCACTCATACTAAAACGTTTATCTATATTCGGACCTAATATATTGACTCTTCCATTACTATTTTCTTGACCACTACTCATTTGTTTGATTAAATCCATATATAAAACTATATAGAAAAATTATTTATTGAATAACGAAAGTATAGTATAATTTAGAAGTTGTCTATTATGATATTATGTATTTATAGTATATATACGCTATGTTTCAAAAAACAGTAACTATGGTAGCGATAATTATCTTAATATTAACCCTGTGTTTTATCGGATTAGCATTGTATCGCCAAAAATATAACCCTCAATACCCTCCGGTTATTCCTAATTGTCCTGATTATTGGGATGCGTCGGGTAACGAATGCGTGAATTTTAAGAAATTAGGAAATAGTCAATGCTTTGATAATATGGACTTTACTACCGCACAATGGAGTGGAGACCTTGGGTTATGTGGTAAATATAAATGGGCAAAGGGATGTAACTTATCGTGGGATGGTATCACAAACCGACCTGAACTATGCGATTAAATAAAAAAATTATAAATATTTTAAATTATTATTTATAATTTTGTTTCATATTAATTTTGTTTCATATTAATTTTGTTTCATATTAATTTTTTTTCGTAGTTTTTTTGTTGGTTGTTGTCTTGACCTTTACCTTTTTACCTGACGTTGATAACGACGATGAAGAAGATGTGTCGGTTGTTGCTTCTTGTTGTGCTTTTTCGCGGATTTTTAAATATTCTTTTCGAAGAACATCCAACTCCTTTAACCAAATATCTTTTTCGGTTGTAGTTAAGAGTATTTCAAGTTCTTTATTTTTACTATCTCGTTCTGACATTATTTTTTCAACATTTTCTTCAGTAACACTGTCCATTGGCAATCGCACTAAATACTTATAGTGTTCGTCTTCATCTAACATATCATAGTTTTGTGTTTTCAGAATGAGTGACACTTCTGCAGATTTCTTTTTACGCAGGTCAATTGTATCATTCAATACTTCACTAATAAAACGTGCTTTATTCGACAATACACACGCCTCCTTTTTTAAAGCGTCAACTTGGTATTTTTTACGTTTAATATAATATGCCTCTCTTACAGTAATGAAGTGAGATACTAAATCATTCACTTGTTCACATTTTATTAATTTTTCTTTTTCATTAAATACGTGCATATTAGTGGTTGACCTAGTTGTGTATAGTTTTAAGAGTTTCTCTAAAGCACTACAACTGCCATGTTCTACAATTGTATCTTTTAGTTCTGGAATAACGCCAGGAGCAAATGTAATTGTAAAATCTACAACCGTATCAGTGCTCATATCAATATAATCTTTGATTTGTGGTTGTTCAGATTTAGTCTTTTTTTGTTTTTTATCGGTCTTTTTATCGGTCTTTTCTTTTTCTTGTGATTGAACAACTGGTTTAAAATCAATTAGTTCTTCAATATACTTTTTGTAATCATCAGTCCAAGTGCCAATAGGCAACTCTGTTACTCGGACTTGTTTATCTGATAAAATCTCATAGACGCCTTTAATCAAATATTTATTATTTTGTTCATTTAATGAAATAATGGTTCCTTTAAATCCATTATAATGAGGTGTTAATGAAATCGGAAGTTTTTCTTCGTTACTTTCTAGTAGAAGGCGTTGTTTTACATAATCAATAATAGTGAGTGGGTCGTAATTAAGAATATCAGTGCTAAACCCAGTTCCAATACCCTTTCCACCATTTATCAATTGCATAGGAATAATCGGCACATAAAACATTGGTTCTACTGGTGTGCCATCATCTTCCAAATAGGTTAGAATAGGGTCATCTGCCTCTGGAAAGATAAGACGAGTTAATTTGCTTAATTGCGTGCAAATGTATCTTTCAGAAGCAGCATCATCACCTCCTTGTAAACGCGTTCCAAACTGACCATTTGGTTCCAATAAATTAATGTTATTTGACCCGACAAAATCTTGTGCCATATTAATAATCGCACCATACAAACTTTGTTCGCCATGATGATACCGACTTTTTTCCGACACTGCACCGCCTAATTGCGCTACTTTTACTTCATTTGTTAATCGGCGTTCTAAACATGTAAATAGAATTTTACGCTGACTTGTTTTAAGACCATCAATGCCGTTTGGAATAGAACGTTCACAATCATATTTTGAAAAGTGAATCATCTCTTCGCCAATAAAGTCCTCATAAGGCACACTATCACGGTTTGTATCTAAATAAAGATTACGGTCATAATTCTCCAACCACTCTTTACGGTCAGCCGCTCGTTTTTTATTAAATACTTTATCAATTGCGTCTCGACTTCCTTCGCCAGTGCTAACGAAATTCACTATTTTTTTATTGGCAAAATATTCTTTGAACTCTTTTCCGGTGCTTGTCCCTAACCCCTTATAATACTTGAAAGTCCACCCTTTTAATGTGTTATTTTCCGCACTTTCTTTTTTCCATTTTTCGTATTCGCCGTCATTATAAAACAATCGTTCTTGATTGCCTTTTCGTGCTTTAATAATAGGTGTATTCATAAATCCAATAAATCCAGGAATAGAAAGCAGTGTGTTCCATTCCGAATCAAAGAGATTAATACACAATCCTTTAATATGACTACCATCTAAATCTTGGTCGGTCATAAACAACACCTTTCCATAACGCAAATGTTGTGTTGCTTCTTCAGTTGTATACTTTTTACCTGCTTGTAATCCAACAATTTGTTTTATTTCAAGGATTTCTTTTACTTCTGAAATGCGTTTTGCTGTTTCGCCACGCACATTAAACAATTTACCACGAAGGGGGTAAACGCCAATAGTGTTACGGTCAGTTGTAGATAGACCACTCATAATACCTGCCTTTGCTGAATCTCCTTCACACAAAATCAATACACACTTGCTGCTATTAGAACCACCAGCGTCATTTGCATCAACCAGTTTTGGAATACCGCGAACTGATTTGCTCTTTATGCCGTCTTGTTTTTTGATTGTTTTAGTTGTTTTCACTTCAGTTAAGGCACATGCAGCATCCATAATTCCTAATTTTGCTGCCTTTTCAATAAACTTATCGCTTATTTCACACGATGAACCAAAACTTGAAACAGGTGTATTCATGTAATCCTTGGTTTGACTGTCAAATGACGGATTTTCAATAACACAACGAACAAACATAAATAGTTGTTCTTTAATTGTGTTTGGTTTAACATCTACCTTTTTCTTTTGCTTAATATATGCAGTCATTTTTCTCACAAATTGGTTTAATACGTATTCCACATGCTTTCCCCCTTTACTCGTGAAGATACCATTTACAAAAGATACTTGAGTAAACTCTTCCTTTGGTGCCATACATACAACATACTCCCATCGTTCATTTGCTTCTTCATGAATTCGTGATGTTGTTGTTTTGTCGCCAACATAATAATCAACATAATGTAGGAAACTTTTAATAGGCACCGGTTCGTTATTATATTTTACCTTAACACTTTTATCGGTAACTGCTGCTAAATCAAAGACACGTCGTTTAAATAAAGCAATCATGTCGTCAGTTAGTCCTGGCAACCCCATTCGCTCATAGTCGGGTTTGAATGATACTTTGGTATATGGTTTTTTTGTATATTTTGTGACTGTTGGTTCTTTAATAATATCCAAGTTATTTTTAAACTCTTGTGTATATTTAAGTTTTCTAATATGGTCTACGGTTTCTATACATGCCCACGTTGACCAAATAAATGCCAATTTAATACCAAACCCGTTTTTACCGCCTGTTGTTTTTTTCTCGGTTTTATCGTAGTTAGTTGACGTGCGCAAATGAGCAAATATTAACTCAGGAATCCAAATATTTTCAACCGGATGTTTAGCAATATCAATCCCATTTCCATTATTACATAGAGTGATTGTTCCATCTTCTTTATCAAATGAAATATCAATCTCGGTAACAGGTATTGCGTCAGTAATTCCCCCTTTATCAATTAAATCGCGCATCCGCACAGTTTGGTCACGTGTATTTACAACTGCTTCATCAAAAATCTTATACAAACCAGGAACAATGGATACTTGTTTTTCTATAATTTTATCATTATTGGTAGAGTCGTCGGAATCGGGTTTATCTAAAAATACAAATGTATCATAATCGGTCATTGACATACTACCAGTATACGTATCGGGTGTATCTAATACGTGCTGTTTATCAGTTTTCTTTTGATATTTTTGAGCAAGAATCGCATTTTGAGTTTCGGAAGATGAAGCAGCGGAAGTCATATCGTTTGACTAGTTGATTAATATATTATATATCCATATCTGTATAAATCATTTTTCAATTTTTTAATATATTATTGAATATTTGATATTGGATTATTTCATTCTTTTAAAAAAAAATATCATTATATAGGATTATATATGTCAACTAATTTTGACAATAGTGCCAATTTTGCATATACAGGAACAACACAGGTATGGTCAAAACCAATAAATGTATATTCTATTTTTTGTAGAGTAAATGGTGGCGGAGGCGGCGGTTCATTAGCGTCATCTGGGGGCGGAGGTGCTTATGTCTTTACAAAGTATAATTTTTTAGATAAAGACGTTAGTTATAATGTCTTTGTGAATGTTGGTTCTGGTGGTAAAAAACCACCGATTAAAACTGGTGGGAAAAGTTTAGGAGGTCAAGGGTCTCAAGTAAATGGTGGTGACGGAACAACCTTAGAAAATTTAAACAGTGGTGGTGGTGGAGGAATGAGTAGTTTATTTTATCAAGATGGGTCTGGAAATAATACAATTCGGATAATCGCGGGCGGAGGTGGAGGAGGGGGTGGTAATGTTGGTAACGGTGGAAATAGTTCAAGAATAGGATTGAGTGGTGGAGGTATTGGTGGAGGACAAGGCGGGAATCAAGATAGTATTGGTGATGGAGGATTAGGTGGAGAATTTGGAGGTGTTAATGGATTTAACTATATTGACTCAAGTAATGTTGATTTAACAGATATAAGTAATAATGGTATATATTCTTTTATTGGTGGTGGTGGTGGGAACGGTGGAACTTTTGCAGGCGGCGGCGGTGGTTCTGGTTATGGCGGTGGTGCAGGCGGTAAGGGTGGTGGAGGGGGAGGAGGAGGGTCTATATCTAATGGTCAGACAATATATTTTGTTCCAGGCGCTGGTGGTGCAGGTGGAGGAATTAACGAATCCGGAACAGACGGCAGTATTGAAATTGGGTGGTTCGAAGAAATACCAGAAATTCCTCAACCGATTGTCAGTATGTTTATGTTAAATACACAACATACGTCTAGAAGTATTTATGCTGCACCTTCTATATTGCCACTTTCAGAAAACGTCACTACGACCACTACGGGTAGTCTTACATACCCATATCCTCATTCTATAGTAATTGACCAAGATGAAGAAATATATTTTATATCGGGTGATGGTTATTTATACAAATATGATCATAATTTTAATTTTATCTGGCGTTATAAAATAAATAATTATAATTTTATAGGAACACCAGCAATTACTAATGACGGAACCATATACGCATGCACTACAACAAATACTGGATTATATAGTCCTTACGTATATGCAATAGTTGAAGAAATTTCTGGTCTGGATTCTATTGCTCAAGGTAGCATTAAATGGCGCGTTGGACTTGATGGAAATTGTGTTGGTTCGCCAATGCTAGATGTTAGTTCAAATATTTATATTGGAACAACAAATGGTTCTGTGTATAAAATTGTCGATAACTTAGTGCGTGGAATTACATTATGGAGAACACCAACAACTCCTCTTGGTTATCCAATTACCGGAACATTAGCAATTGATGCTGATTATGAAACATTAATTTATACTGCAAATAATTCTACAACAAATACATCGTATATGTATTCAATTGATATATCAAATAATACATCTTCGCCACCAGAAACGCTATGGACAAAATCTATTACAAATGACACTTATAATTCACCGTCAATAAGAGATAATGGAGATGTATATGCTACAACGCCAAAGGGGAAAGTATATAGTTATAATCGTTTCACTGGTATAAATACATGGAGCACACCATCAATTGATGTTTATGACGGAAGTTTATCAAATATTGCCATTGGTAATGATGATTTTATTTATTTTACTTCAAAATATGGATTAAATGTAGTTAATAGTTCTACTGGCACGAGAGAATGGAAATATACAATTGAAATATCAAATAATAATTTATCTAATTCCACACCAACAATTGACTCAAATAATAATGTTTATTTTGGAACAAATAGTCATTATATATATTGTGTTAATGGTGTAACTCGGACACATCTGTGGAAATACGAACTTGGTGGTCCAGTTCAATCAAGTCCAATTATATGTAATCATAATGATATTAAAGTATTGGCAAATGATGGAAAATTATATGATATTAGTGGAAATGGAAATGCCGTAGTCCCTACCACTCCTCAAGTGCAAATGTTTATGTTAGATGAACGCCATACCGGAAAAAGTCCGTATTCTGCACCAGCAACACAACCAACAATTAAATGGACAAGTAATTTTGTCTCTGGTAATTTGTATGTATTGCCAACTGTTGCAATTAATTCGGACGGCACATCTCTTTATTTGGGTTCAAATGACGGATACTTATACTCACTGAATACGTCAAATGGTGTGCAGAATTGGAAAACAAAAGTAAGTAATCCTGATTATTCAAGACCGGTAACTTCAAGAGCGTCGCTTTATACAAGTCCTGCAATCTCTTCCGATGGAACTATTTATGTTGGTTCTAATGATGGATATTTACACGCAGTCCATTCTTCAGGTGATGCAAAATGGACGTATAACGCAGGGTATCCTCTACAATCTTCACCAATAATTGATATTAGTGGTGCTATTTATTTTGGTGCAGGAAAAAAGATGTATTCTATCGGCGATAATGGGTTCTATGCATACTCTAAATGGGTGGAACCATTTGATACTAGTGGAAATATAAATTCTTCTCCTGTTCTCGGTCAAAATGGAACAATTTATTTTGGGTCAGATGATGGAAAAGTATACGGAATAAACAGAAAAACAGGTAAATACATATGGGATTATAATGCAAATATAACGTCACCTGCCGGAATAAATCCGATATATACGTCGCCGTCAGTTGATTCAAGTAATAATGTGATTATCGGTAATGGTTCCTATATGAACGGTGAACTCTATTATTTAGATGGGTCTAATAATGATGGTAGTAAAATATGGTCAAGTAAATATAATACAACTAATACTAATATAGGTCCTTTTTATAATACAGTTGCTATAAATGAAACAAATGATACATTATATTTAAGCACAATTGCTTATGTTTACGCAATAGACCGCACTAGTCCAACTGGTGCCGAAAAATGGATATTTAGAAAAGCAAATTGTTATTATACTTCACCAGTAGTTGATGCAAATGGTAAAATATTGTTTTGTTCTATAAACGCAAGAACAAGTTATGGATATTTACATATGATTACCGATATTGGAAATGATTACACTGAAGATTGGATAATTAAATTATCAGATACCGATAAAGGACGATTATCTCCTCCAGTAATTGGCAGTGATGGAAAAATTTATATTAGTTCTACTGCTAATAAAATATATGCTGTAGGTATTTAATAATAGAAGAAGATAGATTAATAAATATATAAACAAATTATAAATGTCATATATTCCTCCTACAAAATACTGTAAATGCCCTGTATATCATACGGGAAATCTACCATTTAATGGAAATACAAATAATTCTGCATTAACAAATGCAATGCGTTATTCTCAACTTGTTAGTTATCGTTCATCTAATTTTGGGTCGGTTCGTATAATCCCAAGTCAAACCGAAATAAACGGATTTGGATATCGCGCCGGTGGACCAAGTGGGTTTGGTGCTCCGCCAAGAAATTCGTTTTAACCAACGTCTACCATTAGTATTTTTAGAATAACATTTAGACAGAATATATTTTATTTATATATTTTCTCATTAACATATATAAATGGTTAAAAAGCATATGAAAGCGGATGACGGTAAATACCACATCAACGGCACTAAGTTCGAATTATTGGAAGGGTCTCGCGCTCAAGTGTGGCACGGAACTGCCTACAAAACCCCCGGCGGTTTATTGAAGAGCAACTTGATGATGAACAAGCACGGACGTATTGTTTCTAAGCGCAAGCACACCACCGCCAAGAGAGATAAACGTTTAGTCAAAGCTGGGTTTTTAACCAAGAAGGGTAAGTTTGGATTCATCAAGAAATCCGCCACTCGTTCCCGCAAGGCGCGCAAGTAAATTATATTATTACTTTACTAGAAAAAATAGTTATAATTCAAAAAATAAATAAATAATTAGAATATTTAATTATTTATCTATTATTGTGAGTATCTCGGGTTAAGACGACGGCAAACTTGCCAATGCTAATTTGATAACACCTAGACTAGCAACATTATATTTAACAATAAGCGGTAAATTGTTTTCCAAATAAATTTCAATCTGATTACATAAATTCGTGCATTTGATAAAATAACTCAAATTCTTTAGCGAAAATTCACCTTGAATGATTTTACTGACTTCTTGTTTTTGGATAAATTCCATTGCCCCGTCCGTTTCTGCACGTCTAATTTCAGCATGCGCGAACCCACCAGTGCATTTAAAAATCAATTCGGCACCCTCATTCGTAGCAATAGATTTAATCTCAATCTTATCTGAAATACAAGAGAGATCGCGAATAATTTTTTGAAAATCCACCGACGGTAAATTAATGACTGACGAAAATTTCACATCAGGCACATCCAACTCTTCATTATCCGGTTCAATCAAACGGAGTTTTTGGATTTTATGTTGTTTAATCTCTCCATTTTCAAATTTCAATCCAAGAAATTGAACAATTCCATCCATATAATCTGCTTCTTCAATATAGATTGTCAGTGTATCATCATTGTCAATCGTATTAATAAGTTTAAACAGATGAAACATATTCACGCCAATAATAATTTTATCCATTTTACATTCATACAGTTCAAAATTTTCTGCTTCTAGAGAGAGATGGGCAAGAATCGTATGCGATTTATCCATATTGATAATTTTAATTCCGCTGGGCGTGAACGTAATATTGGTTTCTAGAAGAATATCCTTTAGGGCAGTCATTAACGTGCGAAACGGCGCAATTTGCACTGTTTGTATTGTGAGAATATTTTTACTGTGATTTTGTGCAGAAGAAGAACTGGCAGATACAGACATTAAAAAGGATATATACTAGTTTATAGGGTAAATCTTTAAATTAAATTTAATGCGTTATAATTTAATTTTATATAAAATATTATTATTATTAATATATAACCATCCTATTTTAAAATGTATAAACACACCATGTGCATCTTTAAGATTCTTATTATTATAACAACACTACTTAGTTTGTATATTTTGTTAGATAGATTATATGTTGGAAATATGAGTTTAGTAAACGCGTGGCGGTTTCCGATGTTATTGGCAATCTTGATTGAATTGTATATGTAATAAATGTATATGTAATAAATGTATATGTAATAAATGTATATGTAATAAATGTATTAAAGATAATTGTGGTTTAATACATTAACAACAAGCGAATTCATTAAATGGATAATGAAACGCAATTACCGACCCACCCCACTACAAACACAATCACTAATATGCACGAATTATTAGACGCGCTTATTGAAAAATATAAAAGCAATGAGTATGTTTACGGACGTCTTATCAATTATATTGAACATTTATTGCCGACTGCATTAGAAAATGATACCGCTCTACAAAAGCAACGCGAAGAACGCCACAATCAATTAAGTGCGAACCGCGACGAATTCACTACACGGTTTTTGAAAAAGAACAGTTATTATTATAGTGCTCAAACTGAATTATTCTTGCATTATGACGGTCTTCATTTTGTTATTCATAGTGAAGACGATATTCAACATCAAATTCTTACCACTATTTCTTCGGAAAAATGTTTGAGAGATTGGAAACATAAAGTAAATAAAAATATTATTAAACGTATCAAGGATAAATCACCCTTACGAGCAATACCCGAGTCAGCAACTATCCAATTTGTTATTAATCAGTTATGTCCTTCTATTTTTCCTACTAGAAATCATGCTAAATATTTTTTAACTATTATTGGCGAATGTCTCTCTTCCAAGAACGATGCTACTGAAAATAAGGAACTATTGCAGAATACAATCGCAACGACGACACCTACATCTCTCATTTACATTATTCCACCTGCCTTAAAAGACATTGTTAGAGAGATTGGTAATCAGTGTTATACCTATTTTGGGTTACCGAATGTATTCACAAACATTAAATATAAATATTATGACCATAATTACAAGGATTGTCGTTTACTCTATGTTGACCGCTGTTATGGGCGAAAAAAGGTAGAAGTTCCACCTTTATTAATTAAACACATGCTTGATTTTTTATGTGTTTCAGCACATTATAGTTCCCGGTATGGTTCTTCGGACGCATTCTTGAATTATTGCACAGAAATGAAATTGGTTGAACATGCTTATTTTCTCTCTAAAAATACATCAGAAACGATTGTATCAAATTTTATTGATAAGTCATTGACCTTATGTGCTTCTTCATCAATTGATACAAAAAATATGATATTTTTATGGAAACATTTTTTGGAAGATATTGCGATTCCTAATATTATTTTTTATGAATCCTTGAAAACTATTTTTAAAAGTAAGTTGAAATACGACGATGAAAAAGATTGCTTTACAGGTATTACGAGTATTCATTTACCTGCAGTATCGCAATTTATTAAATTCTGGGATGAAACAATTATTACATGCAATGACAATGAGTATAATGAACTTGAAATAGATGAAGTTTGCGTTTTATTTAAACAATGGTGCCCAGCATCTCACGGTAAAGTTATGAATGATGTTCTTATCTTAGAACTTATTAAACATTTTTACCCAGACATTATAATTGAAAATAATAAATTTATATTAAATATAAAAAGCACATTATGGGATAAACGTAAAGAGGTGATTGACAGTTTTAATTTATTTAAAAAAGATGGAAATGATATTGTAAATGTGGATGTTAACGACAATAATGATATGTCAAATAAAAATTCAATGTCATATGAAACAAACCCTTATGAATATTATTGTGACCAAAAGAAAAACAAATATAATTTACTTGTTAGTAAAGATTTTTTTGAAAAAGTTGTATTGGAATTAGAATTAGATTTGAATTATGATGTGGCAGTGTGAAATTATTATAAATTATATGTATTTGGGTTTACATATAATTATTATTCCTTATTATTCCTTATTATTCCTTATTATTCCTTATTATTCGGTTTTATAAAATGAAAGCGTTCTTGCACTTGGGTCGTCTGCATTAATAAAACGCGGCATCCAAAAATACGGCACAATACTTGATGTGTTTGGAAAAAATTGGTCGTAGAGATAGCGATAATAAATTTCTTCGTTCGTCTTTGGAACGTTTTCGCAATAATTATTATCCTCTAATGATATTTTGAAATCCTTTAAATTATCTTTTATAATTTCAAACCATGATTTGCGGTGTCCACTTACTCCATCACTAAATGCTTCTTTTTTCCTCCATAATACGTCATTTGGCAGTAATCCTGGTTCATTTGCCGCAAATGCTGAACGAATTAAATGTTTTTCAATTTGCCCTTCTTGTGGTCTTCTCAAGGAAATTGGCAGCGATAAATAGAAATCAATCCACGCTCTATCCAGAAATGGTGTCCTTGGTTCTAATCCATTTGACGAAATACATTTATCCGAGCGAAGAACATCAAACGCATAAATATCAGTTAATAACCGTTTGCATTCGTAATCAAAATCTATATAAGATGGCGCTTTATGAAAATACAAATAACCACCCATTAATTCATCACTGCCATCGCCATTAAAAATCACTTTTGCTTTACTATTTTCTGATATATATTTTCCAACTAAATAATTACCAACACTTGCACGCACTGTTGTAGTATCATAACTTTCAATTGCATGAATAACATCAGGTATTACATTAAAAAAATCATCAGGAGAAACAATAATTGATGTATGATTTGAATTAATATGTATTGCCACCTTTTCAGCATATTTTAGATCTTCCGAACCTTCCATACCAATACTATATGTCTCTAATCGTCCATTGTAAAATTTTGAAACAAGTGCTGCAATAATACTACTATCTAGTCCACCTGAAAGCAAACAAGCAACTGGTCGATCAGTTGTGCCAACGACTCTTTTTTTTACGGCATTGATTAAATTATTACATATTTTATTATAAGTTTGGGTTAATAATTCTGTTTCTACATATTTTTTTTTTGAAATTAATAATTGTTTTGAAAAATTACGGGTTGTGTAATTTATACCCTTCAAAGATGTATTCAACGATGAATTTAATTTCCATAGATTATCATTATTGCATTTATCTTTTTGAAATGTCAAATAAGTTCCAGGCAATACATGTTTGATACTACCATTTTTTGTTGTCGGTTTACTTGTATTATTCATTAAACAACTCAATACTTTTAACTCTGACGCAAATCCATACGTGTTATTGTCGTTATAATTTAAAACATATAATGGTCTAACACCATATGGGTCTCGTGCAACGTATATTTCTTCGTTATTTCCATCGTATAAGACAAAAGCAAACACACCATCAAGTAATTGGAGAAGATACTCAATCCCACATTTTTTATATAAATGAATAATTATTTCACAATCTGAATGTGTTGTTGGTTCTATACCAATATATAAAAAAAGTTCTTTGTAGTTATAAATTTCGCCATTACAAATAAGGGTTATATTATCAATTGTCATTGGTTGATTTGAAATATCGTCTAGTCCGTTGATTGCTAATCGATGAAACCCAAATAATGTATTTTTATCAATCTGTTTTACTTCAGAATGTTCTGGTCCTCGAAAACGTCCTTTTTGAAATGCAATATTAATTGTATTTGTTTCG
>Ga0255783_10003519_pt1 | contig 14855 bp, 9 predicted proteins | sample 011ome_22_FD_179981 | JGI IMG/M metagenome (GOLD analysis project Ga0255783, IMG submission 179981) | Coastal salt marsh microbial communities from the Groves Creek Marsh, Skidaway Island, Georgia - 011507BT metaG (version 2) | ecosystem: Environmental > Aquatic > Marine > Intertidal zone > Salt... | reverse complement strand
GGCGATGCGATGTGCGCCGTGCGGGCGTTAGTGAGTGCGTCAGAGCGCGTTGCGATCGGTGAGCGGATGCTCGCGCGCGATGGTGAGGTGGGAGGAGAACGAGGGGGGCGAGCGCGGCGGCGGGCGTGGACGGCGCGCGAGGCGCGGAGCGAGCGTTCTGTTGGGCGTCACGCGGCGCGAGAGATCGGTGGTGGTGATGATGGAGATATGATGTATGATAATGGTTGTGATGTGTCTGGATCTGATGAAGAGGATGCGCGAGAAGAGATGGTGACGGAGGCGTGCGCGCGCGTGAAGCGCGCGCGAGGCGCGCTCGGTTTGGATGTTTTTGATTTTGAAACGTCGGCGGCGGCGTACTCGGTGGATATCGCGTTGAGCGATGATGATTTGGATGATATCTTAGCGCAGGTGGAGTATTCGAGCAATGGATGGGAGACGCATGCGGAACGGAGCGCGACGACGGTCGGGAATTCGGTCGGCGGCGCGAGGACGTTTGCGTCGGCGGCGCCCGTCGGCGGGACGCAGTCGCAAATGTTGTTTAGCCAAATCATCGTTGAGAGTCAGGTCGTCGACCGCAGAGATCCGATCGATAGCGATAATGATGGAAGTGATGATCGTGATGACGTCGACACTGAGTCGGAAGAGGATAATCACGCCGGAGGGACGCAAATGATGTTTAGCGGCGATTTCGAAGATGAAGACGAAGCGCCGGGGGCGACGCAGTGCGCGGAGGATATAGATGCCGAATTCACCGGCGGCACGCAAGTGTTGAACGAGAGCGACGATGAAGACGCAAGAGATCGCGGCGACGATGACGCGCAGACGCCACCGTCCAAGCTTGGGACGCCATCGTTTCTTCGAATCAACTCTGGGTCCTTGGCGCTCCCACACCGCGCGAGCGGCGGCGTAAAGCGCGTTGAAATCCAGACGAAGGATGCCGCAGGAAGAGACACCAAGAATTCACCAGGGCAACCTAAGTCTCTTTGGTCTGCTGCGTCGTGTACGCCCGCGGAAGAGACAGCCAGACGCGAGAGTGCGGCGCAAACTTTGGCTGAGCACGCGTCTATACCGCCAAACCTGGCACTCCTCGGTACGGAACCGCAACGCGTCGCCAACACGCAATTGACGACAGATGTAGCGCATGATAGCGGTATCACGGAACCGTGTTCGAATGTAGAAAATACCCCACTAGAAGCGATGGAGCAGGCGCGGAAACCGCCGACGTTGAAGCGCCCGCGCGTGTTACAGACGTGCACGCAAGAAGATTCCATGGTGACCGCGTCGGCTCGAGCGCTTGGATCAATCGGTACAGAGGACAGGGATGGCGTTGAAGGCGTCCAGCGCGTGGCGCGCACAGCGATAGAGGCTATCCAGCGCGCTCGAGCGAAAGCGAACGAACCACTTGGGTTGGATATGTCAATGCCGCAAGATTTGATGGACTCACAAGCCGTCGACGACGAAGACAAGGAAAAGGACGACAGGATTGAGGACGACGTACCGCTAGGACAACCAGTTGAAGGCACCAATGAAGTCGTCGATGATGATAATGATTTCAACAACGCTGACGACGACGATTTCGGACCTGATGCGGTCGGTGAGACGCCGCCGAGTTCACCCGACCTTGGGTTACTGTACTCGCAACGTCCCGCCGAGGATGTGGCGTCGCCCGGTCGCCTTCAAACGCAACTCTCACAGTCACCGATGAAACCACCGGTGGTGCCACCGATGGGTCCACCGCTATCGCAGTCCGAGGTAGAATCGCCAGTGAGTCGAATAATGATGTCTCAGCACCAGTGGCGACAGAAGAAACATCGTCGGTCAATTCCGCCGCCGCCGAGATTTGATGAAGAAACGCCGACGAGACGCGTTCGGATCATTGACGATGATCTCACGCAGCCAACGCAATCGCAACCGACGCAGGATAGTTTTGAAGAACATAGTGATATTGACGGCGATTTCATCGAACAGACTCAGGATGAAGGTGGGTTGTTGCGACCGATTTTGCCTCAACGCATGCCCGGTTCTTTCAAGCCAAATCCGCAAACATCGGCATCCGCCGACGACCAACCGGCGCCGTCGACGAGTACTGATAAGCAGCAGCTCCCAAGTCTTGGGTGTTCAAAGTGTCGATACTCTAAAGGCGGTTGTGGGCGATGCAGATTGATTCTCGAAAACGCAAAGAAGGGAATTTTCCCACCTGGCCGCGGTCGACGGTCGAGTTTGTCATCGACGCCTTCATCCAAGACGAACGGTAAACGCCTATCATCCGTCGCGAAGACTCCAGCATCGAAGACACCAACGTCCAAGCGTGCTATTCCACGCGAATCGTGCCGTTTGCGTGCGCCAAAATCTACGAGTGAGAAGAAATCCGTAAAAGCCGCGGGTCGGGTGCCTCGTTTTTTCGCCGACGCGTATTTTTTGCTCAGTGGTCTCGGCAAGTCGGCATCATCCGTGAAGGACGCTATTAGAACGCACGGTGGGACTATTCTTGACGTACCCTCGTCAGATGTTCCCGTAAATGCTGTATTCATCATTACTCCTACCCTTGGTCGGACGATGAAGTGCTTGTACGGCTTTTCCGCGGGTGTCAAATTTGCCACGCCAGAGTGGATCGAGGCGTGCGTCGACGCAAACACGATGATTGATATCATCGAACCGCTCGACGGCGAAGGTCAGCCGCGTAAGCGTCATCGCGCAACGAGTGGACGTTTATTCCGCGACATCAAGACCGCACTCACTGGAAACGAAGGATTTGTCAAAGACTTTGCGTCGCTGCTCACGCACGCTGGCGCCGAGCTCGAGAGCAATCCGCAAACCATCATCAAATTTGACTACCTCATCGTTCAAAGCGGTGAAAAGCCACATTCTGCATGGATACGCGCATCGAAGCGATTGAATATCCCATGTGTCCGCCATGAGTGGCTCGTCGAATCAATTTTAGCAGGCGAACTGTTGCACCCGGAACCGTTCATCTACCTCGACGCCACGCCCGCGGCGTACGTCCCGCATCGAGAATCCATCGATTCCGAGCTCTCGGGCCATCGTCGAAAAAAATAAAAAGAAAATCCACTAGATGCTAGAATCGATTTCACTTTGCTTGTTACCTCACCGCACATGCGGTATTTATTCATCAACGACGCTCAAAAGCTTTTGATTTTTGCGCTCGCTCAGAAAGTTTGCTCAGAACTGTTGAACACGCCAGCGCTCCTCATACGCGCACGCGCCGCACGTCGTCACCTCGCACCGCACTCTCGCGCGCAACGAAACAAAAACACGCACGCACACATCACGCGCGATGGCGATCCCGCAGTACGTGTTTCTTCCCACGCCGTATAGCATGAACTTAGCCGACGGCGCAGACTTTGTCAAGAAGCTCGCGCAGTGGACTATTTTCTGGGAAGTCCCGCGCGCGCTCGCGTCGGTGGCGATCAAGCGCACGTACGGACCGGCGAAGACGCCATCGGAGAAGTCATTCTTGAAGAACGCACCGGGGTACGTCGTGGCGGCGATCCATGCGTTGGTCGTCGGATGCGCCGGAGTGCACGTATACCGAGTGACGCAACGCTTGCCCATAAGGGATCGATATTACATGCACGCGAAGAGCCAGTTCACGGGATCACCCAAACACTTTACGGAGATATTGAATTGGGCGTTTTGTGGGTATATGACTGGAGATTTGATGCACATATTGTGGAACTATCCAGAGATGGGCAAGATGGACATGGTGGCGCATCACGCGACGTTCATCGCGTGTAGCTTACTCGCCGGCGGCAGTCAGACGATGATCTTTTCGTTTTCTTGGTTGCTTATGGGCGAGTTTTCAACGCCATTGTTGTGTTTGCGATGGTTTATTCAACAAGCGACGTATGAATTGAAATCGGAGCGCGTCGTGCGCTGGGCCAAACGCCTCGGCTACCGCGTCGACGAATCAAATCCAGTATTAAGTGCTGGTAAACAATTAGAGTACTCGGTGAGCAAGACGTTCGTATTTACCTTTACGATTGTTCGTGTGGTTATTTACACCTCTGGGTTCGCCATGATGCTCAGCGCGTGGAAAGATGGAATTTTAGACCAAGTACCGACGTTTACGCGCGACGTCTTGTTCAGCCTCGTCACCGCCGGTTGGGGGCTTAACATGTACTGGTGGAGCATTATGGTTCGCAAATTCTTGCGTGGTCCACCAAAAGTGTCAGCTAAGACCGAGTAGCATAGTTCGCGTCGTGTAATTCATATGTATCGCGCCATATTACATTAAAATTTATCCGCGGGGGAACAAAGTCAACACGCCGCGCTCAGAACGTTACGCCGCACTGTGCGCCTCGGCGTCGTGTCACCGTGTTTGCGCGCGCGCAAACATATAATAAAAATGTTTGGTGCCAAGCCTGCCGCTAACGTGCGCGTGTACGCCCCCGGGCCGTACACCATGAACCCGCTCGACGTGAAAGATTTTTCATTTAAACTGTTCAAGTACTTTATGGTGTGGGAATTATTACGACAAGTGCTGTTACGCGTGGCGCACTGGTTGATCCCAGCGCCGAAAGACGATAAGGAGAAAGATGTGAAGCGGTTCTTCCCGAAACAAATCACCGGCGCCGTGCACGCGGCGCTTGTGGCGGTATACGCGACGATTATTTTGCGATGGATGGTTGCGCTCGCGCCTGAGGACCAATACTACGTCCGAGCTGGTGGGCGTGGGCTCACGACGTCACAGAGAGACTTCCTCGAACATACTTGGTGGTTATTCTTGGGATACTTGGTCCAGGACACGACGCACATGGTGATTCAGTATCCCAAACTTGGAAAGATGGATATGATGGTACACCACGTGGTGTTTTGCGTGGCGGCTGTGTTGGCGGGTTCGACGCAGACGATGACGCTACCGTTCGCATGGTTATTAATTGGAGAGGCTTCAACACCGATTTTGACCGTTAGATGGTGCATTCAAAGCGCGGCACTGACGATGAAGAGCGAAAAGGTTATAACTGTCGCCAAGGCTTTGGGATACAAGGGCGCCGCCGTGAGCTCGGTCCAAAACGCCGGCAAGGCGCTTGAATTCCTCAACGGTGTGTGCTTGATTATCACGTTCTTCCTCGTTCGTATCGTTGTGTATGCGATAGGATATCCGCACATGATCTGGGCGTGGCGAAGTGGGATAATGTCGCCAGTGCCGACGTTTGTGTCTTCATCCGTCGCCGGTTTAGTCGGTGTAGGTGCGCTTTTGAACGTGCACTGGTTCTCCATTATGATTGGAAAAGCCGTGAAAGGTCCGCCAAAGCTGGAAAAGCCCGCAAGCGCCACCTTTTGATATAATAGACGCAACACCGACCGTTACGGGTTTGTAAAATGAAAAGAAAAAGAAGAGGTTCTTTATAAAAAAATCATACGTCAATGTTGAGCGAAATATCTAATGCACTCACGCTATGCGTGAGTGCGCCCGAAGAAATATAAGTTACGCCAGTCTCTCCAATCGCGTGCACGGTGTTCAGCGTCACATTACCGCTCGCCTCGGTTTCCACGCGCCCGTTAATGAGCTTCACCGCATCCCGCATGTCGTCGACGCTCATGTTATCCAACATCAAACGACTCACGCTCGCTGTCTCGACGTTGGGGTCGTCAAGCAAATCAATAACAGTCCTCACTTCATCCATCGTGCGTGCCTCGACCTCAATTTTCACCGTGCTCAAGCCGTTGTCTTTTAAATACTTTTCGCACGCCTCCACGGCATTTGCAATGCCACCCGCCGCCGCAATGTGGTTATCCTTAATCATCACCATATCGAACAATCCAATGCGATGATTCTTACCACCGCCAATCAATACCGCCCATTTATCAATCACACGCAACCCTGGAACGGTTTTGCGCGTCTCAAGCATAATCGCTGGCGACGCCGCCTCCGCGTACGCCTTGGTCATCGTCGCGATCCCGCTCATGCGCTGCATGAAATTCAACACCACTCGCTCGGCGCGTAGAATGCTTCGCGCACTACCTTTCACACGCATGAACACTTCACCCTTTTCAATCATGTCTCCATCGCGCTTGAGCCACTCGACGTCTAAGTTGCCGTCCACCGCCGCGAGCACGGCGCTCCCCAAGTGCTCGCCCGCCAACACGCCGCTCGCCTTCGCTAACAGCGTCGCCGTGCTTTGCGTGGACGCTGGAATCGTGCTCAACGAGCTCACATCGCCGACATCACCGATGTCTTCTTCGAGAGCGGCGTTGATGACGGCGGCGATGGAGTACGTCGGGTGGGGCGGCGGAGCCACGCGCGGCGGCCGGGACGCCTCTTCAGAGCACTTCATCGCTCGAATGGACACCGTCGACGGACGTTGACGACGATGCGTGCGAGTGCTACCTATATGTTGAGCGAACGCGTTCGACGCGGGAGCAAAGTGCGCGCGCATCGATGCGTGTGAATGTGTGAGGCGAGGATAACGCCAGCCGGCGTTTGCGTGCAAAGACTTTAAAACATAAAACACATGGCTCGTTTACATCAAGGTACAGCTGTGCGTAGCAATCAATCGCAATTACGCCTGGAAGGCACGTGCAACATTTTTCGGACACGCGCCAATTTTCGTGCACGCATCCTTCATGGCGTCGGCTAAACTGTCGAGCACAAACGGCACGTACGGCTCGACGACGCGTTCGCACTGCGTGGACAGCTCCGCGCCAAGTTGCGCGCACAACGCATCCACCTCTTGCGTCACAAACGCCACCGTACCATTCGCACGAAGCTCAGTTTCAATCAAATTCGTCGCCATCACGCAATCCGCGCACATCTCCCCGTCGTCGACGGCGCCAGTCCCAAACCGACGCGCGCTCGCGCGCACCGTCGCCGCGTCCTCAACGTCAAACGCAAATCTCGCATCCCCCGGCCCGTCGCACATCTCCAACGCCGCACACACTGTATCATCAATCTCCGTGTGCGTCTCGACGTATTTCGTGGCGAATCGAATGCCCGCTTCGCCCGCCGCGACGCACACGCCCATCTGACTCAGATCCCCACCCGTAGCGTCTTTACACGCCCGCGCCAGCGCGTTGGCGAGTTCACCCTGCACCTTTCCCGTGGCTAGTTTCTCGCGCACGTGACGCATGAATGCCTCGCACGTCGCGCAGTCGTCGGCGTCCGCGCCAGCGTCGTCCACGGTCGACGACGTTGGATGATGAATGATGCCAAGCGACGCCTGCATGGGATGATTCATCGCCCGCGCGTGCGCGCCACGCGCGGCGCACGCGAGCGCGGCGCACGCGAGCGCGGCGAGGATTCGTTTGCGCGTCATCTTTTGCCCGTCGTCGATCGTCGTCGTCGTCGTCGTCGTCGTCGATCGCGCGGGTGTCGTCGAGGACACGCGCGAGGCGAGATCTGGCGCCATAGTCGCGCGCGGACAATGCCGTCGTCGCCGTCGCCGTCGCCGTCGTCGAGCGAGGATTCCCTCGCCGATGCGCTCGAGGCGGAGCTCTTCGCCTCGGTCGACGAACGTGAACGCGAGGGCGAGGGCGAGGGCGAGGGCGCGGCGCGCGAGGGCGCGGCGGTGCATTCGACGACGGCGAGCGGCGGTCGACCGCGAGACGCGACGGCGACGACGACGGGGGGTGGGGACGACCGACGGCGCGTGGTGCGGCGGAAAGTGAACGGCCCCGCGTCGTCGCGCGGCGGGCGAGGGCGATGCGAGCAGTGTCCGGCGTTTATGTTTGATATTTGTGTGGTGTGCGGCGAGCGTCGGGCGGCGACGTCGACGACGTCTGAGGCGGCGAAAGGCGATGGTTTGCGTGCGATAGACGATGGTGGGGCGGGTGGTATTCGAGGACACTTTACGACATCCATGCGGTACATTCATGAAGGGCTGACGCTGTCGAATAGTGAGCTGGACAAGGCGAAACGGGAGGAGAAGCGACGCGTGCTCGACGAAGGCAAGTTGACGTTGATTTTGGATTTAGACCATACACTGTTGAATTCGACGCAGTTCAAGGAGTTGACGCAAGAACAGCACGATTTGTTGCACGAGTGCATCGCGCACGAGCAAGAAGAGTTGAAAGAAGGTGAAAAGCCGCACTTGTATTGCTTGCGGCACATGGGATTTTTCACAAAGCTTCGGCCGTACGCGTTTGAGTTTTTGGAGGCGGTTTCGAAGATTTGTCAACCATACGTCTACACTATGGGTGACAAAGCGTATGCGAAAGAGATGGCAAAGTTGCTCGATCCCGATGGCAAAATCTTTCACGGTAGAGTGATTTCAAACAACGACTCGACGAGTTCGCACGTGAAGGATTTAGACATTGTTCTCGGCGGCGAATCGAGCGCGTTAATCGTCGATGACACCGACCGAGTATGGCCTCAGAATCGAGAAAACCTCATTAGACTTGATAGGTATCATTTTTTCCCGCACAGTGCGGCGTCGTTTCAACAGAAAGGCCAATCCGTGATGGAGCGCGCGATGGTGGACGAAGGCGAACCAGGAGGGAATCGCCCAGTCTTGCTCGACGTGCTGGCTGTCATCGAGAGTGCGCATAGGAGCTATTTTAAGCACGGTAGTGACAATAATGGCGAAGAACCGGACGTGCGCACACTGCTCGTGAACCCAGCGCGCTCTGACTTGCCCCTGAGCGGCGTCAAATTTATGATGAGCGGCGTCACGTCGCTCGCCGAGCGTTCACCAGAGCGCCACCCTTTACGTCTCCTGGCATCCACACTCGGTGCAACATTCATTTCATCCATCGAACGTGATGGCGATGAATGCACGCACGTCATCGCCCGCACAGCTGGCACTGAAAAAGTCAAGTGGGCGGCTCAAACAAAGGGCCGCGTACGCGTCGTTTCTCCATCATGGCTCAACGCCTGTGCGCGCGCGAACACTCGCGTCGACGAAGACCTCTATGCCAATCTCGACGAAAAATAGTTTTATGTGTTGTAAAATATTCACACTTGTACTATGTAGCCGCAAGCGAGAAAATGCAAAAAGAGAGACTCAAGTCCAACTGTCACCACCAGAGCGCGAAAGCCTCACACGGAGACGCGCGCGTCCGCTTCGTTTCACGCGCGCCGCGTCATGCGCCGCGACGTTGTCGTCGCTTTCGTCCTCGGCGTGGCGTGCGCCGCGGCGGTACTGACGCGCGAGGCGACGGTTGGCGACGACGTGCTCTCGGCACTTTTGACCAATGCGCACGCAATTCACAGCGCTGACGACCCACTCGCGCGCGAGCACGCCTCGCCATACGACGCACGATGGCGCTCAGATGACGTAGACGTAGACGCTACGCAGTGTGACGCGTTGTGTGCGATAGTGCGCGCCGGAGTTGATGTTCGAACGAGGATGCGCGCGTTAGATTTTAGAACGGCGGCATCCGCCGCATCCGCCGCGACGCGCCTCACGCTCGCGCTGTGGGCTCGCGCCGTATCACCAATCACGAATACATTTAGTGATGTCATTCTGCGCGTCGGTGCGATTGCGGCGACGGAAGCGTCGACCGTGATTCGTACGACAGAACCAAAGGTTTTAATCGGTTGGACGCTCGCATTCGTCGGAGCCGCGTACCTGTATCACTTATGCTGGCGTTTGACGAAGCACTTACGGCGCGCGCGCTACAGAAACAAGCTGAAATTTTTCATCATTCGAATGAAACTTCGTGCGCAACGACGGGTGAAAGCGGCGATGGAACCGTATGCGCGAGTGTATCGAAAAGTTGCGAGCGTGGGGCGGGCGGTCAAGCGACGATACGCGTCATTTATAGGAAGCATTCGAAGTAAAAGTCGCGTCGCCGCGAGCGCTTTGCCGCACGTATTATTTTTAGTGATAGGTTTAGGAGTGTTTAGAGCGATGCCTGCGTTTATGCGGCGTTTGGTTCGACAGAGAGAGGTACTGGCAAGCGTGGCGTTGCTCGTGCCCATGGCGCGCACGATGTACGCCGTGGAGAGCGACACCGTTGCTGACGTCACAAAATGGCTTCGATTCTGGGCGTCATGTGCGCCACTTATGTTGACGTTACATTTTCCATTCTTATACGCCAGTGTAAGGCTGTTGTTTCCGTTTTGGCCAGAGCTTTTGGTGTTATTTACATTATGGCTCAACTCGAGACTTACGCGAGGAAGCGAACTCATAGTTGATGCAGCTACACCGCTCGTGTCAAGAGCGATGGCGTACGCAAACGTCTCGAGCGGAGCCATGGGGCGACTTCGCACGGTGGTCCGAGCGAGCGTGCGACAAACGCTACAGATTGGCGTATTTGTCATGCGCTTTCGATCCAAGCGCGCGTCGGATGCATTGCGCCTGGTTTTAGACAATATGAGTTTCCCACTCGTGACGTGCACGATTTTCTTTTTCACTCCGGGTTTGATGACTGTGTACGGGTGTGATATCGCAGGGTTGGTCATTCCATTTATTTTTACTATCGATTCGCTGAATGAGTATTACAAGTTCAAGGCTACGCCCGAGGTGGCGAGTCGCGCAGAGATGCGAAAAGAGACGGAAAAGAGACACGAAGACAAGCTTCGAAATTTGCTCACGTACTGGCTTGCACATGCGATGATATGGTCGCTTTCGCAAGAGCTTTCGACGAGCGCTTTGCGATGGGTTCCTTTGTTGAGACATGCGCAGCTCGCTGGAATTTACTGGTTGCAAGTATTCGGCGGCTCACAAATGATCACCGCGCGCATGCAAAGTATTAAAGAGACAATTGTTGCCGATCATCAAAAGGCGCTGAAAGCGGCAATTTCCGCTGATTTAGAAGCATCGGCAGCCGAAGAAATAGCAAAAGCCAAGGACAGCAATAAATCGGATTCTTCTCCCGAGAATCCTTCGTTTATCACTTCGCTGCCAGAAATTGGTGCCGACGGTTTACGTTTACGTAAACCGTCAAACTTAGTAGATGCCGATTGACGATTGTGTATCACATAGAGTCAGAATATTAACGTACAAAACTGTTGCAATGTATCACTACCGTTACGGATTAATGTACTGACGCATGTATTAAAATCTGAGTTTCATATACTCGCTCACGGCGAAAATCCACACCGCAAAGACAAAGGTTGGAAGCCAAGATTGGCCGAGCGGGGACGCGCTCGCGAACAGATCGGGTGCTTGGAGCTCGGGGATATAAATCGCGACCATCATGATTGTGAGCGAGGTGACGACGCCGTAGATGGCGACTTCGTTGGAGAAGAATCCTTGACGGAAGATTGATGTGCGTGATGTTCTCACGCAGAACAAGTTCCAAAATTGGTTGAGAATCAACGTGAGGTACCACGCCGTGGATGCTTGACGATAAATGGAGTACTGTTCGACGGCGTCGTATGTTCGAGCGCCGATTGTCAAAAGAGGAGGATACTCGCCATTGACCGCGTCCGCATACGGAGGACCGAGAAAATAACCATCATCTGCGGAGAAAAGCAAGTGCTTGAGAGAAATACCGTGATGTTTGAACACTAACGCGTACGCCATGAAACAAATTAACGACGACGTTAAACCAGCCAACACGTACGAATAAAAGAGCGTACGTTTCGTAATCAAGTGATCCGTTTTCGGATTTCTCGGCGCGCGACGCATAATGTCCGACTCTGGTTTTTCATACACGAGTGAAATAGCCGGCCCTTGCTCGGTGAGTAAATCGATGCTCAAAATCATCAACCCGTTCATCGCCAGAGGCATGCCCAACGCCAAATTGAAAAACACTGGAACGAGCTGCGGGGTGAGATGCGCGAGCGTGTACATGATACTCTTGGTCAAGTTATCGAACACACTTCGGCCTTCTTCAACAGCAGCTTCAATAGAAGCGAAGTTGTCGTCCAACAAAACAATATCGGCTGCCTCGCGGGCGACATCTGAAGACGCGGGCGAACCCATGGCGATGCCGATGTGCGCCGCTTTAAGCGCCGGGGAATCGTTGACGCCGTCACCCGTAACGGCGACAATTTCGCCCACTCTGCGAAGATTTTCGACAAATTTAAGTTTCATCTGAGGTGACGTACGCGCAAACACGATTTCTGTTTTGCGTACGATGATGTCCCAGTCCGATGTTGTGAAGTTTTCGGCTTCCGCACCAGTCACGACAACCGCCGCGCATTCCGGCGCGCGCCAGTGTTTTGTTGGATCGGTGCCAGTCAACTCAGCCACTTCGTGACTCGTGGGTTGGGTAATGATGCCAATTTTGCGAGCAATCGCTTCAGCAGTCAACGGATGATCACCTGTGACCATGGCGACTTTGATTCCAGCCGCGCGGCAATTCGTAATCGCCTCCGCGACGCCCGGTCGAGGCGGATCGACGAGCGAAATCAACCCGACAAACGTAAACTTGACACCATTTAAAAATGTATCCGGATCGACGCCGTCGTACGACTCGCGCGCTGGAACACGCGCAAATGCAAAACCAATAACGCGCTCGCCGCACACACCAAATCGATGGTACGAATCTTCAAACATCTCCGTGTACATATCGTTCATCGGCCGCTCACCGCGTTCGTGCGCGTACTTGTCGCATCGAGCGATGACGCGCTCGGGCGCACCCTTCATGAAGACCAAATGAGCTCGCGCACCTGCGCACGACACGACAACGACAGCATATTTATTCGTCGAATTGAACGGAATTTCAAACTTTGTGGCGAATGATTGTCGCGCCAAGAGCACCGGATACACTGCGTCAGAGTATCGCAACAGTCCCGCGTCTGTGGCGTCGCCGCGGACGATTTGTCGTTCACCATCCTTTTCTTCGTACGCTGCTTGATTATTCACACCCGCAATCGTCAACAATTTAGCATGGCATGAAAACAGTTCCCAATTCAACGAAGAAGAACTTCCAGAAAGCAAAGATTTGAAGGATGAAATTGTAAACGTTTGTCCCGGGGACACGCTTCGCGACAACTCTTGCGAGGTGCGCCGACGCGCCGTGTACGAGCCTTGCTTGGCCATCGTTGCCGTGGCGCGTTCGAGAATGGAATCTAAGATGACGCTTGTGCCTCCTGCGTGGACATTGAAAATTTGACCGCCGTAGAACAAGTTTTCCACAGTCATGATGTTTTGCGTCAACGTGCCAGTTTTATCGCTGGCGATGACGCTGCACGCGCCGAGGCTTTCGATGATGTCGATGCGCTTGACGAGCACGTTCTTCGCGCTCATGCGCTTCGCGACAACAGCCAAACATGACGTCACGGTCGCGGCGAGGCCTTCTGGGATGTTCGCCACGAGGACGACGATGAAACCATTGACAAAGCATGTCAAGAAGGACACCCCGCGCGCCATGCCAATGACAAAGAGCGTCGACGCCGACGCGAGCGCAAACATCGCGATGATGTTGACAAATCGATGAATTTCCTTTTGCAACAAACTCTCTTCGACGACGCCCGAACCCGCAGCAAGAGTGGCAATCGTACCAATCATCGTATCGTTCGCCGTGCGAATAACCACGCCGAATCCAGAACCTTGCATGACCAAAGACGACGAAAACGCAATATTTCTCGCCTCGAGCGGATTATCGCTCGCCGCGTTCACGACAGCCGCGACTGGCTTTGATTCCCCCGTCAACGACGAGTTTTCCAACTTCAAATCTTTCGTATGGATGATACGTAAATCCGCCGGCACGCGATCGCCGAGATGCAAGTGAACAATGTCGCCGACGACGACATCCTTGGGATCCACGCGCTGCTCCGTCCCGTCTCGCACAACGTTGCACGACGTCGGCATCAGCTTTTTAATCGCGCCCAGCGTCGACGCCGAGCTCCGTTCTTGATAAAACGTAATCAAACACGTCAAAACAACAATCACGTACAACGCCAAACCAAAGTATAGGTTTTCTCGTTGCGCCGTGTCCAACGCGAACGCCACGTGACACAAAATGCCCGCGGCGATCAACAACATCATAAACTTGTCCGTAAAGTTCAACGCCAACTGCACGTACCACGGACGCTGACGCGGTGGTGCCAATACGTTCGGTCCGTAGTCCATCAACCGCTTCGCGGCATCGGCGCTGGTGAGGCCGGTGGATTGCGCCGCGTCGACGATGTCGATGCCGGTGCCGAGCGTGAGCTTCAAATCCCCGAGCGCCATGGTGTGTTCGCGCGGCGCGTACGTCCCCACGCGCGCGCCCGCGCTCGCGCTGCCGGATTCCATGGACGACGGCGTTTTTTGGGTCGCTTTTTTCGTCATCGTCGTCGCCGTCGTCGCGGCTCGCGCGTCGCAATGGCGAAAAATCGATCGCAGAGCAAACGCGTGAGGTAGCGATACGAACGGTCACGCGTTTTGCACTCCCGGGTATTATGCAGGGGCTCGCGCTCGTGGTCATGATTGGTCGATTTTCGGGTGCCGAGTGGGAAAATAAGAAGGCAAAGTTTTTTTGGCGGGCCCGGCGTCGCGGGGCGGCGTCAGCACGCGTGGGCACCTCGGGCACCCGCGCGCGCGGTCGCATGTCGTACATGTACACGATTCGAGGTGTTCTACGTTTACACGGGTCTATACTGAAGTATACTGAGGTATACGTGAAGCTAGCGGAGCTAAAGCGGAGGCGAGCCGAGCCGAGCGGCGAATGGCAGACGCTCTACGAGCGTGGTGACGTTTGTTTGACCCCACGTCGCGCGTGTGACTGGATATAAATTGTGCTCGTTTTGTGTGATGGCGTCGACGACAGCCATGCCGGCGGCGTCGACGACGCCGAACACGGTGTGCCCGAGACCCCACTCGTCGTGCGCTCGAGTGGCGATGAAGAAATCCGCGCCTTGGCCGATGAGGCACGCGTAGGCGCGTTTGGCGCGCGTCACGATTTCTTTTTCGTGGGTATTGCCTAAGCCCTCGAAATTGCCCTGAAGTAGCGCGTACGGTGGTCCCGGGCCGCCGTAGTTGTCCACGGCGCCGGGCGCCGGGACGGCTTCTGACCGG
>Ga0255783_10003516_pt1 | contig 14866 bp, 20 predicted proteins | sample 011ome_22_FD_179981 | JGI IMG/M metagenome (GOLD analysis project Ga0255783, IMG submission 179981) | Coastal salt marsh microbial communities from the Groves Creek Marsh, Skidaway Island, Georgia - 011507BT metaG (version 2) | ecosystem: Environmental > Aquatic > Marine > Intertidal zone >... | reverse complement strand
AGACAGATATACTATGGGATGGGATTACCTAAGTAATGGTATACAAATAATGGCAGTGGCTGCAGGATTATTTGCTTTACCTGAGTTAATCTTAGGTCTTAAAAGAATGCAAACATCAACTAAAAGCATTAATGAATTAACACAAACTATGGATGGATTAAAAGCTGTTTGGCAACATAAATGGGATTCATTACGCGGTGGATTTATAGGGGCGTTTATTGGATTATTGCCCGGCCTAGGTGGAGGAGCTGCAGACTGGATATCATATAGCGCAACTGTTGCTGCAAATCCTAAAGAAGACTTTGGTAATGGAAATATAAAAGGTGTGATCGGACCAGAAGGAGCAAACAATGCTCAAAAAGCTACATCGATGATACCTACAGTTTTATTTGGTATACCGGGTGCAAAATATGCTGCTGTGATTATGGCACTCTTTTCTTATCTAGGGTTTGAATTGGGTGCTATGGAATTAGTTAGTGATCAAAAGTTTTTTGATAGTTTAACATACGGATTTATGTGGGCTACTGTTTTAGTTGGACTATTTTGTTTATTGTTTACAAGATATATTAGCGCAATTACTCGAGTTCCGTATAAGTACTATTTTCCTATCATATTTCTATTCATCGTATGGGCATGCACAAGATATACGGGTGGCTGGGAAGACTTTGCTATGCTTGGTATATTTACAATAGTAGGCTTGATAGCAAAGATATATAAATTTAGTAGACCAGGGATGATCATTGGATTCATACTAGCAGATAGGATTGAAGGTTTAACGTTACAGATTAGTGCACTGTATACATTTGAATCTTTGTTAACAAGGCCAATATTTTTAACTATAGTTATTGGGGCACTGATAGCTTTTATAATAGGTATAAGATCTAAAAGGAAATTGAATTATGCGTAAATTATTTTTAGCTGCAATGCTATTGTTCTCTTCACCAGCATTTGCTGATTATACGTTCGTAGTTCCACAGCGTCCGGGTAGTGGAACAAGTATTTGGGCTGAGATTGTTGCAAAAGAATTGGAACCATTCCTTGGTGAAAAAATTATAATTAAAAACATTCCGGGGGGTAGAGATATTCCCGGCTTTAATAAATTTCATAATGAATTACAGTACGATGATAAGACTATAATGGTATCACATGGTGGTAATGGCGTATCATTTTTGCAAGAAAATGTAGATTATAACTATAACGATTATACTAGCATTGGTTTAATGAATCTCAATATTATTACAGCTATTCGTAAAGACTATGATCCTAAAGAAAAAATTAAATTTTCTGCGGGCTCAGGACAAACACCAGAAGCTTATGCAATGACTATGCTATTGTGTGGTCCTAATCTGACAGTTGACGAGTATATCAAATGCTTTAAAGAAAATGTAGTGTGGGTCAAAGGTATGAAAGGTGGAGAAAGACGATTAGCCTTTAAACGTGGTGAACTTAACGCGACTCGTGAAAATCCAGCTGCGTTTAAGAAACATGTCGTGCCAGATGAAAATGCTGAAGTATGGTTTCATCATGGAATATTGCAGCCCAATGGTAGTCACGCGGACGATCCGAATTATCCGGGCCATCAGTTTGAAATAATTTTTGAAAAATGGTATGGTAAAAAACCTGAAGGTGAATTTTACAATGCTTATAAACTCGTAAAGAGTTTTAGAGATGGATTACAAAAGGCTTTGTGGGTTCGCAAGGATAATCCTAACGCAAAAAAATTGCAAGATGCACTAAGAGAAATGAGCAAAGATCCTAAGGCTGTGAAGGAAATTCAGAAAAAAGTTGGCAATTATAATTGGCTAATAGGCGCTGAAGGAGATAGACATAGAGATACTCTTATGACATTTGTGAATAAGAATGCATTGCAGACTTTAATTAAATTTAATATAGAGGCTTTAGGTCTTAAAAGCATATTAAAGACTAAGCTTTTTTAATGCATCAATATCTACATCAAATTCATTTGGCAATTTAAAGTTTGACCAGGAAGTGCTGTGATTAGCAAACGACATTTGCTTAATTCTATCATGATTAAGTGATATCATTTTTTGTCTTTCATTATCTACATAATCTTTATGTGGGTTTTGATATTCCCATAATTTTCTCATAGTACTGATAGACTTTGATAAACAATAATCAATATCCAACTGATGTTTATTTTTATATGCCGGTTTTTGGCCATGGTGTTTTACATCTATTCTAAAATTAGAACTAGATCTTAAATGTCGTTTAAGACTATTTTCAACATCAGTATCAATAAGATTAATAATATATGATTTAGGAAACCATTTTCTTAATTGTTTAGGAGTTTCATGCAATACAAATACTAAATATTGATTTGGTATAACCAACGTGTTCATAATTTTATTCCAGTTATTAAGCCACTCATCATCATCCCAAAAAAGACTTATTCTTTCTCCTATAGCAGGTACCATAGAATTATCTGCTAATCTTCTATCAAAGTGATGACTTGCAATATTTCTTTCTAAACATATATCTTGCTTTGGTAAATCCAATGGAGTATACCCATTCGATTTATGCGCATACCAATATACCTTATCGGAACAACTTACAATTCTACCTAAACGATGGCCTCCGGCTCCATGATTACAACTTATAAAAAGAAGTTTAGAATAATTTTGAAAGTTTTGCTCTGGAAATTTTATCATTTTTTGTCTTTGGTATTACATCAACCATATTCCATTCTTCCGGAATTTTATATTTAGACAATGAATTTTTAGCGTGTATTTCTATTGATCCTTTAATATAATTTTTATCAACAGTATATACACAACAGATTTTACTAGAAGTTGATTCAGTTTGCTTTCCAAATACTACAACTTCAGTTACATTATTGCATTTTTCTAATATATTTTCTACTTCATTAGGAATAATACAATAGGAATTTTTAATAATCACATCACCAGATCTACCTATCAAATAAATTTTACCATCTTTTTCTTCAGCTAAATCTTCTGTATTATAAAATTCCTCCCCACCAGATCCACCTCTAATCCACATTTGTTTAGATTCATCTATTTTATATTCATATCCTTCATCGGGTATACCGATACTTTCATCAATATCATTCTTAGATTTCATAATATTAATAAATGCTGGACCATTTTCATTAGTACCATAAACAGAATTTATTGAATCCGGCTTTATTTCATCAAATATTCTATTTAATAAATTAATATCACTTTTTGATCCGGTAATTCTACAATGTTTTAATGTATAATTATATGAATCGCCCATTAAATCCATTAATAATCTATAAGTTGTCGGTGCTCCATGAATATGATTTGGTCTATAATCCATAGCATTTTTAAGATTATCACTACTATGATATAAAAATCCACATGCTATAATTGCGGTACCGCCATTTAATAATGTTGAAATAAGATGAGATGAACCTGCAGAGAATACGGGAGATACAACCACCAATGATCTAGTATCGGCACCAAACATTTTCATACTATTAAATGCCCAATAATGAAACCTAGTTCTGGGAACACTTACAATTGTTCTATCACGGCCGCTAGTTCCGGATGATATAATACCTAGGCCTTCATTTTCATCACATCCTTCTATGCCATTATTTTCAATTTTATTAAGGTTTTTCCAATCATAAAGTTCTGCAGAAAATTTACCTCTTTCAATTAAATATTGTAATTCAAAAGTACTAACATCACCAATAATAGTGACGCTACAAACATTTATCATACCCATTAGTTCTGGTATATAATTACTATCCCATTTAACTAATACCCTATTTTTTCTGGTAATACCCTTTTCTTTTAGTATATTTGATGCAGCTGTCGCCCTATCAATTAGAGTATTATATGAAATATGTTCTTTAGATTCAGGTAAAATAATAGCTGTTTGATCACTATGATTAAATTGAAAATCATTTGGATATATTTTATTAAAATTTTTATACATTTTTCCAAGTCTTTCTAGAAAGCATTTGTCTGCCGCTAAAACTCATTTTATTTTGTTTGCGTTTAAAACAATCGTGTGTATTTATACCGTTAATAAAAAGTTCATCATTATCATTAAAATAATATGGATATTCAATCGTATCACAATCTAGCCATTCGCTATTAATTGAATAGGCTAATGGCGGTGGGATTTCTGACATTCCATACGTATGATAAACAATTTCTGCTCCTTTACCTAAAAGTAAATCTATATCTTCTTGAGTCACCTTATCAGCGCCAATATTTATTCTACATCCAGAAAATGTTAAATCATTCCACCCTTTTGTTTTACTCAAAAGTTTTATATGTGATGGCACTATGCCAATAAAAGTAGGTTTATATTCATTTACTATTTTTATAAAGTCATATACATTCCATGGGATATTATATATTTCACATCCTACTTTATAAGCAGGTAAGGAAGTAAGTGTCCAATTAGCAATAGTATGTGATGGATATAAATTTAAAATCCTATCTTTATTATTCAAATTAAACAAATTAATAGATTTATTAACAATAGAATCTATGTAATCCCAACTATGTGTTATAACTTTCGCAGCGCCAGTTGAACCAGTAGTTCGTATGATTAAATTTTGTCTTTGTTTAATAGCCATAAATTTTGTTGAACTCCATTAATCAATTCAGTTTTTATAAATTGTACCATGCTATATTTTTTCATAATTTTCATAATTTTATCTATTTTTAACATATGATCCGGTGTGTTTTTACCTATATTTGTGGTAATATACATGGGCTTTGATCCAGAGTATTTTACCTGTAAAGGAAGCTGTTGCGTCCAGCAATAACTTGTGGACTGCATATTTAATCCAACATTTGCTATACCTTCTAGTTGCACACTTCGATATAAACATCTATATCCATCTAAAAACTCATGTATCCCACTCATGCTAATATAATCATCATTTACAATTGTGACATACCACATTCCGCCGTTATCTAGACACCAATCAAATCTTAATTTAGATAATGAACTATTGTTTACATATCCCTTTTCTTTACACTTTTCCGTAAAATCCAAAAGTTTTCGGGTGGGGTAATCAAGTTCTATAGTCTTCATCTTTTTCCTGTAAAAAAAATTTCATTTATTTTATAAGTAGTTGTTTTCATTTAAAAACAAAATGCATTTTTTTGTGTACATTGCCGAAAAAATAGTGTATAATATATCTATAATCAAAAAGGAAGAGGAGCCCAGTATGATTAAATTTGAATTTCAAAACCCAGATCACAATGATACCTGGAAATTTATCATTGCATTCTGCATGTCACAACCTGAAGGTACGCCTAATGTAGATCTTCAGCGCATGTTAGCTGAACAGTTCGGTATCGAAGCAAGCGAGACTGCTTGTGCATTAGCAGCAATCCGGTTTTAGGAGATTTTAGAATGGCTTTTTGTGAATATGTTACTGGTGTTTTATTTGTTTTAGCAATGGCTTCACTTCCAGTGTTGATGTTTATCTAATGGCGCATCAATCAGAAATCATTAACACCAAAGGGCATCCATTCGTGGGTGTCCAATGGGAGATCGAAGGCAGTAAAGGCAATCAATATCTGGTCGGTATGTATGACTCAGGCTTTGATTGTACATGTATTGCCTTTCGTAAGTGTAAACATATTAAAGCAGTAGAGGAGAGAATCTGTGAAGAACCCAATTGCTAAGTATTTGATGTGTGCATACGCATATTATAAAGAGGATGAGCCATTAATTTCTGATGCAGAGTTCGATGAGCTTGCAAAATGGCTACTTGAAAACTACGATCATGTCGATCATCCTCATAAACATCTCGTTACAAAGAGTGATCTTGAAGCTGGCACTTATCTCGGAGAATACCCAAACATGGTAATTGGTGCTGTAAAAAATTATAAAAAAATGCAATTAAATGCAAATTAACTGTTTACTTTTACGGGAAAATAGTATATAATATATCTATCAAATGAAAAAAGAGGTTTATATTATGGCACATATGGTAGAAACAATGGCATACGCAGGTGAGGTTCCTTGGCATGGACTGGGTGTTCCAGTCTCAAATGATCTCACTCCAGCGCAAATGCAGGAAAAAGCAGGACTTGATTGGAAAGTTCGCGAAGTCGAATCATTCATTGAATTCGATGGTAAGAAAATGCCAACAGGTCTGAAGTCGCTTGTTCGTGAAACTGACGGTCGTATTCTGACTAATGTCGGTGAGAACTGGAATCCAGTTCAGAACGAACAGGCATTCGAATTCTTTTCAGAGTATGTAATGGCAGGTGATATGGAAATGCACACTGCTGGTTCTCTAAAAGATGGACAAATGGTATGGGCATTGGCAAAAGTCAAGGACTCATTCGAGATCCTTGGCGGAGATCGTGTTGACTCATACTTGTTGTTCTCAAATCCACACCAGTACGGCAAGTCGATTGACATTCGCTTTACACCAATTCGTGTAGTATGTAACAACACTCTGACCTTCTCACTTGAGTCTAAGTCAGAGCGTTCTGTAAGAGTCGGTCACCGTGTAGAGTTTGATGCTCATGCAGTCAAAGAACAACTTGGTATTGCTACTGCAAAAATGGAACAGTACAGTGAAGTTGCAAAGTTCTTGGCTGGTAAGCGTTTCACTCAAGACTCATACATTGAGTATCTAAATTCAGTCTTCCCACGTACGGCAGACAAGCGTGTACAAGGTAAAGCACTTGCAGTTGATACTCTTTCACGTAATGCTAAACTTGCCTTCGATGTACTGGAAACTCAACCGGGCGCAGAGTATGGCGAAGGTAGCTGGTGGCAGGCATTCAACTCTGTCACGTTCATTACCGATCACGTACAGGGTCGTAATGCAGACAACCGTCTTTATTCTTCATGGTTTGGCGGTAACCAAGTTCGGAAGAGTCAAGCACTCTCTAAAGCAATTGAATATGCGGAGGCTGCATAATGGAATTCATCGCAACAACCTACGGTCTTATGATCGTAGGCAATTTTATCATAGGCGGAATAACAATAGCTTTTGGAGGCTAATATGGGTGTAGAACGCAGTATCGAAAGAGATGTCAAAGCCATGTCAATAGGTCTTGATATGATTAATTCTCAAATTGAAATGTTATCTACTAACGTGAAATTGAGAAAAGCAGAACGAAAACGACTTGAAAGATTGAATGCAGTTAAAGTTCAGATGGTAGAGAATCCTGATGAATGTAAAAAATTGGTGAAACGATATAAGGAAATGTCATGAAGGCACATAGTGTAGATCAAACTGCTGCTTGGGCAAAAAGCTGGAATATGAAAGGGTTCGAACACCTATATCCAGAGAATCGTGAAAAGCAAAGACAGCAGGCGATCAAACAATACAACGATCGTGATCGTGAAAAACTTAACAAAACTTTAACAAATCGAGACCGTTAAAAGTGTTAAATAATAATGAGGATAGTTGAGTGTCCTCATTATTAATTTTAACAGGGAAAAACTTATGAAAAAAATTATCTTTTCGCTCGCACTCGTGTTAGCGGCCTCAAATGCGCATGCACGAGATACTATCGTTTCTGTTGGCTCATCAACAGTTTATCCATTCACCACAATCGCTGCCGAAAAATTTGCACAAGATACAGGATCTCGTGTTATCGTCGAATCAACCGGTACCGGTGGTGGAATGAAACTCTTTTGCAATGGCATTGGAGTTAAACATCCAGACATGACTGGTGCATCACGTGCCATGAAGAAAAAAGAAGCAGAAAAATGTGCTGCAAACAATGTCACATTTGAAGAAGTTCAAATCGGATTTGATGGAATTACAATTTCAAATTCAATTAATGGACCAAAGGTCTCTTTCACAAAAGAACAAATCTTTAAAGCTGTAAGTGATACAAAATTTAAGTTATGGACTGATATTGATCCACAACTTCCTGCAACCCCTATCTCAATCATGGTACCACCTCCAACCTCAGGTACAAGAGATGCATTCATTGAATTAGTAATGCATGGTGCATGCAAGGAAATGGGTGTTCCGAAAAAGGAAATTAAAGCAAAGTGTTCTACAATGAGAGAAGACGGTGCGGTTATCATTATGGGCGAAAACGATAATTTGATTGTCGAAAAGCTAGTTGCAGATCCAAATATGTTTGGTGTATTTGGATTTTCTTTCCTTGACAGTAATCTAGACAAAGTACAAGGTTCAAAGGTAAATGGTGTAGCACCGACATTTGCTACTATTGCTGATGGATCATATAAGGTATCTCGTCCATTGTTCGTTTACTTTAAGAACGATCATATGGGTGTTATTCCTGGTCTTGCAGAGTTTAAGGAATACTACACAAAGATGTCAAGAGATGCGGACTCACCTCTTGCAGCGGTAGGACTTATTCCTCTCAAATAACCTACACACCCAGTAAATAGAAAGGGAGGAGATTTTAGTTCCCCTCCCTTTTTAGTCTAACTGATCAGTTATAGTTTTGTTTTTACTTTCTGTTCCAGATTCCCCAGAGAATCCAAATAGCAATTAATCCCATCACCCCTTGTGAACCGAGAGATGCAATCATTGAAGATACATTATCAACTACGCTAAGACCTTCTGGCATGAACGGCATATTGTTTAAACCTAGTGCTTCTGCTACAATAGCCAAAGCTGCTAAACTAATACCTACATCAGCTAGACTACCAGCCCAGCCCCTAATATTATTAAGCACTTCCATGTGTGCCTCCTTTAGTTAGTGGCATAATATAGATTACTTTCAATTCGTAGAAATTATTTATTAAAAAGAAATTTTTAAGATCATTTTTTTGTTTACTTTTCAGTATAAATAGAGTATAGTTAATAATTAATCAATATTAGCTTGGAGAAAAAAATGAAAAGATTGTCAAAATATTTAAGGGAGATGGCAGCCGTGAACGTAGATGATCTAGATCCCGAATTTATGAGAAGAGCCCTTAGAGTTACTTCTTTTAACTTATCACCATCAGATTTTATTACTGATCGGTATAAGGCAGAAATCCAACATCTTTTTAATATTCATTTTTTTCCAAAGTTTGATTTAAAAGATACTATTAAGGGCAAACCTTCTGCTAGCAAAATGAATACTCTTATTAAAAAGTTAAGAGATTCGAATAAAAATAATTTTTTAGCACTTCATAATTATAATCTAAAGGGTGTAGGACCAGGAGAGGCAACTCTTTACTTTCTTTTAGATGATGCTACACTAGGGGGAGGTTCAGCATCAGCAGCTGATATTAATATTAAAGGTCAGGCCTATGAGGTAAAAGCCGGGGATCTTGGCGGTGACGGTTTCTTCAAAAACTTTAAACTTGGAGGAACAGTACCTATGGATAAAATGGTGGGAGCTGGATTAGCTATAAGAGACTCTGATCAAAATATTAAGAATATGGGAAAAGAAGTGAATGGGGTAAATGCTGCGCAAATTAAAGCTATCATGAGAAACCCTAAACTTAAAAGAGAATGGGCTACTAAGGTAGAAACACCTTATGTTAAAGCTGCATTTAATTATCTTAATAAAAATCCTTTGATCCTTATGATTAATAAAACCCCAGCAGCTAGACGGGGTGAGGTATTATTCGTTGGTTCTTTAAAACAATCACAAGTCCACTTGGATGTTATTACCCAAGGGACAATTAAACCAAAGTTACAGTTCTAATGGCTATTTCCCGTTATCTTGAAAATGAACTAGTACATATTTCCGCAGGCCGCGTGCTCGGTACGAGTAGCATTCATAAATTTGGTGCTGTACCTGCTATGTCTCAGAACCAGACTGGTACAATTTGGGATGTGAATGATACGCTTTATCCTTGGTCAGCATTTGATACTGCAGGTGTTCTTACAATACCTGCAGTCAATGCTTCTGATAACGGTCATGTGATTACTGTACAAGGATTGGATGAGAATTATAACATAACTACCGAGAACTTTACGGTTTCAAGTTCTGGTACAACAACAGGAACGCAAACATTCAAGAGAGTTTATCGAGCATTTGATGCGACAGGAACAAATGATGGTAATATTAATGTTCAAAGAGGTGGTACTACTGTTCTTCAGATTACTGCTGGTAAAGCTCAAACACTTATGGCAATATACACAGTTCCAGCAGCTAAAGTTGGTTTTATTATAAAAGGAACAGCGACTGTTCAAGCAAGTGCAGATGCTACAGTTGATATGTTTGTGAGATATTTTGGACAGACAAGTTTTAGAGTTGGTCATTCATTTGAAGTAAGTGGAACAGGTGGACAATATCTTTATGAATTTGCTGCACCAATTCGTATTCCAGAAAAGAGTGATATTGATGTAAGAGCAAAAGTAAGATCCAACAATGCTCGAGTAACAGCAGCATTTGATATTATTCTACTTGATAAATCATTGGCAGGTAAGTCATGAATTTTAGTGAATTTATAAGCGAACAAAAAAATACACATATGACCCACATTGAGGATAAGGTTATATACGGTGGTGTAAAAGGTACGCGCGAAGCTATATTGGCTTTGCGTTCATTGAGAGATGCTTTAGGAGGAGTACATGATGGAAATGTATCTGTTAAATGGGATGGTGCTCCTGCCGTGTTTGCTGGGACTGATCCTAGCGATGGAAGATTCTTCGTGGCGAAAAAAGGGATCTTTAACAAATCTCCCAAAGTATACAAGAGTGATGCTGATATTGATGCTGATACTTCTGGCGATCTTTCTACAAAACTTAAGCTTGCTTTACGGTATCTACCTGAACTAGGAATTAAAGGAGTTATTCAAGGTGATTTCTTATTTGGACCGGGTGATCTTAAAATTAGAAAGATCAAAGGTAAGCCCTATCTTACGTTTCACCCCAATACAATTGTTTATGCAATTCCGGCTGGCACGGACATGGCCAAGCAAGCTCAGAGAACAAAGATTGGAATTGTATGGCATACGGCGTACAAAGGACCAACATTCGAAACAATGAAAGCTTCATATAATTTTGATGCATCAGGTCTTAAGCCTTCGAAGAATGTATGGTCACAAGATGCTAAGCTTCGTGACATGACACAATATACTATGTCTAAAAAAGATACCGATGAGGTAAATGAATATCTTTCTACTGCAGGATTTATTTTTAATAAGATTGCAGGATCTACCCTTAGACAGCTTGAAAAGAATAAAGATCTTACACAGCTGATTGAGCAACATACTAATTCATATGTACGAGCTCAGGCATTGCCACCTGATCCAGCTAAACGTGTGGATTCGCTTATTCGTTTTATCCAGCAAAAATTTAAAAAAGAAATTGACAAAAGAACTACTGATAAAGGCAAAGATGCCCAGCGAATGAAGCTTGGGGAAATATTAAATTTCTTTTCACAAAAAAATAAACAATCCCTTGTACAAATGTTCGAATTGCAAAAAGTTATAATTCTAGCGAAGTTAAAACTTATAAATATACTTAACAAGCTCAATATGACTCAAACCTTCCTTAAGACTAAAAGGGGATATAGGGTAACGGGTCAAGAAGGTTATGTAGCTATTGATAAGCTTGGTGGTGATGCGGTTAAGATTGTTGATCGAATGGAATTTTCATTCGCCAACTTTAGCCCGAATATTTTAAAAGGATGGGATAAACCAGGGAGAAACTAATGGCGGATATCGTTCGCTTTAAAGACATTTATCAGAATCCAAACGCTCTTTCATTTAAAGACATGTACACTGTAGAGTATCGTCCAGGCGAGGACGAGCTAACAAATTACCGTGCTTATAGACGGAGAAGACTAAACAGTGTAGGTGAAGGTGGTCCAGTAGGTGAATCTACTGATGTAGAAGAAGCTCTTAATATGGCGCAACGTATGAAACGTTCGCGACTTATGAAACGTCTAAAGTCTAGAATTAAGATCGGCCGCGAACGCGCGAAACGGAAGATGGCTGATAAGAAGAAGCTTGAAAGACGTTCAATGAGAAAAGCTAGAGATTTCCTTGTACGTAGAATTACAAAGGATATTCCAAAGAAAGATCTTTCCTTTGCTAGAAAACAAGAGATTGAAAAAAGACTAGATAAACCAGCAATGCAGGCAAGAATTAAAAGAATCGCTCGTAAGATGTTTCCTAAAATTCGTAAAGCAGAAGTGGAAAGAAAAAAGGGATGATTAATTCATTTCGTAATTATCTGGTTGAAGAGGAAAAAACCTTATACTTTGTATGGGGTCGAATGAATCCTCCTACGGCTGGTCATGAAAAGCTTTTAGATTTTCTAAAAGCAAAGGCAGGAAATAATCCGTTTAGAATTTATCTGACACAGTCTGAAGATAATAAAAAGAATCCTATACCATTTATGCAAAAGGTTAAATTTGCACGTAAGGGATTTCCTCAGTATGCACGTCAGATCATGATGGATAAAAAGTTGAAGACTATCTTTGATGCTATGACAGCTTTTTATAATGAAGGATTTAAGAGAGTCGTAATTGTTGCAGGTTCAGATCGCGTACGCGAGTACGAGATTACTTTAAACAAATATAACGGTAAAAAGGCTAAACACGGATTTTATAACTTCGAACGTATTTCTGTAATGAGTGCTGGAAATAGAGATCCTGAATCTAAGGGTGTTGAAGGTGTATCTGGTACTAAGTTAAGAGGATATGCAGAGGATGGTGACTTTACTAAATTTGCGCAATATATGCCTAAGAGACTTTCAAATGCAGAATCAAAACAGGTATACAATGCAGTACGTAAAGGTATTGGACTAAAAGAACAAAAAGAATTTAAAAACCATATACAACTTAATTCAGTATCACCAATTAGAGAATCCTATGTTGATGGTAAATTATTTAACGTTGGTGATACAGTAGTTGTTAAAGAATCTGGTGAAGTAGGAACAGTTAAAGTTCTTGGATCTAATTACGTAATTGTAGAAAATAGTGGTAACCAATATCGTAAATGGTTAGATGCTGTTGAACAGGTTGAACAACCAAGATTTGAATATGAGGTATTTAATGAAGCAGCAGATCCCTGTTGGACTGGTTATAAACAAGTTGGTACTAAGATGAAAAAAGGGAAAGCAGTTCCAAACTGTGTTCCGGAAAAGATTGAGGTAAGCCAAGATAAAGATATTGATGAACTTCCAGGCTCACAGCCGGCTACATTCCAAAAGGGTATTAAATCAAAGTCTACAAAAGCTGCACGGCATCGTCATTTCCAAAGAATGACTAAGCGAGACGATAATGATCCAAGTGCATATAAAGATGCACCAGGCGATAAGGCGGCACGTAAAAAAGGAACAAAGCCTTCACAGTATACTAAAAGATTTAAACAAATGTTTGGTGAAGACCAGGCAACAGATATCGCTAAAAAAAGAATTGAAAGAGAAAAAGAGCGTGATAAAATGAAACATGATCGTATGATGGATCGCGCACGTATGAGAGATACCCTTAAAAAAAATAGAGAAACTACATGATCGGATTTAAAAACTTTATTGTAGAAAATGCTGATGCTGCACTTGCAGCAAAGGCTAAAAAAGGAGGATACTCTTTAAGTATCTTAAAGCAAGTATATAAAAGAGGTGTAGCTGCTTGGAAGGTCGGACATAAACCTGGCACTACTCCACAACAATGGGGTATGGCACGGGTTAATAGTTTTATGACTGGTGGGCGTACAAGAGTAAAAGGCGACCCTGATTTATGGGCGAAGCAAAAGGGAAAGATAAAGAAATGAAAACCTTTAAAGAAATTAGCCAAGGTTTAAAAACTAGGTACTATAGAAAAGCTGTTGCCACAAATAGACATGGTAATACCCAAATGAAGGTCGACACAGCTCGCCATTTTGGTAAACCGGGCGACGTCAAAAAGGCTCAAGATAGAGCAGATTCTGTTCGTAGTAAAATGGCTAACGTACGTCCTGCTGGTGAGGCAAAGGAAGACTCAGATGCAGTGAAAGCTTTCTTAGCAAAGGGTGGTAAGATCACGAAGGTTCCTGCAGCGAAAGCGCAAGGATATCATGGCAAAGACGATCCAGGTAAAGGTATGCATGGTATTCTCGACAAGCCTGATACCCAAAAGATTGGCACTCGTAAGAAGGTTAAATCAATGGAAGGTACTGATGTTAATGAGCTTAGTACTCCTACTTTAAAAAGTTATTTGAAAAAAGCTGGGCCACAAAAAGACAAGTATTATTCTCAGTATCAAAAACTAAGACGTGATCAAACTAAGAAACATGGCGAGTTTTCTCCAGATATGGGGAAAACAAAGGAAGTTGGTAGAAAAGCAGTTAATCGTGATGATGGTCAATATAGAGCACTAAAAACACTTGCAAAAAGAGGAAAGTAAAAATGCCATTGAAAGTTTCAGACGGTGCAGCAGCTTGGATCAAAGATTTTAAAAAATCTGATGCTCCACAGTTTAAAGGTAAATCCGATAAAGAACGTCGGGATATGGCTTTAGCAGCGTATCTTTCTGCAAAGAACGAGGACGTTAAATCTGCAGATAAGAAACCTGAAACTTATACTAAGCCTGATGGCAAACCCGGTATACGTATGGTTCCTGTAGATAAGCAGGTAGTTAAATCAGAAAAAGTTGTAGGATTTAAAATAGACCGTAAACTTCCAAATTTAAAAGTTCCAATTAAACGTAAACAGGGTAAGATTTATAATAAGAAAACTGGCCAGTTTGAAGATAAGTCTGTAAAAGAAGAAACTAGCTTTGAGGTTAAGATTGAAGGTCTTCCTATGATGTTTATGTCTGATATGGGACCAGGACAATTAAAACAGAAGCTACGTAAGATTGTTAAGCAGCCTTCAATGATTAGTTCTGTTAAGCGTGTTACCGATGCTGATGTAAAGAAGACATTCCGTTTAAAAGCCCAAGGCCGTGATGAAGAAGAGAATGAAGTAGATGAATCTTCATATGATAAAATAAACAAATACTATGACGCTGCAAAGAAA
>Ga0255783_10003514_pt1 | contig 14873 bp, 9 predicted proteins | sample 011ome_22_FD_179981 | JGI IMG/M metagenome (GOLD analysis project Ga0255783, IMG submission 179981) | Coastal salt marsh microbial communities from the Groves Creek Marsh, Skidaway Island, Georgia - 011507BT metaG (version 2) | ecosystem: Environmental > Aquatic > Marine > Intertidal zone > Salt... | reverse complement strand
CCTCCGACGGCGCTTCCATTGATTCTAAAATGTTATTAATGATTCGTTTCTTCTTCTTCTTCTTCTTCTTCTTAATAACGTGTATTATTAGTGAGAGGTAAGATTAGAGAGAAGAAAAAGACAACAAATGGAAGAAAGGCTCTTATCAGAGAGCGACTCTTTCCTCCAGTCGTTGTTTTTGTTTTTGTTCTGTTGTTATTCCTGTGACTCTTAGTATGGTATTCTCTTTTAGTAAAGTGATTTTGAGAGTAGAGAGTAACGAGAGCGCGCGAATGTGGACGATGTTTTTTTTTTTCTTCTTTTTCTCTCTAAAAAAGGACCTCAAATTTTTGATCACCCTCTATGGCCATGTTATAAAGTCTCTATGAGCAGATATAAAATACCGCATACCTACGCAATGTACCTGGGTACCCTACCGTACTATATTGTACCAAGTACCCTACTACTCTACGAGTACGTACTACTAGTATATACTAAACTACCTAGGTACTATTATATCTACTCAAGTACCACTACGTCAAATATCTACTTCGTAACGAATCCTGGTCTGGCCTTTTTTCACTCTAAACCCAACCGCGGTGACTCGCTTCAACTCTTTCGAGCTTTTCACGTGCGTCCCTCCGCACGGACATCCACACCCGGCCACGGTGACGACGCGCGGAGACTCTTCCGCATCCGGCGAGACGTAACTCGGCAAAGACCCTCCGCACGCTCGTTTCGCGTCCTCGTACGCTAAGTATTCCGCTTTGACGACGTCGTTCTGTTCGATTAACTTCTCCAGATGTTCGTTTATCAGTCGTATCAGCTTCTCGTCGTCGTCTTCGATGCCGGAAAACGTCCTCGCGTTGCCTTTATACTCCACGTACGCGTCGGCGACGCCGTGACTCCCTTTCGTCGCGACGAGTTTCTCCAATCCGGGAATAAGCGCCACCGCGACGTCTAACAAGTGCCCCGCGGTGTGCATTTTCGCGTGCGCCATGCGAACATTTTCGTCTATTTCAATCGAACACGGTTTCCCTTTCATTTCGTCCACGTCAAAAACGTCGTCATCATTTTCTTCTTCTTCGTTCCTTCTTCTTCGAAACGTTCCGCGGTGCAGCACCTGTTTGGTCTCTTTGTCCATTCGTACCTCCTCGAAATCAAACATCCAACGACGCGTATTCGTATCGATCGAAATCGTCCCCACATCCGAGGGTTGGCCGCCACCGGCTGGGTACGCGATCGTTCTATCCAGAACAATTTCGTAACCGTAGGAATACCACCTCTCGTCGTCGTCGTCTTCGTTTATCTTTGTCGTCTTTAAGACATCCAAAACTGTCGAAACGTCGTCGTCGGATGATGATGATGATGATGTTTTAAACGCGTACGTATCTCGTAAGTACGCGAGTTCTGTCTTTACACTCATCCTCAAAAGCGACGAGTAGAAAGAGAGACGGAGGAACAAAAAGTTGTCTTCTCTCTTCTTTTTCCTCCCGTCTGTCTTTTTGGTGGTCGAACAATCGAACAACTCTCTCGCGTTGAATTGTGATGAAATTGGACAAAGGATTTGGAAATCTCATCACAAGTACAAAGTCTCTCTTTCGCGCGGCGGGGTAACGCGATGCGCGCTCTTCGTAGCGGAGCTTTGACCACGGTGTCGTCTGGTCGTTCGAGCGGAGGTTTTGGTGGTCGTCGCAGTTTTCTTGCCGAAGACGAGAACGCGAGAAGAGTTGTCTCGTCGTCGTTTACGTCCTCGTCCTCGTCCGGTTTTGCAACGACGATATCTTCGCCGCGGATATCGTCAACCGAACGATGCAAACGACGAGGAGGAGGAGGAGGAGGAGAACGAGGAGGACACAAAAACAGACGCAGACGAGGACGGAGTGAGAAGTCACGAGTCGTCCTGATACAAAACGCGGGCGCGTTCACGACATTAATCGAAATCCCTCAGGCTCGAGCGGTCGCCCGAGGGGTACTCCTCCCGGCGAGATATTTCGTCGACGGGAAACGAAGGAAAGAATCAGTGCTCGTAAACGAGATGGTGCGCGTGCCAAACGAAGACCAAAATGTGCCTCTAAAAGTAGCAAAGTTGATCCCTTTGAGCGGGTACGACGTCGGCGAAGTACCGTTTGTCATGCAAGTGGTGAGTTATTACCGAAATCCGCTCGATTGTGGGATGATGAAGCGAGCGCTGGAGAAGGCGTTGGAGAAGTATCCGATGTTAGCCGGACGGTTGGATTTACAAACGCCGGGGTTTAGGAATAAAGGCGTACGATTGACCAACTCCGGAGTGCCGTTTCGAGTGGTGAACGAACCTTTCGAAGATGGAGGCGCGAGGACGATCGACGATTTACCGCAGGATTTCGCGAGCGAAAGTCGGAGGTTTTTAGATTTCGCGCCTTGGATTGAATTGATGCTCGGCGACGCGCCGGCGTTTACGGTGAAGATTACGAATTTGCCGAATAATGGCGGATCGGTGTTGGGCGTGTGCATGTCGCACGCCGTGAGCGACGGTCAAGGATTCGTGGAGTTTTTAATCACGTGGGCGGAGATTGCGAAAGGGAATTTAAACGGGAATCCACTCGGAGATCCCATATTCGATAGGAGTTTGTTACCGACGAGTGAATTTGAAAAGAAAGAGGAGATTGAACGGATGTTGGAGGAAGAACAATTCGTCGGCGCCGGGTCGGTGGATACGTTGGTGAACGCAGTCAAAGCCGGGAGAGCGTTAGCACCAGATTTCTTGAGGTTTCCAGCCGGGAATCGATCCATGATTAAGATATCGAAAGAGAACATCGACAAGATTAAATCCGCGTCGAACGCGAGCAACGAGAACGAAGCGTTGAGCGCGCACGCGTGGTTACAGCTCTCTAAACTCTCAGGTTTACCAACTGGGAGCGATTTCCAACACGTGACGGTGGTATCCGCCAGAGGTGGGTCCAAAGGCTTACCGCCGATGTATTTCGGGAACGCGTGCGTTGGTGTGAAAACGGGTGCTTTGAAAATCGGCGATTGCGGCGACGATATCGCGAAAGCCCGCGATTTGATCAAACCCGGTTTGCGTAAAATGTTGAAAGATCGATCGAAATATTTGATGTTGACGGAAAGCGCGTTTCGAGCCGGCGTAAACGCGTACGATTGGGACTGCTTAGCGTTTATGAGCGGTGAGATGTGCTGGTGTAACAATTTGGTGGAGATCTATAAGAAGTTGTACGAGTTAGATTTCGGATCCGGGACGCCGGAGTTGGCCTTGCCGCCGGAGTTGAACGATATCGTGCAAATCAACACGTCGAGACCGACTGAACCGGGAATGCCAGCCGGAGAGAACGGAGTGGAAATGTTTGTGAACATGCCACCGAGCGTTATGGAAAGGGTAAACGCGAACGTGGAAGTGTTGAATGGTGCGAGATATTAGATTTGGTAGTACAATCTTGTTTTACATTCTGCGGTAGTCAAACGTCTGCTAATAAATAGTATTTCTTTCATCGTCGCGCTAAGTTTGTTGCGAGAGTAATCTTTCCAAGCTTTGCCTGCTCCGCGAGTTTCAACAAATCTTCTTTGCTCATGTTGGCCAAATTCTTCTCGATGGTCTTTTCCAATTCCGCGCCTTCGACCGAGGCGGCGGCGCGGTCTTCGACTTTTTTCGTCACCTCCTCAACGTCTCGATCTTTCGCCTCGTCCCCGATGACTTGGTCCAGTTTCTTATCGTTACTCATCGATAACGGATCAAAACCGTCCTCTAAAATCGTCAACGCGGGCTTTTTGCCGTCTTTTTCGGGAAACGAATCCCACTTCTTGGACAACAACTCAGCCTCGCGTTCTTCTTGAGATTTCGGCATGGACATGACCGGCGTTTCGGATTCAGTCAACAAACGGTTAAACTCGTCGTCGTCGGTCGCGAAAGTCTCCGAGTCGGAGTTGACGAGTTTTGCAGCGGCGTTGCGAAGTTGGTAGTTTGCATCTTGCGCTAACCCGTCGACGATGGATTCTTGAAGTTCTTCGTCCAATTTTTGTAACCCGTCGTCGCCGTCGATGAGTTCGTTCAAACCCAAGTCTTTCTTCGCGCGAAAGTCTGGGTTGATCAAATCCTCATCGCCGGAATAGCTATTCGAGGAAAACTGTTTTTCGATAAGCTTGGACGGTTTTGCAAACGGATTCATGGATCGCTTTAACGCGTCGCCGTTTTCATTGAAAATCTCATCGTTGTCATCTACCACGGACGACCCGCCTTTTTTACTCGTCAAACTATCGAATCGAGAGGCGGATTCGCCAAACGCTTTCATAGAGTCAATGAGCTCCTTCCGTTTTTCGGACTCAGACTCGAATCCTTTGAGAGTTTTCACGGACACGTCCGCATCTGGGTTCAACAACGCCATCTCTATGTCTTGTTCGCTCGTGCCTAATCCTTCGTCTTCCTCGGCGAGTAAATCCATTATGTTCGAGTTCCCGGTGCCTTTCGCTTCGGCGATGGCGTTGGTCATTCGACTCGACCAATCGTCCGCGATGGTGTTCATTTGCATCTCGTCGTCGAACTCTTCCGGCGTTTTGTAATCGTAGGGAATCGATTTATCTTTTGGTTTGAATCGGTCGAACTTATCGTCGCGCGCGACGCCACCTTCGTCCATCCAACCCGCGGTGGACACTTTGCCGCCATTTTTGCCGTCGTTCGCGGTATCGCCGACGATTCCAGACTTACCTCCTCGATTGGATAGATATTCTCTCAAAGAGTTCGAACTCGGTTGTTTCTTTCGACTCATTTGGTTGGACATGGACTCGTTTTCGTTTTCAATGTTATCGAACGCGCTCTTCCATCGCCAAAAGTATCCGCGAACGTTCGACGCTCTGTGCGCTCGCACTTGCTGCGAAAACGCCGCGTCCAAAAACTGACCGGCGTTTGGACATTGACCTTCCTCGTCCGCGCTCAACGACCACTCACTCACGGCGACGTGCGGGACGCCGTGCTCGCTTGCCGCAGATCTCAACTCTCTCGCGAAACTATCACTCGCGTCGCCGATAGATCGAGCGACCTGCTCCACGGAATCGCTGCAACTAAACGCGCACCCTCGCGACGGGCCGCCGACGCACGCGCCGACGCCTCTCGGGAACGCGTGTTGCACGTCCAAAGCCGCCCACGTGGATCGTTCGTCCGTCGTGAAAGTTTTTCGCATCCATTTTGCCATCTCGTCGACGTCGATGCCCATCGTCGGCGACATGGTCACGTGTAAGAACGGCAAGGAGGCTTCTTCGCCTTTCTCTTGCTTTTTGTTGTTCTTGCCGCTTTTGTTGACCGCGCCCCGCGCTTCTACGATTGGGTCGACGATAATGTCACGGTACATCTGCGACGTTCGTTCGAGCCACGTCAGCGCCGCTGCTCTTTGCTTCGGATCCTTTGCGGTTGGTGCGTCGATTAAGGATACGCCGACGACGGTTGATTTCAAATCGTCGTCGAGATTGGCGAGCCAGTTTAAGAAATTCGCCGTCGCCGTCTCGCCAGTTTTCGCGACTGTTTTTGCCTTGACGAGTTTCTTGTTCCCGCCGTCAGTGCTACCCATATTTGACGACGACGACGAGCCGGAGGACGCACCACCGAACAACAACTTTCTGTTGGTGTTTTCGTTGCTGCTCTTCCTCCTCTCTTCTTCTTCTTCTTCTTGTGTCTCCTCGGCGCTTAAAACCTTCGAAAACTCTCTAAAAAACGACGCTTCGTGTGGCCACGCGCCGTCGCCTTCGTCGTTACTCGCGCCACCCGGCATACCTTTCAGCGCCAACACGACTCGTAAATCATTCGTCTTCACTTTTTTCACCATTTCCCGTAAATCTTCTCTCGAGGCTTGAATGAACATCCGATCTCGATACATCGGATCCACGACGACGAGCTCTTCTCCTCTTTCAAACTCTTCATCCTCGGCAAACATGGCCCAGGTTATCGGAACTCGAACGTGCGTTAATCCGGACCGTTTGATCGCAGTCAAGTCGCTATCGGTAATGAACGTTCGTCTGTGCGCGGTAAACGCCGCTCTGGCGACGCTCTCGCCTTTTTGCGAGACGAGTTTGGCGCCCAATTCGCCCTCCGAGCTCCATCCAAAGTTCTTGTCCGGTTTCGACAACGCCGGTGGAAACACGTACGCTTTTTTATCGTTCGTGTTACTACTACTACTACTACTACTACTACTACTACTCCCACTACCACCACTACTCTCCATCGATGAAGGCACGAACAAAGACGCGGAAATATGAAACCATCCGTCCAAAGACACGCCTTCGCTCGCGATCGACTTCTCGTTGGCGTCGATGAAAGGCTCTTCGCGCAAACCAATCAACGCGTTCATGTTTTTGTTGTTTTTCGACGACGAATACGAGGGTGAAAACGACGACGCAGAGCGAGAAGAAGAAGAAGGCACGGACGCACTTCTCGTCCAAGAACTTTCACCGTTTGTGTTCGCGTTCAAAGCGTTGTTACTGCTGCTCCTGAGCACGTATTTCGTCCCACCGGCAGCGACGACCAAAAAGAAGCACAAACTCATAACCACGACCGCGGATGCTTTCATCATCGCGGGATAACCACTCCTGCGAGTAGCATTATTCATTTCGCTTTGACTCGCGCTCCTTTCGGATTTCTTCGCCCCGAGGAGGTCTTCTTTTGCAACGTGATGATGCAACACGAAATTCCCAACTTTGGTATACCGCGGGGGCTTGATTTTCCCATCGTTCTTCGTCGTATTCAAATCCACGTACTCTAATCTCCCTCCCACGGGTCTCTGGTCTCGGTTTAAGAGTAATCCGGAGTGTTCGTTGATCACTTCTTTGTTTTTATTGTTTTTGTTCATCATCTTCTCTCCCGCGTTGTTTCGCCCCCCGAAGAAGAAGCGGGGGCCCATTAGTAGTTTCTATAAGGGCCGCGCAAGGAAAGAAGAGAGAGAGAATTTTTTGAGGAGGAGGAAAAGAGATTTTTGTTCTCATCAAGCAGCTTTTTTTGTTTTTTTTTGTTTTTTTTTGTTTTTTTTTGGTGGCTCTCTCTCTCTCGCTTTTTTTTGTACTGGTGATAAATTTTTTGTTTTTTTGTTTGTGTTTCGATGAAGGATAATTTGAGGAGGGTCCTCCTCTGCCTTGTCTCCGCTCGAGAAGGTTGAAAATTTTTTGTACGAGTGTCCCTCTCTGCCTCTTTCCGCCGTCATAAAAAATCATCGCATTCTTTATATAATCTTTATAAAGAGTAGTGTCTTCATCGAAAGAAGAAGCGACTTTAAAACAAACAGAGCGGAGAGAGAAGGAGAGAAAGAAAGAAACGAAGAATAAAGCGCTTTCTTTGTGTTTTCTCTGCCACCAATACTACTCCTATAATCTGCCGAGAGAAACAACAACAACTCTAAATCTAAAATGGCGACATCGGAGCAGCTCGAATTCTGGGGCACCATCATCGAGGCTGGAAAATCAGTCCGGGTGGATATCGACGAGGACGACGAGGAACACGTGAGTTTATCCTTAGTCGCGTTAGGGAGCAGTACTTCCGAGGAGGAGACAAAAAAAAATCATCACGCGATTCTTTCGGTCGTGGAAGACGTCGGCGTGAACGGCGCGAAGGAGATTTTCCTGGCGACGTTACGACGAGGGAAAACGGAACAGTTTTCGTTGGACGTCGTGCTCTCGGATACGTTCATAATGAAGAACAGCGGGAACGTGGACGCGCACGTGACCGGGTGGAGAATGGACGGACGAGTGAGAGGGAACAATCTCGAGAAAGAGATGGAGGAGTACGAAGACGAGGAGATGGAGGACGAGCTGTTTGAAGATATGGCGGCGGAGAGAGCGATGATGGATACGTCGTCGAGCGATAGCGAGGAAGAGGACGCGGATTTCGCGAGCGAAGACGAAGAGACGGACGAAGATTTAAGCGACGGAGAGGAGGATTTCGTAGAAATGAGCGACGATGAGATTGAAAAGTTAACGGAGGAAGCCGTTTTGGAGCACGGAGACAAAGGAAGTGATGATGATGATGATGATGCCGAGGAAGACGATGACGACGACGAAGACGAGGAGTCGTCGTCGTCCGATGAAAGCGAAGAAGAAAGAGAAGAAGAATCATCATCGGAATCATCAGAAGGAGAGTACGAATACGACAAGCGCTTCGATCCGAAGAATTTGCCTAAAGACGCCGAGCTCTTTCAAAGCGATTCGGAGGAAGAAAGAATGTTCGACGAGGCGTTGGCGAAAGTTACGGAGGAAGAAATGCTTCGAGAATCCGCTTCAGAATCTAGTGATGACAATGAAGATGAAGATGAAGATGAAGATTCTTCTTCTTCTTCTTCTTCTTCCTCATCATCAGAATCTAAATCTGAATCCGACGACGAGGAGGAAGGAGACGAGGAGCTCAAGAAGAAAATCCAGACGCAGCTCAAGAAAGAGTTTGCTGATCCGGTTTCGTCGGAATCGGAATCGGAATCGGAATCGGAAGAAGAAGATATTCAAGGCACGGCGAAGAAACCTGCGGCGGCGACTCCAGGAAGCACGGCAACAAAAAAGAGAAAAGCAGATGAGAAGAGCGAACCAGAATCTGAATCCGACAGTGAAGACGAATCATCTGAGTCGGAATCAGAAGAGCCAGTCAAGGGCACCAGCCAGAAAAAAGTGAAATCGCCGGCTTCTACGCGAAAGGAAATCTTAGAAAAACCAAAGAAAGAAGCGTCTTCGGACGAGTCATCATCATCATCATCATCAGAAGAAGAAGAAGAAGAAAAAGATGAGTCTTCTAGTAGTAGCAGTAGCAGCAGCAGCGGCAGCTCGTCTTCTTCATCTTTGGAAGAGGAGGAAGAGAAGAAAGAAGAGAAAACGCCAGAAACTGCGACGAAGAAAAACGCCGAACAATACACCATCGATTTGATCAAGTACTTGAAAGCGCACGGGAAGACAAAGATGGCCGCCTTGGCTGGGAAGGTGAAAAAGCCGCAGTCGATAGCGATGAAGTTCAAGGACTTTGTGAAAATGCGACCGGATGAGTTTAAAATTTCAGGAGAAGATATCGAATTGAAATAGAGCGATCAATGCGTTGTTGTTGAATATATATTCTGTAGTTCACTTTAATTATTAATATCCTCTTTCTTATTATTCTCGTTCTTTTTCAATTAGAAACTCGAGGCGGCTCCAATCGTCGCTCTCGGGATCGCAAACCATCCAGTGCCGTTGTTGATGGACATGAAAAAGTCGCAAAACACGAGACTCAAAATCGCCATCAATTTCATCAAAATATTCAACGCCGGTCCGCTGGTATCCTTCAACGGATCGCCGACGGTATCACCAACAACCGCGGCTTTATGGCACTCCGACCCTTTCTTCTGTCTCTCCGAAATCATAATCATGGACCCGTCCATGTTTCTTAAAATCTCTCCCGTAAACGGTCCGTCCTCTGGATCGTCTCTCGCGCGCGAACGCTTCGGCACGTCAATGTACAAGCCACCCTTTTCGACGTACTTCTTGGCGTTATCCCAGGCACCGCCCGTGTTCGAGGCGGAGATGGCGAGCTGCACGCCGGATGCTAACCCACCGGCGAGTAAACCGACGACGGCTTCGACGCCAAACAAGGTGCCCGTGATGATCGGCGCGGCCATGACGAGGCATGCCGGCGGAATCATTTCTCTTAAACTCGCGTCCGTGGAGATTTTGATGCATCTGGCGTGATCCGGCGGCGCGTGACCTGGGGCACCTTCGAGTAAACCCGGGATGGTATCGAACTGTCTCTTGACTTCCTTCACCATCTCCATGGCAGCAATACCGACCGACTTCATGGTCATCGCAGAGAACCAATACGGAAGCATACTTCCGATGAGCAAGAACGCAAAGACCACCGGGTTGAGCATGTTGACGCCGTTTTCGAGAACTTTCGATCGCGTGACGAACGCCGCCGTCAAAGCCAACGATACCAACGCCGCGGAGCCAATTGCGAACCCCTTACCGATCGCTGCGGTCGTGTTACCGGCCGCATCTAACGCGTCTGTCTTGTCCCTGACCGATTCCGGAAGTTCCGCCATTTCGGCGATGCCACCGGCGTTGTCACAAATCGGACCGTACACGTCAATCGCCAAGCAGGTTGGCAACGTACCTAACATACCCAACGCGCACAAAGCGACGCCAAACATGTCTGCCATAGAAAAGGCGATGAACACGCAGAGCGCAAGCATGGTGATTGGAATCACGCACGATTTATAACCCAACGCTAAGCCGTAGATGATGTTCGTCGCGGCGCCGGTTTCCGTCGATCTCGCGACTTCTCTCACCGGAGCGTACGAGTGCGACGTGTAGTATTCAGTGACAAAGCCAATTATCAAACCACCCCAAAGACCAGCGGCGATGCACGCAAACGCGGCGTGCGGACCATTCGTGACGCACTTGGAGGAGACGACGCCATCCACGCACGCCACGGCAAAGGTTCTACCGCCCAAGTAAAATTCTTGCGGCATGAAGATGCGGCACAACGGGTACACGCAAATCGTCATCGCAAGCGTGGAAAATGTCAACTGTTTCTTCAACACTTGTTCCACGCTCGCTTCGTTTCTGACCGGGTCTAAATCCGTAGCGATAAAAGACACCGCGGCGCACGCCAAGATGCCGATGGACGAGATGTACAACGGAAACATCAACGTATCCCAACCAGCGGAAACTAAATCCACAGATTCCGCACCGATGACTAAAGCAGCGCACGTCGCTTCCGCGAAAGAACCAAACAAATCAGAACCCATACCGGCAACGTCACCGACGTTATCGCCAACGTTATCGGCAATCGTCGCCGGATTTCTGGGATCGTCCTCCGGGATACCCGCGACAACTTTCCCGGCTAAATCCGCGCCAACATCCGCAGCTTTGGTGTAAATCCCACCGCCAACTCTTCCGAACATGGCAATGGATGATCCACCCAAACCGAAACCGGCGATGCACTCGAAGAGTTTGACCGCTTCGCCGCCTTGAATGCTAAACGCGCCGGAGTAGCAAATCATGATGAAGTACATCACCAACAATCCCAAACCGGATAACGCGAAACCCATAACTGCCCCACCTCTAAAGGCGCAATTGAACGATTCTTTCCACGCTTCGCTGTTGTTATCTTTCGCCGCACTCATCGTGCATCGAGCGTTGGAAAAGACCGCGATCATCATGCCGATGTAGCCGGAAACCATACTCGTGACGCCGCCGACCACAAACGCGAACGCCGTGAGGGAGCCAACTTTGAAGTCCCATCCATCGTCCGTTCTGGAGACAAAAATGGAAATGAACACGCCCATAGCGGCCAAGAAGTACACGCACATGCGATATTCAGCGGCCAAAAACGCTTTCGCCCCTTCTTGAATATCCCGGTAAATCTGCCTCAACTTGCGATATTGATCCCCGCCATTGGCACCGGATTCGAGTTCATCCCCGACTGATTCCATTCGTCGCATCAACAAGTCATCGTCGTCCTGCCCTCGCGTGGCTCGGTACAACTGTATCCTGTTGATCTTCTTGTACATAAAAAACGCAAAGATTAAGCCGAAAATCGCCGGAGTGATGATGAGTAAAGACCCCATGATTTCTTCCAGAACTACAGAAGAAGAAGAGTTTGCGCCTCCTTGCAATGGCATCAAAACCCACCAACAAGAGAGGTTCTTCTTTTAAAAAAATCAAATTTCAAAGAAGAGAACGACGACTTTTGTCACGCGACCGAGGAGTGAGTGCTCTCTCGTCTCTCGTTTCTCGCGCGTGTGTGTGTGCGCGTGCGTGCGTGTATAGGGAAGAAACAAAGCACGCGTGAGTGACGATTGGATATTCTTTTCGTTTTTAATCTTAATTTCTCGAGGAGCTAAAAAACCATCTCACCGTACTCAGGAGTGAATGACAGCCATCAATTTCCTTCCTCCTCGCGTTCAATCCTTGAAGCGAAAAAAGCGAGTGAGATTGAGAAAACGAGCGAAAGAATTTTTCCTTTTTTAAAGTACAGAGTTCTAATACGTCTACACGTGCTGCTATTCCTATAGAAACTCTCTCTTTCTCTCTCTTTGTTGCCCTTATGTTATACAATCTCGCCGTCCTCGGCGGCGTCTTGGATGAGCATCGGCGCGTCTTCTTTTTGTTCTCGCTCTTCTCTCGTCGTCTGAATCGTCGTCGTCCCGGCGCCGCTTTGGTGAGTATTGTTGGCGTTTTTATTCGTATTCTCGACGACGGCTTCGACGACGACGACGTCTTCGATTTCTCCCGGGAGTTTCGTGATGCTCGCGAGCGCGGTTTCTAAAGCCGCCAGCGCTTCGTTCGTTTCTTTTTCCTCGTCTAGGTTTTCTTTTTCTAACCGCGCGATTTCCTCTTCCAGCGCTTTCAACGTCCGCTCCGAGACTTTCTTCTCCGGCAATTCGCCAATCTCCGCTCTCAATTTTTCTCTGCGAACTTCCGATTTCCCATCCTCTCTCAACGCTTTCACCTCTGATTTCAACCTTTTCACCTCCTCTTCCGTCTCCATGAACTTCTTCTCTAAACGCGCCAACTCTTTTTCGTACGTCGTGATTTCTCTCTCCGCCGCTCGTTCCGCGTGTTTCAACTTCCGCACCACGTCTTGCTCGTACTTCGCCATCTCTCGGTCTAAAATTTTCCGACGGTCGAGGACGACGTCGTCGCTCTCCTCGTTACCAATCGCTTTCCCTAAACTCACGAACGCTTTGGCGATTAAATCCACCGGAACGTCTTTCCCCGGAACGCCCGATGCTTGGCCTATTTTCACGTAATGTTTTAACATTTCCATCAACCGCGCGTGGATTTGAACGTTTTCGTTGGAATCGTCGTCGTTGTTCTCTGCTGCTTTTTCCTGAGGATGATGATGCCGACGACCAAATTTCGACGACGACGACGTCACTGCCTCTCCCTCTCTCCTCTTCTTTTCCTCCTTTTGCTGCTCCGTTTCTTCCGTCTCTTTCATCGTCATCATTTCCACGTCGTCGTTCATATCATCATCATCATCAACAACAGAATCCCCCCCTGGTGGCTCTGGCGTCTCATCGTCATCATTTTTCTTTTCCCTCCTCCCCTTAGGCATCGATTGAGGCGACACGAACTTCGTGTGCGTCGCCTGCGTCGCCGCGTTGATCGTGGTCACCACTTTTTCACTCCTAAAGGTGGGAGGAGGAGGAGGAGGAGGCATTTGTTCTTCTTCTTCTGTGATGTGATTTTGTGTGTCGCAACAACAAACAAGAGCGAAAAGCAACTCTGAAGAAGAACAAAGTTTTTTTGCAGAAAGCGAAAAAGCAAGAGAAAGAAAGAGAAGCCAAAAGCAAAAAAAACAACAGGAGGAAAACGCATGAAAACAGGAAAAAAAAAGCAGAAGAGTTCAGGATATTTTTTTGTGCTTTTTCTGCCACCTGTGCTACAATGAATTTTGCGGTCAAAAATGGCTCCTCTTTGAGAAAGAACAGAACATAATCTTTATTATATCTGATATAACTCGTCAAAGAAGAAGTTAAGAAGAGATAAAGAAGAGACACACACGAAAAAAATGGTGATGGTGGCGTCCAACTCCGGCGTGATCGGCAAAGGCAACGCGTTGGAAACGATAAGCAAAGAAGTGACGCAACTTTCCGGCCGAGGCGGTCTGACCGGTTTGTCTGTGATTTGGGGCATCGTGACGGTCGCGCAAATCGTCTCCATGCGTTCGAAAGAAGAAGAAGAGAGCAGTACTACGAATAATAATAATAATAATAGTTTTAATTTAATGCCGCAAGAAAACGTCGCGGCGTGGGCGTGCACGTTCAGCGCACTCGCGGGTATTTGCGCGTTGGTGTATGCGATTCAGTTGGCGAAGTCTGTGCTCGCGCAACCGGCGGGGAACGCGCGAATGCAAGAGATCGCTTCGGCTATTCAGGAAGGATCGAGAGCGTTTCTCGCGACGGAGTATAAATGGCTGTCGGTGTTTTGCGCGGTGACGTTTTTGTTCGTCTCGGTGGGGATTTCGTTTGCAACGGGGGTGTGCTTTGTTTTTGGAGCTGGGTTGAGCGCGGCGACGGGGTGGATGGGGATGAGCATCGCCGTTCGAGGGAACGTGAGAACGGCGGCGGCGGCGGTGCACGGATTGGATCCGGCGTTGCGGGTGGCGTTTAACACCGGGACGGTTATGGGGATGTTAGTGGTCTCTTTTGGTATTTTGGGGTTAGCTGTGGCGTTTATTTTCTTCGAATACACGCAGAATAGCGCGCAAGAGGCGTTGACGACTTTGGCTGGGTTTGGGTTCGGCGCGAGTTCAATCGCGCTGTTCGCGAGAGTCGGCGGGGGGATTTATACGAAAGCCGCCGACGTTGGGGCGGATTTAGTTGGTAAAGTGGAAGCGGGGATTCCGGAAGACGATCCCAGAAACCCGGCGACGATTGCGGATAACGTCGGGGATAACGTCGGGGACGTCGCCGGTATGGGCGCGGATCTGTTCGAGTCGTACGTCGGGTCGATCATCGCCGCGGCAACGTTAGGGTTAGAAATTCACGGCCAACGAGGGGTTGCGTTGCCGTTTTATATCGCCGGTGGGGGCATTTTCTGCGCGATTATTGGTACGTTGTTCGTGAGAACGCAAGAAGGCGCGAGCCAAGAGCAGTTATTGACGGCGATGCGTAACGGAACGATTTCCGCGAGTTTGTGCGTGTTGATGTTCTGCGGGTTCGTGATTCCGGCGATTGGGATCGCGACGCCTTTGAAAGTCTATTTTACCGTTTTCACTGGGTTGTTGTCGGGTGTTTTGATTGGCGCTGCGACGGAGTATTCCACGTCGCACGCGTTTTGGCCGACGAGAAGTATCGCCGCGGCGGCGGAGACGGGGCCCGCGACGGTTTTGATTCAAGGTTTGGCCGTCGGTATGTTTTCCACGGCGCCGCCGATTGTGATTATTGTGATAGCGATTGTTG
>Ga0255783_10003509_pt1 | contig 14882 bp, 8 predicted proteins | sample 011ome_22_FD_179981 | JGI IMG/M metagenome (GOLD analysis project Ga0255783, IMG submission 179981) | Coastal salt marsh microbial communities from the Groves Creek Marsh, Skidaway Island, Georgia - 011507BT metaG (version 2) | ecosystem: Environmental > Aquatic > Marine > Intertidal zone > Salt... | reverse complement strand
CTAATATAAAAAATGCCTAAATACTTTTTATTTTATTTTTATAATTTTATAAAAAGTTATCATCACAAATATTTTATTAAAAAACCAAAAACAGACCATTATGCTCTCAGTCACTTTTTTCACCTTTTTTTACTCAATTCTTTTTTGCAAATTTGAAAAATGGACATTTTAAAAATGTCCAAAAATGGATTTTGTAAAACAGATTGAACCTATTTTTTCTGAAAGTTTCTTTAAGTAGGTAAATCAATAATATATATTATTATACTTAAAGAAATTTATAAGATTTTTATAACATTTTATATATTATTAATAGATTATGAAATTTTCTTATTTTCCATCATTCGTTCCATAAACCGCTTTGGTTCATTTTTATAAAGAATATATAAATTTATAATCTCGGCAGGTGAATAAAACTCACTTTTAATTTTACCTAATTGTTCTTTATTAATAAATCTCTTATAATATTTTTCATACATTTGTTTAATCACTTCATGTGTAGCGTTTTTCATTTCTAATGTAATATCAATACGTCCTGGGCGAATAAGCGCAGGGTCAAGGTCATCATAGTGATTGCTACTAATAATCATAATACGTCCAGGTGTTTCTTGAATTCCGTCCCATAAATTTAGAATATCATCTAATGTGACTAATTCATCGTCATTAACAGTTGACAACATTTTTTTAGTATCCTTTTTAAATTCTAATAAAGGATCATTCAATATATTTTTTATATTACCATTATTACCATTATTACCATTATTACCATTATTACCATTACCATTATTATTATCATTACCATTATTATTATCATTACCATTATTATTTGTTTCTCCTAGAAGTAAATCTTGTTTTTTTTGTCTTTTTCGGACAATTTCGCCGATACAATCAATGTCTTCGAACACAATAATTTTATTATTAAAATCAATACTGTATTTTTTATTGTGTTTATTATAACGGTTTTCAAAGAAAAATTCATTTAATTTATTTCGAGTTTTCAACATTTTAAGCGAAATTACCACAATATGCCGTTTAGTCATATTTGCGATACATTTAATTAGTGATGTTTTGCCAGTTCCAGGAGGTCCGTATAATCCAATACCCAATGAATAAGGGATACCCATATCATAATACCACTCTTTATTATTTAAAAAAAAATCTAGTTTATTTATTATTTCATCTTTCCCACTAAAAAAAATATTATCAAATCTGCGTGTGCTTTCAAACGCGTGTTCATTCCAACACTCATATGTATTTTCTTCGTATTTGGTTCTTGCAATAGTATAAATAAAATTTTTGTTTTTTCTGGTTACCATAATCGAATTAATGTATTTTTCAGTGATTTCATCTACGTGTTTCATAATATTATTTAAAGATGTTTTATAGGAATAAAGTTCAATAATAATTATATCTGTTTTATTTGCATAAGATACACTTTTTTGGTCTTCGTTATTATTGCCACGCAAAGCATCCTCATTCAAAATAGTAGCAAATGCTCTAATGTCTAATTCTTTATTATAAATAAATGACTTTTTTTGTGAAACAATAAATAAATTCATATCATTTTCTTTATCATCCTTATCTAATTCTCCGGTCATCTCGGTTATTTCATTAATGCTCACATTCTTTTCGATATTAGTTATAATTTCATTCCATACTGCCTTAAAACGGTCAGTAAATGTAGATGTGACAATAGTTCCAATATAATGATGAGATATTGAAGTTCTTTTTCCTTCAAAAACCACAATATTCTTTTTATAAAAAAATGATTTTATCCAATCTTTACTATTTATAATATTAATTTTGTTCACATTTAGTTTATTAATTTTTTTAATAACAAATCCAACAACTGTTAATAACAATGATGAAAAAAATAAATTAATAAATGAGTTATCTGTTCTTAATTGTGTAAAAATATTAATTCGAATAATATCGATTATTTGTTCTAACATGATTTTAATTTAGGAATGATGGTATGTTATTGTATACCAGGTATTATAATGATATAACAATAAACATTTAATACATTTTGATTATTGATTGTTGATTGTTGATTGTTGATTATTGATTATTGATTATTGTTGATTGTTGATTGTTGATTGTTGATTGTTGATTGTTCATTGTTTATTAGGTTTATATTATAAATAATAATTATTTAAATTATATACAATGAGTGGAAAAACAATTCAATTAAATCCTGCTTTTCTCTCAATGAGTAAAAGAGGAGGAGGAAAAAATCAAACATTAAAAAATAGATCTAACCATGGAAGGAAAGAAAAACCAACGATGCATAATAGCACGAATAAAATAAAGAAAAAATTAATTGAAAAGGTAAAAACATTTCAGAATAAAACAATAGAAGAAGAAAAGAGGAGGAAAAATGAAGAATTAAATAATAATGATAATGCTAATGCCAATGCTAATGATATTAAAACAGAAACAGAATTTAATAAATCCATGAATTTTTTAGAAGATTTAGCTAAGAAACGAAAAGAAAAACAAATTCATAAAAAACAAATTCATAAACAACAAAACCAACAACCACATCAACAACCACATCAACAACCACATCAACAACCACATCAACGACAAAATAATAATAAAATTAAGAATAATACACTAAAAAATGGAAAGGTTGAACGTGAAATACATATTCAAACACAAAATGAGATAGCAACAGAATTGCCTAGTGAATTATTTAAAATACCGAATTCATATAATAATATATCATTTACAAAACCGCAACCTCAAATACAAATACAACCGCAACCGCAACCGCAACCGCAAATACAAATACAACCACAACCACAAATACAACCACAACCACAAATACAAATACAACCACAACCGCAAATACAAATACAACCACAACCGCAAATACAAATACAACCACAACAACAACCTCTTTATGGAAGTTTAAGAAACGGTAATTTGCCTACATTTAGACAATGGAAAAATCAAACACAAAAAAATACAAATACTTATATAAATGATAATAAACCATTGATTAAAATAGAGCATGAATATAATGATGAACATGATGAAACGATGCCTGAACGAAGTATAATTCTTGAAAATATTAAAAAAGAATATAAAGAAAATAAAGAAAATGAATTGGTACCACAAATAAGAACAGATACAACCTTATTAAAAAAACCTGAAAATAAACATAAATCAATAAGAATAAAAAAACGAATCACGCGAACAAAAAAATATACACTAGGAAAAAAGGGAGGAAAAGTTTCTGTTTTAATAAAAAACGCAAAAACCAGAAAATTGGTTCAACATGAATTGTCTTTATTAAGACAACATAATATTTTAGATGTGAAAAATTATTTACGTAAAAAAAATTTCATAAAAATAGGAAGTGATGCGCCTAATGATGTTTTACGGCATTTATATGAACAGACGATTCTTTCAGGTGAGATTGAAAACAAAGGCGGAGAGATATTAATCCATAATTATATGAATAAATAGGTATAAAGATAATAATTTATATATTATAATATATCACGATTTATCAAACCTAAAAAATCTAAAAATCTAAATTATTATGTCTCTTGTTCAAGATTATTTGGATTTTACAAAAGAATGGAAAAAAGAGTATGGTGAAAAGACCCTAGTGTTAATGCAAGTAGGCTCTTTTTTTGAAGTATACGCAGTTTTAAATAATAAGGGAGAATTTGTTGGTAGTAATATAAATGATTTTTCTACAATAAATGATATGGTGATTAGTAAGAAAACTACATGTGCTGGAAAACAACAGGTAGTTATGGCAGGATTTGGTTTAGCGCAATTAGAAAAATATACTAAGAAATTACAAGAACATGGGTATACCATAGTTGTTTATAAACAGGACATCCAAGGAAAAAATACAACTAGGAGTGTATGTGAAATTATTTCACCAGGCACTTATTTTTCGAATGATAGCATTGAAATGTCGAATAATACGATGTGTGTATGGTTATATAAATCAAATGCTTCAAAATATTTTTCGTCGAAAATGACAATTGGTATTTCAAATATTGATATTTTTACTGGGAAAACAACATTATTTCAATATTCGATTGATTATAACCATAACCCTTCAACCTATGATGAATTAGAACGTTATATTTCTATTTATAAACCATGTGAATGTTTGATTATCGGCAATATTGATGAACGGTTAATAAATGATATTATTGGATTTATTGGATTAGAATGTAAAAAAATCCATAAAGTGATTAATCGTGATGATAATTTAAGTGATAATAATAATAATAATAATAATAATAATAATAATAATAATAATAATAATAATAATAATGATAATGATAATGATAATGATAATGATAATGATAATGATAATGATAATGATAATGATAATCAGGATAAAGTAAGTAAAAATAAAATTAAAACAGAATTAATTGGAATGAGAAAATATGTAAAAAATGCTGAAAAACAAATTTATCAACAAGAAGTATTTAAAAAATTTTATCCAGAATTATCAAATGAAGCATTAACTGACCATTTTCCGACTCATTTTATTGCCACACAATCATTTTGTATTTTATTAGATTTTATTTATCAACATAGTCCTAATCTAGTAAGAAAATTATCTGAACCTATATTTGAAAATCATACAGACAAATTAGTTTTAGCAAATCATTCATTAAAACAATTAAATATTATTGATGATTCACGGCATACAGGTAAATTGCGGTCAGTAAGTAGTTTTTTGAATAATTGTGTAACTACTATGGGTAAACGTAGATTTATGTATGATTTACATAATCCAACCACAAATATTTCTGTATTGAACAAATCTTATCAAATTACAGACCATTTACTTGACACACACACACATACACATACACACAATAAACAAACAGCATTGTTATGGGAATTATTTCGCACACAATTAAGCGGAATCAAAGATATTGAAAAATTAGGAAGAAAAATGGTATTAAATAAAGTAAGTCCAAAAGATTTTGTTATTTTGGTAAATGATCTTAAAATTATTATTGGACTTTATGAACAAACAATGAATGATACTATTTTGACAGAATATATTCATAATAATGAAATTACACGAGATATAAAAAATGATTGTTTAAATATGATTAATGAATTAGAAAGGATATTTTGTCTAGAAAAATGTGCGCAAATTAATGATATAAGCACAGAGTGTTTAACTGGTATTGACCAAAGTATATTATCTTTTATTAATAAAGGGATTAATAAAAACATAGATGATTTAACCCAATCCAGTTTTGATGGTAGAGAGAAATTAGAGGCAATTCGTGGTTATTTTTCAGAATTATTAAAAAAAATAGAAAAATCAGCAAAAACAACTGAATTTATTAAAATTCATGAAACCCCCAAAAATGATGCGGTTTTATTAGGAACTTCAAGACGAATTACTTTATTAAAGGGTCACTTAAAAAAAATGACAACAAAAAATATTAGTATAACTTACAATTCGTCTTATTCAAATAAAGAAGAAATGTTTGATTTAAATATCGATGATTTAGAATATCTAACTGCTGGAAGTAATAAAAAAGATTTAATTGTTACAAATACACAAATTAAACAAATTGCGAATGATACTCAAAAATCAAAAGATAAATTAATAAATGAAATTATTATTGTTTATAATGGATTTGTAGAAGGATTTTCCAAATATGAAAAAGAAATGGATTCAACAATTAAATATAGCGTGTTGTTGGATATATTACAATGTAAATGTTATATTGCGTCAAAATATAATTACTGTAAACCAGAGATTGATGAAAAACATTCAACTAAATCGTTTCTTTCTTTTACTGGAATTCGTCATCCATTAATTGAGCATTTACAAACAAATGAATTGTATGTGACAAATAATATGGATATTGGCATTGATACATGCGAGAATAGTAATATTGATACACATGAAAATAGTATTAATAATACTGCCAACAATCTAAAACCAAATAAACCAAATAAACCAAATAAACCAAATAAAACAAATGGTATATTGTTATATGGCACGAATGCAGTAGGTAAAACCAGTTTTATTAAATCAATAGGAATTGCGATTATTATGGCACAGGCAGGGTTGTATGTACCGTGTAGGACGTTTCTATTTTATCCTTATTCGGCAGTATTTACACGCATATTAGGGAATGATAATATTTTTAAAGGACTATCGACATTTGCTGTTGAAATGACTGAACTAAGAACAATTCTCACTATGACAGATAAAAACAGTTTAGTATTGGGAGATGAACTATGTTCTGGAACGGAAAGTGATTCAGCGTTAAGTATTTTTTCAGCAGGATTAGAAGTATTACATGAAAAAGAATGTACGTTTTTATTCGCAACACATTTTCATGAAATTGTTAAGTATGATGAAATTAAAAAATTAAATAAATTAAAAATGATGCATATGGAAGTAAAGTATGATGAAAAAACAGGAGCATTAATTTATGACCGAAAATTGCGTGAAGGACCCGGTGATAGTATGTATGGATTAGAAGTATGTAAATCTTTGAATCTTCCTCATACTTTTTTACAACGAGCACACGATATTCGTATGAAATATAAACCAGAAAAAAAAAATACATTGGATTTAGAATCTTCACATTTTAATCAAAAAAAAATTGGCGGAACGTGTGAAGTATGTAATGTAGGTAATAAAGCGACAGAAGTTCATCATTTACAACATCAAAAAAATGCGAATAAAAAAAATAATTATATAGATTCTTTCCATAAAAATCATATAGCAAATCTTATAAATATTTGTGATGATTGTCATAATAAAATCCATAAAACAAACACGCAACATAAAATAGTTAAAACAACAAAAGGATATATAATAAAGGAAATTTAAGCTATAATAAAATAATTATTACTAGCGTTTTTCTACTGTAATAATAGATTTTGGATATTTTATAGGATCCTTTTTTGTTTTGGTATTCATTCTTGATTGCAATGTCTCACGTAATTCGTCAGTTGTTGAATACTTAAACATTAACGTGTTTGAATGAATATTTTTAATTTCATTTATATCTAATTTTATACCATCTTTAAATACATCTACATTTGGGTCATTCGATTTAAAAGTTTCTCCTTCTTCCAATTTCATCTTTTCATCTCTAATTCTCTCTTTTTCTAATTCTTGTAATTTCAGTTCATTTAATTCAGTCATATTTAAATTAAAATTAACATCGATATTTTTATCTGTTATTGGATTACACTTTTTCCAATTATATAAATTATCAGGAGTATAATAAGGATATTTTCTTAGATCAACCGGTTTTGCCGAGTCTTTTGTATCATCTTTTTCTATTTTTCGTGGTTTTTTTGAAGGTTCAGGATTATTAAATGTATAAATAGACATTGAAAGAAGTTCTTTATTAACATTCACTCCCTTTTGAATGAAAAATTTATTTATATCATGAAAAGGCATATTATAATCTTGTATTACTCTTAATATAGAAGAAGTTGGGTCATTTTTATTTTCATGCCAATAATCCAAAATATCTTTTAATGTAATGTTTTCTTTTCCTTTTCTTTTTTTTATTTCTGGTATTATATGTTCTAAAACTTTTATAAAAAGTATATGATCATGATATTTTTCTATATTTAAAAAATTATAATAATTAATTGGAGATATTCTTTTTACAAAAATAAAAAAAGGGTTTGGTTTATCCTGGTATAATTCAATCGCTCCAATTCTAGGTTTATTGTACTCATCCCAGATTTCCTTTTCATTCTCATCATTTTCTACTATATCATAATTTAAAACAAATTCCCTTAAAATAGTAAATTCTTCATAATCACTTTCCCATATACCTCCTCCAAATGAAGCACTTATTTGAATTTCTTTCCAACATCCAAATCGTTTTAAAAAATATTCAAGATGAAGATATGCGTTATGTCTACAATTTAATGGAATTTGAATTAAAATATAATTATATAAATATGTTAATAAATGTTCATGTGTTTGCCAAAATAAATCTCTTGTTTTTCCAATCCAACCTGTGGGGTCAATATAATTAATGGGTAAAAAAGTATTTGGAAAATTTTCTCCTAAATTTGAAGTTCCAGATGAATATTCAAAAGCATAACTTTGATTATAGTCATTCGCACGCTGGTGACTATTACGCAATTGATTATCAACAATACATACATAATCACTTTTTTTAGAATTATTATTTAATAGACTTGCTATTAAAATTATTCTTTTGGTTATTACTACTCCATTTATTTTTACACCATCAGGGTCTGCTCCTCCTGTAATTTTTTTTTTGGTTCCGCGTTTGGTTTTGCGTTTGGTTTTGCGTTTGGTTTTGCGTTTGGTTTTGCGTTTGGTTTTGCGTTTGGTTTTGCGTTTGGTTCCGCGTTTGGTTTTGCGTTTGGTTATGTTTTTGTTTCCGCGTTTAGTCCGTTTAGTCTTAACTTTTCGTCCTCCTGATAATTTATTTATTTGATTTATATCAATATATGATAAATTATAATCTTGTCTTGGAAAATTTTTTAAAATATTAGTATTAACATATTCTGTTACATTTGTACATACATCTTTTATATGTAGTATTATATTAGGCGTTAATTCTTTAATAATCTCACTAAGAGATAAATTGTTTCTCATATTAATTAACATAGTATGAATTGGAAAAAATAGTTGATTTATATTTTTAGAATATATGTCATGTAGTTCTTTAGTTATATTAAAATTATAATCGGTTAATTCATATGTTGCTATAAATAATCCAATAGGAGTTACTATATAATTGATTTGATTAACACTATTATATATAGGAAAAGTTATATCTTCATAAGAAGGATAATAATTCACTTCCTGTTTATGAATTGAAATTCTTTTGGGATGTGTATGTCCCATAATTTTGCTATATCCGGGTGAATGCGTACAATTATTTGGATTGGATGAATATGTTCCATTGTCCCAATTATCATTGGTGTTATTATAATATAAACAAACTTCATTTGGATTATCCAATAATGGATATATATATTTTTTAATAGACTTTAATGATGGATACATATATATTATATTATATGTATATATTATATGTATATATTATATGTATATATTATATGTATATATAATATATACATATAATATAATAAAAATATTCTAGAATTAAAGTATTTTATTGTGTATTATTCATTCATTATTCATTCATTATTCATTCATTAAATAACTTATTCATTCATTCAAAAATACGTTTATACATTTTTAAAGATTTTTCTTTTTGTTCACGGTAATCAACAATAGGCACAAAATAATTTAATTCGTCCATATCATAATTTTTAAATTCAGTATCCCAGTTTAAAATAACTTTATTGGAAAGGTCACCTAACTCAGGAACCCATCTAGTTATATATTCACAATTAGGGTCATGTGATTTTGTTTGTTCCCAAGGATTAAAAATGCGAAAATAAGGTTGTGAATCAGCACCACTACCCGCAATCCATTGCCAATTGCCGTTATTTGACGCGGGGTCATAATCACGCAATTGAGACGCAAAATATTCTTCGCCTACACGCCAATCGATCATTAAAGTTTTTACTAAAAAACTGGCAACAATAAGACGCGCACGATTATGCATATATCCAGATTGATTTAATTGTCGCATTCCAGCATCGACAATTGGAAATCCAGTTTGACCTGATTTCCATGCTTCTATATTTTTTGTGCTTGAAGACCATTTAATTTTATTATAAGCAGGTTTCATTGCGCTGCCTAATACCTCAGGGAATGAAAACAATATATTCGCATAAAAATCACGCCAAATGAGTTGACGCACGAAATCTTTATTTGATTTAAATTTTTTGTATACTTCTCGAATACTAACACATCCAAATTTAATATATGCGCTTAATTCCGATGTTTTTTTATCCAGGTGATTTCTTGTACTAGCATATTGTTTTTGGGTTTTTACCGCACTATTTAATTTACTTATTGCTTGGTCGCGACCGCCATATATTTCTGAATAAGGGAAATTATCCGTGAATTTATGTAATGCCAGATCAAAAGGCATTAATTTCGAATAAGAATCCATTTTTTTACTCTTTGTGAAACTGATTTGTCTACTGGAAGAGGTCTCCATGAAACGTGTTTTGATTGCCTTTTCGTAATAAGGTGTGAATTTTTGGTAGGGGTCACCGCTTCCATTAAAAATTGTTCCAGGTGGATTTAAATAATAATCGTGGTCACATACCATTTCTATTTTCATTTTTTCACATATTTTTTCGAGTTCTTTATCGCGTTTAATTGCGTATGGTGAATAATCTATATTGAATCCAATTTTATGAATATCTAATAATTTAATTAAATCTTCAACAATTTTAGCATTATCGCCGTAAAAAGAATATAATTTTCCACCTTTTTCCTGAATTTTTTTAGAAAGGTCTTGCAATGATTCAATCATAAATAAAACGGCATCATTTGATTTATATTTATTTTTTGAATCAGATACCTGTTCTGGTGTAAAAATAAAAACAGTATATATATTTTTACATGTTGAATGAAGTAAATTTAGAGTTGTATTATCAATAATTCGTAAATCTCTGCGAAATATAAACATTCCATTTTCTGTTTTTTCTGGCATTCTAATGTAATATATAATAATATATTAATTTATTAATTTATTAATTTATAAAAATGATACGAAAAAAAGATATAATCTATTAATAAATAATATTTTATATTTATATAATATTATTTAATTATATAAAGAAAATGGCAAATAATATAATGACAATTAATGGATTAAAAAAAAATTGGGGTCCTATTTCATTTATTATAATTGGATTAATCATTTTTATTGGATTTATTAAAGTGTTAGGTATAAATTTGAATGTAGGTAATAAAAATAAAGTTGTTACAAAAGTAATTACAGTTGAAGGATTTGAACCAAATGAAGAACCAAATGAAGAACCAAATGAAAAAACTGATAAAAAAACTGATAAAAAAACTAGTGTAAATACAACATCTAATATTTATAGTGATGGGTTATGTGATAAATACTCTTCTCAACCGCATATATTGGATAAACATTGTAATGATTTAAATGAAACAAATTGTAAAGCAACGAGTTGTTGTGGATGGTTAAATAATGAATCTTGTGTAGCAGGTGATAAATCTGGACCGACATTTCAATCGATTAATGGAAAAGAAATAATAACCAATAAGTGGGAATTTAAGCAATAAATAATAAATTATTATAGTATAATATAGTTATATATGAAAACAATTAAAAAAAAATATAAAAAATATAAAAAATATAAAAAATATAAAAAACGTAATACGAATAAACGCCGCACTAAAAGAATATTTCGTGGCGGGGAATTAAATACATCAGAAAAATTAATGGATTTAATAAAACGTAAATCGATGGGCGATGTATCAATAAGTAATAGAACATTAATTGATTTATTAAAAGATGTAAAAAATGATGAAGAATTATATAATGCTATTTTTGATATAAATAAAAAATTATTAACTTTAAAAAATAAAGAAGATTTTACACATGTAGCGTTACAATTGCAAGAAGATGCGACTTATGAATTAAAAGAGTTTCCTTTATGTAAATATGGAAAAAGATGTAAAAGAACGAATATTCTTCATGGTGTTTCGCATACATTTCGACACCCCGCAACATTTATCGTTGAATCGATTAATAAATTAAACAATATAACATTTAATTAATCAAAAAATCAAAAAATAAATAATAATATTATATTAAAAAATTGAATACTGTTTTATAATATAATTAAATTATAACCAAAAACCAACCAACATAACTTTTATAAATAAATCTAAAATGAGTCAACCTACTGAAAACATTATTGTCTCAGTTAATTATACGGAGGAAACAACCGCAATGACAATTCCACAAACAGAACCAACCGAAACAACCGAAACAACCGAAACAACCGAAACAACCGAAACAACCGAAACAACCGAATGTGAAGTCTGTTATGAAAAATACAATAAAACGGTTCATTCGAAAATTATTTGTGAATTTAGTGACTGTAATTATGATGTGTGTAAAACCTGTGTGCGAACATATTTATTGGGCACAACATCTATGCCAAATTGTATGAAATGTAATAAAGTTTGGTCGGAAGCATTTATTGTATCTAATTTGAATCAATCCTTTGTTAAAACTGAATATAAAGAACATAGAAAGAAGTTATTGTTAGAACATCAAATTAGTCGTCTGCCAGAAAGTATGGGTTCAGTAGAAAATTATAAATTAATAAAAACCGAAGAAAAAGAATATGAAAGAATTAAAGAACAAATGATAGAATTAAAAAAACTTGAGAATGATTTAAGAACCAAATCTTATGCCAAATATAACCGAATTCATCAACTCAGAAGTGGGAAAACCGAAAAAGAAACCAAACGAGCATTTATTATGGCATGCGTGAATAATGATTGTCGTGGTTATTTATCAACTCAATATAAATGTGATATTTGCGAATTATTTACATGTTCAAAATGTTTAGATATTATTGGTCATACAAAGAATGACCCGCATACGTGTAAAGAAGAAAATGTCCAAAGTGCCGAATTAATCCGCAAAGAAACAAAACCATGTCCTAAATGTGGGACACGCATTTCGAAACTTTCAGGTTGTGACCAAATGTGGTGTACTGAATGTCACGTAGCATTTAGTTGGAACACCGGCAGGATTGATACTGGCACGGTTCATAATCCTGAATTCTATCGTTATATGCAGACTACTAATGGTGAAGGTGTTGCACCACGCAATCCTGGCGATGTTATTTGTGGAGGGATGCCTGGATATTATGATTTAAAAAAGCATATTTTGGATAAAATTGTATATAATAATGACACAAAAAATGTAGAACAAAAAAGTGTAGAACAAAAAAGTGTAGAAGAGAAAAGGATTGAACAAGATAGAATTATAGCATTTAAAAAAAAAATAAGCACAATTCATCGGAATTTGGTACATATTTCACAAAATGATGTGAATCGCTACCGCGAAACAGTGCGAAATTTAGACAATTTTGAAGATGAAAGAGTTAAATATTTAGTGAATGAAATAACAAAAAAAGAATTTGCCGCAAAGATTTATAATAATGATGTAAAACGTAAAAAGGAGACGGAGATTCTTCATATCTTTGAACTGATTATAAGTATTACCAATGATTTGTTCAGAGCGATTACTCAAAGTACAACTATTGGAGAAACCTTTGTAAATGAAGTGAAAGGTCGGTTAACTGAAATGAAGAATTTAAGCATCTATTGTAATAGTCAATTACAAAAAATAAGTTCAACTTATGGTATGGTTGTTCCACAATTTACATCAACTTTTACAATGAGCAGTAAAAAATTTTCAGTAAAAGGAACTGAAATTATTAAGAAGGAAAAGAAAGTAGAATAAATAAATAATAAAATTTTATATACACATTTTATTATTTATTATTTATTATTATTTATTATTTATTATTTATTATTATTTATTATTTATTATTTTATTTTATATACATATATTATAAAAAATAAATTATTCAATTATAGTATAGTATGAGTGATGATGCTTTTTTCACTAAGTTTATACGTGAGAATTTGAAAGAAAAAAAAATAGATTTAAATGGTTATGTATTAACTTATTTACCTGACTCATTCGGTACTCTAACTAATTTAGAAGAATTAGATCTGACTAAGAATGCGTTAACTTCTTTACCTGACTCATTCGGTAATCTTACTAAGTTAGAAGAATTAAATCTGAGTAATAATGTGTTAACTTCTTTACCTGACTCATTCGGTAAACTTATTAATTTAAAATTTTTAGGTATTAATGGAACGGAAGAGAAAGAGAGGGAAAGAACAGGAAAAAGAGGGCATAAATTAAAATCTTTACCTGCCTCATTCGGTGATCTTATTAATTTAAAAGAATTATTTTTAAGTTTGAATGAATTAGAATCTTTACCTGACTCATTCGGTAATCTTGCCAAATTAAGACATTTAGGAATATTTAAAAATAAATTAAAATCTTTACCAGACTCATTCAGTAAACTTACTGAATTAGAGTCATTAGAATTAGCGTATAATGAATTAGAATCTTTACCGGAATCATTCGGTAATCTTACTAAATTAAGATTGTTACAATTACGAAATAATAAATTAACTTCTTTACCGGACTCATTCGGCAATCTTACTGAATTATTCATATTAGATCTGGATAATAATGACTTAACTTCTTTACCGGAGTCATTCGGTGAACTTAATAATTTAAAATATTTAGATATTAATTTTAATAAATTAACTTCTTTACCCGAGTCATTCGGTAAACTTAATAATTTATATTCTTTAAAAATTTATGGTGATGATTATTCAAGTGAAAATGCTATAAATATTAAAAAACAACTATCTAATTTTTTAAGAAAGGGTCAAATAAAACAATTAGAAGAAATAAAGTTTAATAACAAAAATATATTGAATATATTAAAATCCAATAAGTTCCAAACATGTAATGATTTTAACGTAAATATTGAAAACGACTGTAAAAGAAATAATAAGGATGAAGATGGTAAATATACATCTCCCATTAATTTAGGACCATTAGAAAAAGATAAAACAATTAAATTAACAACAGATGGATATTGTTATTCCACAGAAGATCTTAAAGGATTAATAGTTGGTAAAAATATTGATGATTTTATATCACCTCTCACCAGACAAAATATACATGATGATGATAAAATAAAATTTGAATGCGTAAATGAAGGATATATAGGGGGGAGTAAAAGGAAATCTAATAAAACCACGAGAAAATATAATAAAACCAAAAAAAGAAAGAATACTAAAAAACATACTAAAAAACATACTAAAAAACATACTAAAAAACATACTAAAA
>Ga0255783_10003502_pt1 | contig 14908 bp, 9 predicted proteins | sample 011ome_22_FD_179981 | JGI IMG/M metagenome (GOLD analysis project Ga0255783, IMG submission 179981) | Coastal salt marsh microbial communities from the Groves Creek Marsh, Skidaway Island, Georgia - 011507BT metaG (version 2) | ecosystem: Environmental > Aquatic > Marine > Intertidal zone > Salt... | reverse complement strand
CCGCCTGCCCATTTCTCAACTCTTACCAAACACGAATGTGCCGCTGGCCCTTGTGCCAACGAAGAGGTGCCCAAATCTGGCGTTAAGACATTAGGGTTCCCATGTTTGCAAGACACTACACCTGTAGAGTCTGGGTCAAACCATGCCCCGGTGCTGACCAAAATCACCCCTGGCATCATATTATCAGAAATCACCGCCCCGCAGATCATGGCACCACGCTGGTTATAAACTTTAACCAGATCATCGGCCGCAATCCCACGAGCTTGAGCATCATCAGGATGAATATATAAAGGTTCATGCCCTTTGATACGTGCCTGCCGGCTAATTTTGCCGTGATCCAATTGAGAATGCAGTTTTGTGTAAGGCTGATTATTCAGCAAATGCAATTGGTCACCACATTCAGAAACCCCTAGCCATTCCTTAGGGGTCTGCCATGATGGCATCGACAAGCAGTCATCAAGCCCAAAACTGGCAATCCGTTCTGAGGTGATCTCAATCCGTCCTGATGGCGTCAAAAGCGGGGAAGCAATAGGATCATCCCGAAAGGCTTTTAGCATGATTTGAGGACTGTCATCCTCTGGTATCACAAACCACCCGGTTTTTCGAAAACTGTCGTAATCAGGCATCATTTTATTATTGCGTGATAATGCCTGACGCGACAGATCATAAAGCCATCTTTGCCATTCTTCGGCGGTACGATCTTCAGTAAAGGCATATTTGCAGCCCAAGCGTTCCGAAAGCCCCGAAAGGATATCATAATCATCCCTCGCCTGCCCCACAGGTGCAATTGCCTGATCCATGGAAATCACATGATTGTCACGTGGCGTCATGGCAATGTCTTGCCTTTCTAGGGTGGTGGTGCAAGGCAAAACAATATCAGCAAATTTTGCATTCGCATTCCAGCACCATTCATGAACCACAATGGTCTCAGGCTTTTGCCATGCCTTAACCATACGGCCTAAGTCCTGATGATGGTGGAAAGGATTGCCGCCAGCCCAATACATTAGCCGGATATCAGGATAAGTATATTCCCCGCCATCATAGCGAAAAGATGTCCCCGGATGAAGCAACATATCGCTAATTCGCGCCACGGGAATAAAACTGCGCACCTGATTATCGCCCTGAGGCAATGCTGCGAAATCAAGGTTACTGCTGTTGTTCCCAATGGAATTCAGAGCAGAATACCCCATACCAAAGCCGCCACCAGGCAAACCAATTTGACCTAAAAGTGCAGCAAGAACAATGCCTGCCCAATATGGCTGTTCCCCATATTGCTGTCGTGTTAATGACCAGCTTAGGCTAATCATCGTGCGCTGATCTGCCATCCGACGAGCCAGCACCCTAATCGTATCAGCAGGAACGGCGGTAATGCCCTCGGCCCAATCCGCATCCCGAATAATGCCATCTTGTTGCCCCATCAAATAAGCGGCAAATGGGGCAAACCCAGTGGTATAGCGTTCTAAGAACGCTTGGTCGTGCCGATCCTCAGCGATCAGGGTATGGCATAATGCCAACATCATCGCCACATCCGTATTTGGCCGGATTTGCACCCATTCAGGTTTAAGATGATCGGGGATATCCTGTCTGATAGGAGATATATTAACAAAAGATACCCCAGCATCAGCCGCCGCCGACATGGCCGTGCCTTGAATATGATTGCCAAGTCCGCCCTGCCCAATCTGACCATTTTTGACAGGCAACCCACCAAACGCAACAAACAATTTGGTATCTGATATCACCGACTTCCAGCAGGTCTGATTATAGATAACATCCCTAAAACTGCCGATGACATGAGGAACAATAACTTCTGCCGCTGCAAAACTGTAGGTGTTAACTGATTTTGTATAACCGCCTAGACAATTCAGAAACCGATGTATCTGGCTTTGAGCATGATGAAACCGTCCAGCACTAGCCCAGCCATATGATCCTGCAAAAATCGCTTCATTCCCAAAACTAGTGATGACGCGATTTAACTCATCCGCTAAGAGCTTTTCTGCCGTTGGCCAATCCACCTCAACAAAAGGCTCAACACCCCTTTTTTCAGGAGCAGCGCCAGCGCCATGTTCAAGCCAGCTTTGTCTGACCATTGGCGCAGTGATACGCGTCGGGTGATCAAGCACATCAATGATGCCCTGCCCAATAGGTGAAGGGTCTTTATCCGTGCCCATCGGTTCTAAGGCTGAGATTTGGCCATTTTTAAGCTTTACAGAAAAACTGCCCCAATGCGATGAGGTCAGCAATTCACGGCCCATAACCGAAGCATTTTGATGCTTATTTTCCATAATCAGGATCATGTCCCAAAATCCTGACACGGTAAAGCAAATTAACCCAGCCCAGCCCAGCCCAGCCCTACCAGGCTTGCCATCAAGGGAATATTAGGTTTCTTGTGCCCACAACCCCAAGGTGTGATTATGTTCCGCTCTTACATCGATGAGGGGGGGCGTGACATCAGGGGTATCAGAGGCTTTATCCCAATCAATAGCCGCCAAAACCTCTCTGAGGTTGGCAGTGTTAGGGCAAGTGGCGTCATTATGATAAACCCAATGGCCTGATTTTATCTGACCGTAGACCTTTGCGCTGTTAAAATCTGCAAAAGTGACCTGATCTAAAATCTGGGTGCAGGCAGAAAGGAAACGATAAGGTTCATCGCTTTTCTTTAAGACTTCGGCAGGGGATTTCGCCTCAATATTGACATTGCGATAACGGTCAATATTACAAAGCGCCACTGGATCAAGAATGGTCATCATATTATTAAGCCCAAACGCAATTGTTCGAGGCGGCGTATTCAACGGCTGGTCATTATCTAAGAACTCAAAATAAATGGTTTTATTGCGCACTTGTGTCCAAGAAAAAAACAAATCCGGAATGCCGTTAAACGCCTCAATATTATGATAGAGCAAATCATCAACAGCCTTGTAACGCTGGGTCGTCAGCCCACGCGACCAAGCGCGTTCGACGGTATTCTGAGGTGCGGTAATCACAAAAAAGAGATAAACAGTATCACCAAAGCGGGTCAATAAACTGCTCTGGTAATCTCCGCCTGCGCTGGTGTTAAAACTGTCAAAGCGAAACCGGTCGATAAGCAAATGCGGCATGGTCCCTGCCTCTGCTTTTTCTGCCATATAGCCATCAAGTTTCCGATCAATCATGACTAGCTCATGCCCTGTCAGCATAGCGGCGTATTTGTAATCTTCACCAAGGCTATCATAATCAAGCAGGTATTTTCTCCAGTAATCAGGTGAAATGAGGGCGTAATCTTCCCAATCAGTGTTTAGCTTGTTAGCAAGTTGGCGTTGCTTTGGGCGAAGCGTACTTTTGCCAGCAGCAGAAGCGCCCTTAGTATTCATGACAACAGGCTTGCTCTGTGCCGGCAGAAACCGATATCCTTCAAGATCAGCAGCTTTCTTAAAATCTGGGGCGATAAGATGGCGAAGCTGATGTGCGCCATAATGATTGATAACCAGACGGCTAGCTAAATCCACTAACAACGTCTGATCCGGGATCAATCGGCCTTGCTGTCCCATCATGGCGGCTGCCAATTTTGCTAGTGCCACATAACAGGCTTTCGCGCATTGGTCTTCATGATCTGCCTTAGCCATGTTTTGCCAAAAGGCTAGTTTTTCTTCGTCAGAAAGGCTTGATTGAGAAGATACAGATTGGCGCTTGCCAAGAAATCTAAGCCAATAGCCTTTCTTGTTGTTACCAGCCTTGTCTGATCGCTTTGTCGTTGATGAAGCCAAAATAGCATCTAGTTGCGTTCTGATCTTGGATTTGATCTTGTCGAACTCTGCTGAATATCGTTCCATTTGTGGCATCATATGGTTGCGATAGATGCAATCCACCATAGATCTGAGGGATATCCCCAAATCTGCATAATTCGGTCCATCAGGCACAGATAGATCCGAAGTCACGCGGAGTAGCAATTCATGAATGATGAGGCGTTCCACCCGAAGTACCGCCATGTCTTGAGGGGATAGCCCACAGAGACGAGCTGCCTCAACCGCCTCAGGATATGATATTAGGCCATTTTCAGGGCGATAAAGCGTAACCGAAGGCGCCAGATGTGGTGGAATGGTCGAAGTGATGCCCGGATTCCAGGCATCACAAATAGTTTTCTTATCCGCCGACATTGCGCATCAGGCGCCTTTGAACTTCCTGTACAAAAACTGAAGACCAGGAAGGAGAATCAGAATGATAGCAATTACGGTAATCGGCCCTGCAATAGGACGCGTAAAGAAGATCGTAAAGGTTTCATACTGAAGCAAAGTTTGACGCAAGGTAGGCTCAGCAATAGGGCCTAGCACAATTGCAAGCACTGCTGGCGCAACAGGATAATCCAGAATGCGCATAAAGAACCCACCAATACCAATCAACACCATAAGCCATACATCAAACATATCCATGTAAGCGGCATAGGTCCCTACCAATGACAACACAAAGATTAGGGGTGACAAAATGGTAAATGGCATCCGAAGCATCCATAGGAAAACCGGAATAAATGCAATGTTAACGCAAACAGCAACAACATTTGAAATGTAAAAGGACCCAATGAGTGGCCAAACAAAATCAGGCTGATTGGTAAACAAAAGTGGCCCAGGCTGAAGCCCCCAAATCACCATACCAGCCAAGAGAACCGCAGTTGTTGGTGAACCAGGAATCCCAAGGGTCATCATGGGAAGCATTGCCCCAGTTGAAGCCGCGTTATTGGCGGCTTCAGGGGCAGCAACACCATTGATTGACCCTTTACCAAATTTTTCCGGATTTTTGGACGTCATCTTGGTCACACCATAGGCCATCAAAGACCCCGGAGTAGCCCCAGCAGCAGGCAGAATACCAACAAAAAAGCCAAGGAATGAACCAATAATTGTTCCGCGCCAAGCCTCTCTAAACCGCGATAGGGCATGGGTAATGCTGGCAAAATTAACTTCTACCTTAGACATAGATGAACCATATCGTGACGTGTTAATCGTCCATAGCATTTCACCAATGCCGTAAATACCAATAGCTAATACCAGAAAGCGGATACCATGGGAGAACCCTTGAATATCAAAAAAGATCAACCGTGGTTCACCCGAAATGATATCAAAACCTACTGCCGACAACGCTAGACCAAAACAAATTGAAAATATGGTCTTGGGGAAATCGTCACCGCCAAGTCCTGCAAAAGTGGCAAAGGCCAAGAGCATCAAGGCAAAAATCTCTGGGTTGCCAAAGTTCAAAGCAACCGACGCCAGAACCGGGGCAAAACCGGTAAATAACACGTTAGAAATTGTGGCACCAATAAAGGAGGCTATCGCCGCCGTCATTAAGGCAACATGCGCCTTGCCTTGCAGGGCTAAGGGTCGCCCATCAAAGGTGGTTGCCACAGCGGTTGACGCCCCCGGTATTCCAAGGGTAATCGACGATATCGCACCGCCATACATAGCCCCATAATAAATCGAAGCTAGGAAAATCATGGGTGAAGTCGCACCGCCGGTAAATCCCTGAATCACAAAGGTGAATGGCAATAAGATTGCTACCCCATTAACCGATCCCAGACCGGGCATCGCGCCTACAAAAAGGCCAATAATAACGCCGATAATAGCTAAGCCAAGATTGATTGGCTCTAGCGCAACCATAATGCCTTCTATCAAATGACCAAGGACTTCCATCTAAATTATCCCCCAGATAAACTTGTTTTTTTCATTAAAGAAAGATGTCGTATAGCGGAATGAACAAAGGCTCAAGATAGCCTTTTGGAAGGACAATCCGCATCGCAATATCGAAAAAGAAGAAACAGATAACAGGCAAAGCTGTGGAAATGATCAAAGTTAGAACCCAAGAATGACGTCCTAGGAACTTCATGTAATAAATCATAAACACGAAAATAGCGCCATAGAATCCAAGAATATGAATAAACACCAGAAAACCGATAAGGCCGCCACCAACAGTCAGCAGCATTTTCTTGCCAAAATCATCAAGAAATGGCTCTTCGGATACAGATTGTGGTGATTTCTTTAACACCCAGTTGATACCAATCCAGATGGTACAAATCAGCATGATGAAACCGAGCCAAAAGGGCCAAAAACCGCTTCCGGGAGTCCCGGTTTCATCAAAACCGATATTAGCAAAGCGGGGAATGCTTGGGTTCCAAGCAGGTGGATCACCGCTTTTCCACATGAGATATACTGAGAAAATTCCCAATAAAAACGCAGTTACGATTTCTGCACGACGCATTATTTTACTCCCTCAATATATCCCATAAATTGTTGTTTACTGAATTGCGCCAGAAGCACGAAGAATGGTTTCATGATTAGCTCGCTGAACCTTCCAGTAAGCCATCAATTCATCACCTGACATGAGATCACCCATCAGAGATTTGCTGGACTTGTACTTTTGCCAATCATCCGACGCATAAACCTGAGCAAAAAGATTGCTGTAATAGGCTTCTGCTTCGGCAGACATTCCAGGGGCACCAACAACTGAACGCTGCATGAAGTAGCTGAAGTCTACACCCTTTTCCTTTAGCGTAGGGACATCAGGGAACATCGGCAGACGCTCATTGGTAAAGGCAACCAGTGCAATCATATCGCCAGATTCATAGAAACCTAGAGCTTCGGATGGGTTGTTCACAGAAGAATTGATCTGCTTACCAGCAACATCCTTAGCAACTGCGCCCCCACCTTTGTATGGGATATACTTCATGCTCAGCCCAAAATTGTCATTTAAGAAGTCTGTGATGATATTATCTTCGGAGTTTGACCCCGTACCACCCATGACCCACTTGCTGCCATCAGCTTTAGCAACTTCAAGCCATTCTTCGAATGTGGTGATGCCGCTATCTTTATGAACCCAGAGCAGGAAGGTATCTTCGGCCATCCGTGCAACAGGTGCAAAAGTTAGCACATCAACATCAAGACCAGGCTGACGCAGTGGAGTTGTATAGAAGGAATTCAAAGTCACCATGATGGTGTGATCAGGATCATTGGCTGATTTTGCTGCAAGCAATGCCTCAGCACCAGAACCACCAGACTTATTAGTAGGAACGAGAGGACGGTTAGCCAACCCTTCTTTTTCCACAATCGCCTGCATCAGACGGGCCATTTTATCAGCACCGCCACCTTTACCAGCCATGATAATGAAATCAATTGGCTTATTTGGTTCCCACGCAGCAGCGCTTCCAACAACTGCTGAAATGGTCATGCCAGCGGCGATAAAGCCAGTGGCAAGTTTTTTAATAATGCTCATGTTTTCCTCCTGTTGAGCTATTGATATTATTATTAATTAAACTGTAATATATATTCTTAATCATCCTCCAGTTTAATAAAAGTGAAAATGTAATATGTGATTAATTATATATTACTATTTGCACCCTCTTTAGTGCACCAAGACCAAAGGCCGTGATGCATGATCAACAAAATGTTGAGTCACTCCTCCTAAAACTCGCTCAAAATACTGATTATTACCATAGGCGCCTAAAATCGTAACATCTGCCTCAAGGCTCTCACTTACTTCCCTTAGCGAGGCACCAATAGATTTCGAGGGCTTCACCATCACAATATCGGAATTAACATCATGTTCAGCTAAATACGTTTTAAGTTCTGAAGGTGCTATTACAACCTTCCCAGTCTCAACTGTTAATATTGTTAAATGTTTCGCAGATTTCATAAACCACAAGGTCTGCGATAAGGCTCGAGTGGATTCAAGCGATCCGTCCCAGCACAAGGCCACTTTATTAAGAAAATGATTATCTTTTGCTGGCATTTCCGAACCACACATGAAAACCGGGCGACCCGTATGGAATAATGCCGTTTTAAGGGTGTTTGCCCCCAAATTTCGGTCAATTTCAGGTTTGGCAACAACGATGATATCGGAAAGCATGCCATAACGCCGAACAACATCAACTTGACGGCCTTCGGCTTCGATAAACTTGGCGGTAACATTGGCCGCCTTGGTGTCATCCGAAACGGTAACACTGGTGTCATCACAAATTTTGGCAAACAAATCACGCATTTCACCCTCAGCCATATTCATGACTGAGGTAGATTGCTCCATAATCTGTTTTTTCATTTCTCGGGACATAGGAACGCCAAATGGCAACATATCCACAGGTCGCAAGCGACAATGGGTGACAACAATATGCGCGGACATCCCTTGAGCTAAACTAATGGCATGGCGCATCACTAATTCAGCATTTCCATCATCTCTGACAGGAACAAGGATTCTGTTTATCATTGTCACCCCTTATGCTTTAGAATAGTCCCTCAATGAGACCATCATTGTTGAAGCGAATGGTTTCTGCTGCAGGCACCCTTGGCAGACCTGGCATAGTCATAATTTCACCACAGATCACGACAACAAATCCAGCCCCAGCAGACAAGCGCACTTCGCGAACAGGCAGGCTATGCCCCGTTGGTGCGCCGCGTTTGTTAGGATCAGTGGTAAAACTGTATTGGGTTTTCGCCATACACACGGGCAAGTTACCATAACCTTGTTCTTCCCATGCTTTAAGCTGATCACGAATTTTAGTATCGGCAATCACTTCATCAGCACGATAGATTTCTTTGGCAATGGTTTCAATTTTCTGGAATAGACCCATTTCAGCCGGATAAATAGGCTTATAGTTTGATGGTGTGCTGTCAATGATTTCAACCACCTTCTTTGCCAGCTCTTCAGAACCGGCACTGCCATCAGCCCAGTGACGGCAGACAATAGCCTCGCCACCCTTTTCTTTGACGAAATCTTGCAGAGCCTGAATTTCGGCATCAGTGTCACTGTAAAAATGATTGATCGCAACGACCGCAGGTAATCCAAACTTAGCAATATTTTCCATGTGACGGCCAAGATTTGGGCAACCCTTGCGGACAGCATCAACATTTTCTTGACCTAGATCAGCCTTTGCAACGCCGCCATTCATTTTCATTGCGCGAACTGTAGCTACGATCACCGCCGCGTCGGGCTTAAGGCCTGCCTGACGGCATTTGATATTAAGGAATTTCTCTGCCCCAAGATCAGCACCAAAACCAGCTTCAGTGACAACATAATCAGCCAATTTCAATGCCGTCTTTGTTGCAATCACTGAATTACAGCCATGGGCAATATTCGCAAATGGCCCACCATGAACAAAAGCAGGGTTATTTTCCAGCGTTTGCACCAAATTAGGCTGCATTGCTTGTTGCAACAGAACGGACATCGCCCCATCAGCTTTGATATCACGGCAATACACTGGGCTACGGTCACGGCGATAAGCGATAATAATATCACCCAAACGGCGTTCCAAATCCGCGAGGTCAGTCGACAGACAAAGGATGGCCATCACCTCAGAGGCTACAGTGATATCAAAACCTGCTTCACGCGGGAAACCATTAGCGACACCACCAAGACTACAAGTGATCTGCCGAAGTGCACGGTCATTCATGTCCAACACTCGACGGAAAGCCACACGGCGGATATCAATATCCTGCTCATTGCCCCAATAAATATGGTTGTCAATCAACGCAGCTAACAGATTATGGGCAGAAGTGATGGCGTGAAAATCACCCGTAAAATGCAGGTTCATTTCTTCCATTGGAACAACCTGAGAGTAACCACCCCCAGCCGCACCACCTTTCATGCCAAAGCATGGGCCAAGCGACGCTTCACGGATACATATCGCAGCTTTTTTACCAATGCGGTTAAGACCATCACCCAAACCTACCGTAGTGGTGGTCTTACCTTCACCAGCAGGGGTTGGATTAATAGCCGTGACCAGAATCAGCCGGCCATCTTTGCGGTCAGCAAGGCTCTTAATAAATGGCTCTGACACTTTGGCCTTGTCGTGACCAAAGGGCAGAAGATGCTCATAGGCAATACCCAGCTTTTCCCCAATTTCGCGAATGGGTTTTTTAACAGCTTCACGGGCGATTTCGATATCGGATTTATAGCTCACTAGTTTGATCCTATTTAATTTCCAAGAGTTGAACCAATTTGAAGAGAAGTTGTAGATGCCCATTCCGAAGCAGCAATTTTACCACTTCCATCTGGACGGACACGTTTGATCAAGATACGACCACCATTTCCCTGTACCACAACACCTTCTTCAGAAACATTAACTATTTCACCAGGAGTGCCCTCACCATCCATTCTAGCAGCGTCATAAATTTTTACCTCACTACCATTATGGGTTGTCCAAGCGCCTGGGGCAGGATTAGCCGCTCTGATGATATTGTAAACTTCTGCAACGGGTTTGCTCCAATCAAGCTTGGCATCATCTTTTCTGAACCAACCCTCATAGGTACCATCATCAAGACGCTGATCATGTTTGATCATGACACCTGCTTTGACAAGGTCAAGTCCTTCGATCATGGCATCAACACCCATGGGAAAAAGCTTATGGAAATACACATCCCCAAGGGTCTCATCAGGCCCAATTTCACAAGTTTTCTGAAGCATGATCGGGCCTTCATCCAGCCCATCATCAGGCCAAAAAATAGATAGGCCCGTCCGTGTCTTTCCCATAGCAATAGGCCAATTGATTGAGGATGGCCCACGGTGTTCAGGGCAAAGCGAGGGATGATATTGAAAGGTGCCATAAGTCGGGGCGTCACGCACGTCTTGTGGCACAAACAACAACACATAAGCCATCATACACACATCAGACTTAAAGGATTTCATCAACTCCAAGGCCTCAGGTGTTTTCCATGATGCTGGCTGATGCAGCGGCAAGCCCTTTTCTCTGGCTAACTCTGCCAATGGGTCTTCGGGCTTACCTTCTTTTGTGGGCGCACAGCAAACGGCAACCACATCTTCGCCGCGCTCAAGCAACCGCTCAAGAACCGCTTTACCAAAGGCCTGTTGACCATGAAGAACTATGCGCATGATGTTTGGGCTCCCTTTTGATTTCTTATCATCTATTCTGCTGCTTTCCGCACTTCACCAACAGCACCTGATTCGGAAATAGCCTGAATTTCTTCATCTGAATACTTCAGAACATCGCGAAGGATTTCTTCGGTGTGCTCACCCAATAATGGTGATCGCTCAACATCAACAGGGCTGGCGGATAATTTAATTGGGCATCCAACAGAAATATATTCACCGCGTTCAGGATGATCGACTTTGACCAATGTTCCCGTGGCATAAAGTCCCTCATCGTCAGCAATCTCTTTCATGGAAAGAATAGGCCCAACAGGAATGTCCAAAGGATTACATAGGTCCATCACCTCAAACTTTGTTTTTGTCATCGTCCATTGTTCAATGCGCTCAAAAATCTGATTCAGCTTATCAAGACGCTCTGGCGGAGTAGCAAAACCAGCATCAGTTTTCCAATTTGGCTCACCGATCAGGTCACAAACCTTTTCCCATACCGCGGCTTGAATAATGAAATAAGTGTATGCATTGGGGTCAGTTTCCCAGCCCTTACATTTTAAAATTCGTCCAGGTTGCCCACCACCAGAATCATTTCCAGCACGAGGCGTGGCTTCACCAAATGGAATGCCTTCACCAAATTGTGAGTATTCTTTAAGTGGCCCAGCTTCAAGACGCTGTTGATCACGCATCTTAACTCGTGCCAAGTTAAGGACAGAATCCTGCATAGCCACGCTAACACGCTGACCAACACCTGTTTTTTCGCGTTGAAACAACGCAGTAACAATCCCAAGACAAAGATGAAGACCCGTGCCAGAATCGCCAATCTGCGCCCCTGTCACCAATGGTGGACCATCAAGAAACCCCGTGGTTGAGGCAGAGCCACCAGCGCATTGGGCCACATTTTCATAGACCTTACAGTCTTCGTATTTGCCAGGACCAAAGCCCTTGATAGAGGCCATGATAATGCGCGGGTTAATCTCATGCACCCTTTCCCAACTAAAGCCCATGCGATCAAGCGCACCGGGGGCAAAGTTTTCTACCAGAACATCACATTCTTTGATCAGTCGGGTCAGAACCTCTTTGCCTGTCTCATTCTTTGAGTTTAGTTCCATGGAACGCTTATTGTGGTTTAGCATCGTGAAATAGAGGCTATCTGCCCCAGGCTTATCCACGAGCTGTTTGCGTGTGGCATCGCCAACGCCGGGACGCTCTACTTTGATCACATCTGCGCCAAACCAGCCTAAAATCTGGGTACAGGTTGGCCCTGATTGCACATGAGTAAAATCAAGAATTTTTACACCTTCTAATGCTTTCGTCATCTCGTTCACCATTTTCTAGCTTGTCTAATCATTCCAATTAATCAGGATTTTGCTTTCGCGTTTTGCATCACGATGCTTTGCGGATTGAGATTGCCAATTCGCCCACTTTCGGTGCCTGCCGCCTCATCAATGATGGCATTAACCAAGGTTGGCTTGCCAGAGGCCAACGCCTCTCTGACGGCGCGGCCCAATTCGTCTGTGTTCGTGGCATAGATGCCATCACCACCAAAGGCCTGCATCATCATATCATAGCGCGAATCTTTAACAAAAACCGTTGGTGCCACATCACTGCTACCAGTAGGGTTCACATCTGTGCCACGATAAATTCCGTTATTATTGAAGACAACAATACAAACCGGCAGGTTATAACGACAGATGGTTTCGATCTCCATTCCTGAGAAACCAAAGGCACTGTCGCCTTCAATTGCCAGAACGGGTTTGCCTGTTTCCACAGCAGCGGCAACAGAAGCCCCCTGACCAATACCCATAATCCCCCAAGTGCCAACATCAATACGGTGGCGAGGCTTATAAATATCAATAATGCTACGGGCGAAATCCAGTGTGTTTGCACCTTCGTTGACCAGAATAACCTCTTGATTATCTTTAATCACTTCTCTGAGAGCTCCAAGAGCTCCATGATAATCCATAGGCACAGCATTGCTCATCAGCTTGGATGCCATTTTTTCTAGATTACCTGTTTTCTTGTCGTTGATCTGCGCCATCCAGTCTTGCGGCGGCTTTGCCCAACTGCTGCCCATGCCGCCCATCAGTGCCTCAAGGCATGAACCAACATCACCAACCAGCGGGGCCGCGATTTCAACATTGCTGTCCATTTCACGCGGTTCAATATCCACTTGAATGAACTTTTTGCTGCCCGGAGCACCCCATGCCTTGCCCTTACCGTGGGAAAGCAACCAATTCAAACGCGCCCCAACCAGCATAACCACATCAGCTTCTTTAAGCACCAAAGACCGAGCAGCGGCGGCAGATTGTGGATGGTCATCAGGCAATAACCCCTTTGCCATACTCATTGGCAAATAGGGCAGACCACTTTGCTCAACAAACGCTGCAATTTTTGCATCTTCTTGGGCATATGCTGCGCCTTTACCCAATATGAGCAGAGGCTTTTTTGCATCTTTTAGCACATCTAATGCCCGGTTGACGGCATCAGGCGCAGGAATTTGCGCAGGCGCAGGATCAATCACTTTAACCAATGATGATTTGCCTTTTTCAATATCCATCACTTGACTGAACAGTTGGGCAGGAAGATCAAGATAAACACCGCCCGGACGCCCTGAACACGCGGCCCTAATTGCACGGGCAACACCGATACCAATATCTTCGGCGTGAAGCACCCGGAAAGCCGCCTTACAAAGTGGTTTAGCGATGGCTAACTGATCCATTTCTTCATAATCACCTTGCTGGAGATCAACAATCTCGCGCTCTGACGAACCACTAATCAAAATCATAGGAAAGCAATTGGTCGTAGCATTAGCCAACGCTGTCAGACCATTGAGAAACCCCGGCGCAGAAACCGTAAGCGCAACGCCCGGTTTTTTGGTTAAATATCCTGCCACAGACGCGGCATAACCTGCGTGCTGTTCGTGACGGAAAGAAATCACTCTCATCCCTTCAGCTTGGGCTATCCGCCCCAAATCAGTAATCGGAATGCCAGGAACATTATAGATGGTGTTAATCCCATTTAATTTCAGAGCATCAACAACAAGATGGAAACCATCAGTTAAGTTAGCGATATCGGTTTCCTGATGATCACTGTCTGCCTTAGCAGATGCATGACTGGCCATTTCAATTACCTCTTTCTGATTATCTGAACTATGACTTGCTTCTGGTTGTGCGTGGGATGTGGGTTGCGATACGCTTAAGTGTGAAACTTCAGCTGTTGTTTTGTTGCTTTCTTGCCCATCATCAATTTTTGCCTCAATTGTGCTTGGGTGAGATTTGCTATCAAGGGCTGTGGTTTGGGTTTCGCTAGCATCTTCTGAATTAGAAAATACCATCCAGCGCGATTGAATATGATCATGTAAGCGCATGGTGTGTTCACGCACCAGATTTGAGGCCAAATCTGCATCTCTGGCCTCTAACGCATCAATGATCTGCATGTGATCACTAACCGAACGGCTAGCGCGATCATCTTCGTGAATAGCGCGGCGACGAATGGCCGCCATCTGCATAAACAATTGATCTGCGGTTGTCTTGAGCAAGGCACATCCGGACAATTCTAAAATCGTCTGATGAAATTTAATATTAGCATCAGAATATTCACTAATTTGCATTTCGCTTGAGGACGCGGTGTTGTTAAGGGCAAAGCGACGGAGCAAAATAAAATCATCATCACTTGCTACTTTGGTTGCCAGCCGTGCCGCCATGCTTTCCAATGCCGCCCAAGTGATCACCATATCCAGGATATCACTCATTGATTTGCGGTGAATGAAAACACCTTTGCGCGGTAAAATTTCAACCAAACCATCTTGGGCGAGCCTAGCTAAGACCTCACGAATTGGGGTCCTAGAAACGCCAAGTTGACTTGCCAATTGGCGCTCATCCAGGCGCAATTCTTCGTCCATGGCATAAATATCAATGCTGAGAATATGGTCACGAATAACCTCATAAAGGTGATCCTTTATGGTAAAATCAGTTGCTATGGGTTTTAACTTAATCTCGCTTGCCACTCATCTCATTCCTATCAAAGCAGTTCTGAAAACGGTCATGGCCGTAGTTCAAACTGCGTTTAAGCGCATTTTTAC
>Ga0255783_10003484_pt1 | contig 14967 bp, 11 predicted proteins | sample 011ome_22_FD_179981 | JGI IMG/M metagenome (GOLD analysis project Ga0255783, IMG submission 179981) | Coastal salt marsh microbial communities from the Groves Creek Marsh, Skidaway Island, Georgia - 011507BT metaG (version 2) | ecosystem: Environmental > Aquatic > Marine > Intertidal zone >... | reverse complement strand
GATTGAGTTTACAATGATATCGTTTTCATCAATGAGTTGATGTTGGAGAAGTGGGGCAAGCGGGACAATGATACTGGTTGGGTAACATCCCGGAGATGCGATGAGATGGGATTTTTCCCAGCTCAAATCGTTGAGTTCCGGCAGGCCATATTGGGCAAGCGATAACCACTTAGGCGCAGGGTGATCGGTGCCATAAAACTCTTGGTAAAGGGCAGGGGAGTTGAGTCGGAAATCGGCAGATAAATCAATGATTTTCTTGCCGGAATCGAGAAGTGGAATCGCATATTCTGCAGCGGTGCCATGGGGCAAAGCCAGGAAAAATAATTCAATCTCGGATTGAACTAAATCCTGAAGAACTGGATTCACAAAAAAAATGGCATTTCCTTTGTGCCCAAGTTTGGGAACAACCGAACTGAGTGGTTCGCCTGCATTTGCTCTGGATGTCACCATGGACAACTCTATCTTCGGGTGGCTAATCAGTAAGGTTACCAACTCCTGACCAGTGTACCCTGATGCACCGATTATACCTACTTTCATGTTCTTACCAATTTGATGTGAAGGAATATAAAAAACAAACCCCTCGGTTGGAGTGCCGAGGGGTTAAAATAAAAAGTGTTTTGGTTTGAAAAATTATCGCTTGGAAAATTGAAACCTTTTACGAGCCCCTGGCCGGCCTGCTTTCTTTCTTTCAATCTTTCGTGGGTCTCTTCGTAAATGGCCCGCTTTTTTGAGAGGTGATCGCAATTCACCATCCATTTTCTCTAACGCACGGGAAAGGCCGTGACGAATGGCACCGGATTGTCCCGTGCCGCCTCCACCACGTACATTTACTGAAACATCAAGCTGTCCATTTTTTTCGACACAAAGCAATGGCCCGATAACCGCTTTCTTTTGCTGCTCGGTGGAGCAGTAGTCATCAATATCACGGTTATTGATGGTGATGGCACCCGATCCTGGTCGGATTCTTACGCGAGCAGTACTCGTTTTCCTGCGACCGGTGGCAGTGATATCTTGGTTTTTAGCTTTAGCACTCATGTGAAAAATTAAGAAAGTAGGGGGGATGGTTGCTGGGCGGTGTGAGGATGTTCCTCGCCTGCAAAAACACGAAGGCGGGTGAGCATACCACTGGAAAGTTTGTTTTTGGGCAACATGCCTTTAACCGCATTGGTGATGATAAACTCTGGGCGGTTTTCGCGAAAATCAGCGACGGTGCGATATTTTTCGTTCCCCATATATCCAGAATAAAACATATACTGCTTTTGTTCTTCTTTGGCACCAGTGAGCTTTACTTTATCCGCATTGATCACGATAACAAAATCCCCGGTATCAACATGGGGAGTGTAGGTCGGTTTGTTGCGTCCACGCAAGGCATTGGCGATTTGCACTGCAAGTCTGCCCAAGATTTGTCCGGAAGCATCAACAATCTTCCAGTCGTGGGTAACAGTTTCCTTTTTGGCAAGGGTAGTCTTCATCGAAAAATAAGTGAAAAGATAGAAAATGAATCATTTATGGTTGTTCGTCAACCGAACAATCCGTGAATTTCAGCGAAAGAAAGGGGTTAAAATTGACCGGTCCCGAGATCGGATAAGGTTTGATCGTAAAACTTGCTCCCGTAACCCATCACCCGGTCGGTGTTATCAAAAACAACGGGCATGTATTTTTTCTCTACATCTTTGTCAGAGAGAGTCCCTTCATTTCCGCCTTTTCTGATTTTATAAAACCACACGCTTCCCCAGTCGTATCCTTCGACATAGTTGGCAATTCCAGCTAAATTGTATACCTGCCCTTTGGTCATGCCTACCGAAAGCCCCATCAGGTTTTCAATGTTCTTGCTTACAGCAGCATCCGCATCTGCAAAAGGGCTGCCTCCACTACGGCTAAACCCAGATGATCCCTTGAAGCACCCCACGGTTAAAAGAAGACCAGTTAAGCCTAAAACGGATAAGAAATTACGAACCATCCTCATAATGAATGTATTAACTATCCTAATGTGAGGATAGGGCGCAATACCAATTTACCCAAAGCTGGGTCGCTGGATGTGACGACTACGAGGAGGTGAGTTTCTCAAGTGCTTGGTAACTTCTTGAAATCATTTCTCTTGGGTCATCTAAAAGATTAGCCGATGCAAGGGCATTATCCAAAAGCTGATTGACCACGAGAAGAGCCGTGGGCTCATCTTTTTCCATAAGACTGTGCAACCCCTTGATGATGGAATGTCTGGGGTTGATTTGAAATTTTACTTTGCTAGCTGGCATAGCATCTTCTGGTCCCTGCATCATTTTCATGATTCGACGGGCAGAAGCTCCGCCCATACCATCATCCCCGACAACACACACTGGGCTATTGATCAGGCGTTCTCCAGTTTCCACATCGGAAACCCTTTCTTTGAGCGACTCTTTGATCCACTTGGAAAGCTTTTTGACCGCTTTTTTGTCCAAGCTTTCACCAGCAGGCTCTTCATCTAATTTTTCCAGTTTCAGCTCATCAGAATCGGCAGAAATGATCTTTTTCTCTTTAAACTCCCTCAGGGATTGCATGACATATTCATCCACCGGTTCGGTAAGCAGAAGAACTTCATAGCCTCTTGCCTGCAATGCTTCGAGGTAAGGACCAGATTCGATGGATTTACGGTTTTTGCCGTAGAGGAAAAGAATTTCTTTCTGATCGGCTGCCATGCGATCGATGTAATCGTCCAAGCCGGTGAGTTTTCCATCTTCTGATGCTGTGGATTGAAAACGGAGCAGCTTGGCTAGGTCGTCCTTGTAGGAAAAGTCAGTAGCCACTCCCTCTTTGATCAGGGCACCAAATTCCTGCCAAAATTCGAGGTATGTGGCCTCCTGCTTTTTCGACTGTTCGTTGAGAAATTTGATAAACCTTTTGGTTAGGACCTGCCCCAGTTTACGAAGCAATTCGCTGTCCTGCATCGTTTCGCGGGATACATTTAAGGGGATGTCGGAGCTATCCACCACTCCCCGTAAAAACCGGAGCCACTCAGGGAAAAGGCTTTTGGGTTCTGCATCAATCAATACCTTCCGGCAATGGAGGGCCACCTTGTTTTCGCTGCGAAACATGCCCATTTTTTCCATGTTTCTCTTGGGGACGAACAGGAGGGAATTAATTTCCAGCGGTGCATCTGCACTAAAGTGTAGACGCATGAGGGGAGCCTCGTAATCATTGGCCTGAAATTTGTAAAATTCTTCATATTCCTCGTCCTTGATTTCGGACTTGGACCTAAGCCAAATTGCATCGACGGTATTTACTTTTTCACCATTTACCGAGACTGGGAACTGAACGAAGGCGGAATACTTTTTAACGATATCCTTAATTCGGTCTTCTTTGGCAAATTCATCGAAGTCGTCATTTAACTGGATGACAATTTTTGTCCCCCTTCGTTGACCTTCAGCCTGTTCGATCGTGTAGCCTCCGTTCCCGTCGCTTTCCCAGCAAAACGCCTGGCCTTCTTTTTGCCAGTTTCGGGTATACACTTTGACCGAATCTGAAACCATGAATACGCTGTAAAAGCCAACCCCAAACTTACCGATAAGAGCTTCGTTCTTTTCCCCGTCACTTTGCAGGGCTTCGATAAATTCTTTCGATCCGGAATGGGCAATCGTGCCAAGGTTTTTGACCAGTTCTTCCTCGGTCATACCGATGCCAAAATCCTGAATGATTAACTGCTTGGCATTTTCATCGGTATTGAGATTGATTTCCATCTCGAGGTTATCGTCGAAGACATCTTTTTCAGTCAGTTGGGTTCTACGAAGCTTTTCCAGGGCATCGGAAGCGTTGGAGATCAATTCACGAACAAAGATTTCCTTATCTTTGTAGAGGGAATTTACGACTATATCGAGGACCTGTTTGGTCTCGGCTTTGAATTCATGGGTAGTTGCTTGGGTCATAGTAAAAAGGATTGTTTATTAACAATTTGTGTTCTGCCTTCAAGAAATTACGGAAAAAGCGTTGCTTCAGAGCTTTTTCGTTTAGTTATCCCTAAATTTTGCTCGGAAGAATTCATAGGCCTGGTTGATTTCCTTGGCTTTTTTTTCGGCGACCTCCCGAATTTCCACCCCAAGGGCAGAGACTTTATCCGGGTGGTACTGGGCAATGGATGCCCGGTAGGTCGATTTAATTTTTGAGAAATCGGAAAGATCATCTTTGCTTAGGCCAAGGACCTCCGCCATTTGTAATTCTTCGATCGTTGGAAAAATAATTTTCTTTGCCTTCTGCTCGTTCGTAGACTGGGAATTTTCATTATCCGGTTCTTCTTCCATGTTGTCATCTTCCGGAACAAAATTTTCCGACCGGCTGGTAAAATCTGTCTCTTGGCCAGTTGCTTCTTCTTCCTGTGCTTCTTCGTTTTCTTCTTGGTTTTCTTGCCCTGACTGGGTGCATGGGGGTTGAGAGATCAGAAAGTCGAGCTTCCACAGCATCCACCAAGAGGAACAAAAAATTAATGCCCACGAAATTTTCTCCAATCCATGGGTGATCGCATTTGGTGCACCGCCAGTAATTGTACGCCATCCAGACCAGTCGTGGTAAAAACTAAACATCGATGCACTTAAGTATTGTGCCCAAAAATAGGATAACCCAAGAGCCAACAATACCCCATAAAACAGGGAAGGATGAAGAAGCTTATGTACCATTAGAACTTGATCGGGGGAAGTTGTCCTGTGCAGGTTTTGTAGAAAAATAGGATCAAGCCACCTGCAATGATAAAAATCCATCTCTTCGCCGGTTTACTTTCTTTCATTTAGAAAATGCGATATAAGGGAGTGGTGGTAGGGGGCGGATTCGAACCGACGAACGCCGAAGCGGGCGGATTTACAGTCGGTATAAGTAACACAATATGTTGTGGTAAATGCAATAGAAGGCTAGTAAATAAGCCGAATTCCTTAAAATTAATGGGTTCGTGTATAATTCATTAGAAGTAACAAATCGACAACAGCTTAGACTTTCGAAGGAATGAATTTCAATATCTAATTTTGCTCACAAATCGTTTAATTTTGCGGTTTCTTCTTTTTTTGAAGACTCTAAATTGAGTTATTTGCCTTCCTTCCACCACTTCTTCATTTGAGCTATATTTGACTTAATTTCTTCAAGGCGATCTGCTTTTCCCATATTTGCGAGACCATTGAGATAAACCTTCATGTCACTATCGTACATTTTCATTGGTTCCACATTCTGACCGAGGTCACCTGTATCACGAGTCCATCGGTTCAGGGTTTTTCTCATTTCTTGAAGGGTTTTGGAGTGATCTGGGTCGTCTGCCAAATTGTTCAGCTCCCAGGGATCGTTTCTTAAATCATAGAGTTCTTCTTTTGCCCGCGTAGAAGAAAGAAGGAGCTTCTGTTGTAAATCATTTAGTTTTCCTTTTTCTCCCCAATCCCGAATAGCAATGTATATTTCTTTGTTATCTTTGTAAGCACACGGCTGTAAGTGCGGACGCTCAGGATAACCATTCCGAATGTATTTGTATTCCAATGAGCGAACTGCCCGAATACGGTCATATGTCTCATCGCACCGATCCCTGGCACTTACTGCAAATTCCCGTTTAGTAGAATTAGGACCAAACAGGGTTCTCGCTTCCATGTACTTGGGAATTTCAATACCGGCGAAATACAAAGATGTGGCGGCCAAATCAATATGAAGCACGGGGTCCTTTCTTACCGTTCCCCCTTTAACTCGATTAGGAGCATGAACGAAGAAGGGAATCATCATGCCCTCGTCATAGCAAAACTGCTTACCTCGGGCATGGCTAACTCCATGATCCGTTATGAAAAAGATAATTGTGTTTTCAAACTCCCCTTCCTTTTTCAAACGATCGATAATTTCACCAACCTGAAAATCCATTAGACTGAATGTATCGAGATAAGCGGCCCAGTCCTCAAGAACAATTGGATGTCTCGGGTAATATGGAGGAAGAACTACTTTAGACGCATCAACATGAGGAATATGTTTTGAGGCCCGGGCCTGTGAACGGGCTTTCCCTCCATTTAGGCAAATCTTAGCAAAGAAAGGTTGCCCTTTCTTTCGCCCTGACCATTCGGCTGAATCAAAAACGCTGCGATTCCATTCAAAATTATAGTCTGATTTCCCTAATCTATTTTTATATTTTGGGCTCGCTCTACCCGCACCATGAACACTCGATCCGAGGCAAGTGTAATAACCTGCTTTGTGAAACAACTCAGGAATTAATTTGATATGGTCAGGTTTCTGAATTTTAGCTTCTCCACGGCCGCTTCGATGGTGATGAGCACCTATACTCGTTTGATACATACCGGTGATTAATGCGGAACGAGCAGTCGAGCACACCGGTGCAGTGACGGATGCATTAGTAAACCGAACACCATTACCAGCCAATTCATCGAGTATTGGAGTATGCACTAATTTTTCTCCGTTAAAACCGTAGTGCTTGGATTGATCCTCCACAACCAGCCAAAGAATATTAGGACGTATTTTTTCAGGAGAGCCCTGCAAACCAATTATAAAAAGAAAGACTTGAGGGAAAATCAGTAAAGTAAGGAATCTCATGGTTTCAGTTTTAATTTAATTCAGTTTACCAAACATTCAATGGGATATAATGCGCATGCTGTACTTTCTTGAGTACTCCTAGCCCACAATCGTCGGTCACATTAGTTATTTAGGTCGTAACAAACATGTAACAGTTGAATAAATAACTATCTAGTGTAACAATATAGCTATTTCCGCAAGTCAATTAAAAACAAGAATTTAAGAGACTGGTGGTAGGGGTCGGATTCGAACCGACGAACGCCGAAGCGGGCGGATTTACAGTCCGCATCCTTTAGCCACTTGGATACCCTACCAATTAAGCAAAGTAAATTATTATGATATTGGTGATCTAACTGGCAAGACGATAGTCAGATTTCTCTAATTTACATCCTTGCTAGCTTGGAATAGATCGAAACAATTCAAGCTTATGGGACTGACTTCACCTAAAACCGTGGTGGGCTTAACCGGCGGTATTGCCTGCGGTAAATCTACTGCTTTGCAAGAATTTGCAAAGCTGGGGTGGGCGGTCGTTTCTACGGATTCATTAGCCAGTGAAATTTTAAACACCGATGAAAGCGTAAAGAGACAGATTGAGCACCGGTGGGGAAAAGGGGTGATGAACCGATGCGGAAGCGTTGACAAAACAGCGGTGGGTCGGATAGTGTTTTCTACGGAGCAAGAAAGGAGTTGGATCGAAAGTTTGCTTCACCCCATCATTCGATCCAAATGGCTTTCTTTCATTCAATCCTGCCCTTCGCAAAAGTGCATGGTTGAATTGCCTTTATTGTTTGAAAACAAACTGCAAAAAAACTTTAGCTGCACCATAACCACCTACGCCCCAAAATCTGTGATCTTAAAGCGTTTAACATATCGAGGGTTCTCCCCCAAGGAGTCCAATGCCCGCTTGCATAGCCAACTTCCTTTGGACGAAAAGGTGCAACTATCTGACTATATATTATGGGGGGGCGGAAATTCGCCTTTTTTAAGCCTGCAAGTCGAACATCTCGATTATGTTCTCTCTTAAATTTTTAAATAAAATCTCTATCCATGCCTGTAAGAAAGACTACACGAACCAAAAAAACGAAAGAAGCTGAACCGGTTGAAGATGGCCCTGTTCAGGAGATCAATGAAGAAGCTGTTCCTTCTCCTGCACCGGTTGATCCAACCGCCAGCAAGCAACCGGAGGGAGACTCCGACCGGCAACTCTTTTTTAGTACCGATGGAGATGAACCGGAACAGGAAAGAACCCGTCCCAGCGATGATGCCGAAGAAGTGAAGAGTGATCACACCTCATCCGAACAGGTGGTGAAAGAGAGTAAAGAAGGGGTGGTTCCCCCCAAGCAAAGCACCAACGAAGCAAAGCCATCCCCGCATCCCAAGAACCCGGCCAATCAGGGTGGGCCTCAAGGGCAAGGACAGGGACAGGGACAAAAGAAGTTAACCTGGCAGGAAAAAAAGAAACTTCGAAGGAAACAAAAGTTTAAAAAGCCAAGAAGGCTTCCATACGAGGAAACCGAAACCAAACCTCTCGAGATTGGTCAGTTGCTTGATTTTGAGGAATTCAAAACAGAAGAGGGTATAGAAAAACTCCTTCAACCACTTCTGGGTTCGGGGAAGGAATCGATGAGCCTGGATGATTACCTCGCTCTCAATCTTTTGGACCTCACCGAAAAGGTGTCTCAACTCAAATTGGAAGAGGAACTACCCAATGCTCCCCTGCGAGAGGAGTTAATAGATTTGGTTCTTGGTTATGCCCTCAATGCTGAGGTGCCCGTTACTTTGAGTGGGATCATCCAAGTGATGGAGGATGGGCACGGCTTTGTTCTTCAACAAAAAGAAGATTACCGCCTGAAATCTCAGTCCGCTTTTGTCCCTGAACGATTGGTCCGAAAGTTCGGTTTAAAAACTGGCCATCTGGTCAAGGGGGTAATCCGGGCAAAAATGGAAGAGTCCACATGCCCAGTCATGCTGCGGGTGGATGAAGTGATGGGGAAATCCCCAGAAGAGGCAACCCGGGTCACTCCCTTCACTGAACTTACTCCCTATTACCCACTTCGAAGAATGTATTTGGAGACCCACCAGGAAGTGGAATGGGACAATGTGGCCATGCGGGTGGTTGACTTGGTTTCCCCGGTTGGTTTTGGGCAGCGTGGTTTAATTGTCGCACCCCCTCGCACCGGTAAAACGGTGTTGCAACAAGGCGTTGCCCGGGCACTTCGTGAAAACAATCCCGATGCACACCTGATCGTTCTTTTGGTGGACGAACGCCCAGAAGAGGTAACCGACTTTAGAAGACAGGTTCCGGATGCCGAAGTGATCGCATCCACTTTTGATGAAAGTGCTGAAAGTCATGTGCATGCCGCAGAAATTGTGATCGAAAAAGCAAGAAGAATGGTTGAACATCAGCAGCATGTGGTCATCTTGCTCGATTCGATTACCCGTTTGGCACGGGCCTACAACACCACCATGCCAAACAGTGGCAAAATCCTCAGCGGTGGGGTGGAAGCAACTGCCCTGCAACGCCCGAAAAGATTTTTTGGTTCCGCCCGGAACATTGAGGGAGGTGGAAGCCTGACCATCCTAGGAACTGCCCTGGTTGAAACCGGCAGTAAAATGGATGAAGTTATTTTTGAGGAGTTCAAAGGAACTGGAAATATGGAGCTTCATTTAGACCGCGAACTTTCAAACAAACGAATCTTTCCGGCGCTCGACTTTGAAAAGAGTGGAACCCGTAAGGAGGAACTACTCTATCACCCCGACGAGTTAAATAAAATTTATGCTCTTCGCCGTTCAATGAAAGGGGTCCCCCCAGCAGAAGCGATGGAAATGTTTATTCAACGGGTGAAGAAAACCAAAAACAACCCCGAGTTCCTGATGGGGCTGGGCAGGTAGGTTTTTTGTTAGCCCGATTATAGAACCCTTGATGAACGCAACGGAGGAATTTCTTACCGAAGCATTCAAAGATCAGGGACTGGTTACTCAGGAATCGATTGAGCAAATTCTGGCGGAAGCAAAAGCGCAGACGGATAGTGAGAATCGGGCAGATGACGGGGTCGAATTTTTCAACTTATTGCTTGCCCAACTCGGGTTGTCCAAAGACGAGGTAGTCAATTTTTTAGGTGCGGAATTAAGCATGCCCACCACCGATTTATCGACCCTCAGTTTAACCCCAGAGGTGTTGTCTTTGCTCCCCGCAGAACACGCCCGTTTCTATGAAGCTATTCCTTTGGGCACGGATGGATCATCCATTGATATTGTTCTGGGAAATCCGCTCGATCATGACACCATTGACAACCTTTCCCACTTATTGGGGAAACCTCTAAATCCTTCCGTAGCTTACCGGGGAGATGTTTTGGATGCGATTCATCAAATCTATGGCTTGGACGAAAAGGAAAAGGAGAAGGACTTTTTCGACGGGTTAGGGCAGGGCGATATTGAAATTGAAGACAATGTTCGCCCGGAAGATGTGAGTGAGGAGGATGCTCCCATCATCAAATTTGTCCATTCAGTGATCAAGGATGCACTGGAAAAACGGGCTTCAGATATTCACATGGAGCCCTTGGAGAAAAAATTTAGGATTCGTTTTCGTATAGATGGAAAACTCATCGAACAACCTGATCCCCCCAAAAGGTTGCAACCTTCGATCCTTTCAAGAACCAAACTGATGGCCAATGTAAGCCTAGCCGAAAAGAGGGTGCCTTTGGATGGAAGGATCAATGTAAAGGTGGGTCAAAAGGTGATCGATCTTCGGGTGTCCACGCTGCCCACTGTTCATGGGGAAAGCATTGTCATGCGTATTTTGGATAAAGAAAGCCTGAGCCTAGGGCTTCCTCAACTGGGTTTCTTTTCGGATGACCAAACCACTTTTGAGAGAGTGATCAATATGCCGGATGGAATTTTTCTGGTTACTGGACCCACAGGTTCAGGGAAATCCACCACCCTGTACTCTGCTCTGAATGCGATCAATAAGCCCGACCGTAAGATCATTACCGTGGAAGACCCTGTGGAGTATGAAGTGCCTGGTATCAACCAGGTACAGGTCAGGACAGAGGTCGGGATGACTTTCTCTGCCGCTTTGCGGGCCATGCTCAGGCAGGCGCCCAATATTGTAATGGTGGGGGAGATTCGGGATTTGGAAACTGCGGAGATCGCCATCAATGCCTCCCTTACCGGGCATATGGTATTTAGTACACTTCATACCAATGATGCACCCAGTGCGGTTTCCCGCTTGGTGGATATGGGGGTGAAACCCTTTTTGGTCTCTGCTTCTTTACGGGCCGCTCTCGCCCAACGATTAGTCCGTGCCATTTGCCAAAACTGCAAAGGGCCCTATGAGCCCACCTCCGCAGAACTTGCAGTTTTAGGGATCACGGAAGAGCAGGCAAGTGGGGCTACCTTTATGAAAGGTGCGGGCTGTGGTAAGTGTGGAGACAAGGGGTACCGGGGCAGAAAAGGAGTCTTTGAGATTTTTGAAGTGAACCAAGAAATTGAAGAAATGATTTATAACAATGTGAGCATTGTTGAGCTTCGCAACAAAGCCAGAGAGATGGGGATGCGGTCGATGCGCAACGATGGGTTCCGGAAAGTTCTTGCGGGAATTACCACATTGGATGAAGTCCTCATGGTAACCACGGAGGAAGAGTAATTTAGAAGATGCTGTTCGTAGACAATAATTCCGAAATTCGTGATCTTTTTAGGGAAGTGGAAGGGGTTTCCCAGCATGGGCTTGATGAACTGTTTGATCAGGATGTAATCGATGGCAGTCGCTCCTTTGCTGAAGCGGTCATTCAAGCGGGAATAATCCAGCGTGAAGAATTATTAAATTTGATCTCCCAGTACCTTGGGTACGAACTGCAGGTGGGCGAAGTGGGAGAGATTGAACCTGATGTTTTAGCGGTCATACCCCATGATACTGCCCGTCAATATGGGGTTGTTCCCCTTTACCTTTCTGAGGGGGGAGTCCATTTACTTGCTCTTGACCCCTTTAATTCTGCGATCATTGATGATCTCACTTTCGCTCTCAACCTGGAAATCTTTATCGTTGTTTGCGATCCCGTACAAATAACTGCATTGCTGGATCACTATTATGGTGAAGAGCAGACATCTATGAATGATCTGCTTGGGGATGTGGGCTTGGATCAATTTGAAAATTTAGACGATGCGAAGGAGGGCGATCTGGTTGATGCTGCAAATGAGACTCCGATTATTCGTTTTGTTAACTTGGTCATGCAACAGGCAATTCGGGCAAAGGCTTCGGATATTCACTTCGAACCCTTTGAGGATGAATTTCGTATCCGTTACCGGGTAGATGGTGCCCTTTACGAAATGTCGCCCCCTCCCAAAAGCCTGGCTTTACCTGTTATTTCTCGGGTGAAAGTAATTTCTGAACTGAACATCGCCGAGCATCGCATTCCTCAGGATGGACGAATCAAAATGACGATCGAGGGGAGGGCAGTTGACTTGCGTGTTTCCACCCTCCCCACCCAATTTGGGGAGAGTGTTGTTTTGCGGGTACTTGATAAATCAGCGGTCAACCTGGACCTTGACAACCTTGGTTTGCCCGAGAATGTAAAGTCGGGCATCAGGGGTGCAGTTCGTAGGCCTAACGGTATTTTTATTGTCACCGGACCCACCGGTTCGGGTAAAACAACCACGCTTTACAGTGCCCTTCGTGAGGTCAATGAAATAGACACTAAAATTCTGACCGCCGAAGACCCGGTGGAATATGAGATCGAGGGCATTATGCAAGTCCCTGTAAACCACCAGGTGGGGCTGGATTTTGCCCGGGCTTTGAGAGCCTTTTTACGACAAGATCCGGATAAGATCATGGTGGGAGAGATTCGTGATATTGAGACGGCAAGGATCGCGGTACAGGCTTCGCTCACCGGTCACGTAGTTCTTAGTACTCTTCATACCAACGACGCTCCCGGTGCCATTACTCGTTTGATTGATATGGGGCTGGAACCTTTCCTTCTCTCCGCTTCTCTGGAGTTTATTCTTGCGCAGCGTTTGGTTCGAAAGATCTGCTCGGGTTGTCAGCAGGAATTTGATCCTAAGAATGAGATGTTGCAAAATCTTGGCCTGTCCCGAAAAGATCTGGGGGACAGGAAGTTTTATTTTGGGTCTGGGTGTGATGCCTGCAACAATGGTGGGTATCGTGGCAGAACGGGCTTATTTGAAATGATCAAGGTGGGAGATTCCTTTCGCGAACTTATCAATTCTGGTGCAGCCACACTGGTACTGAAACAAAAAGCGATCGAGCAAGGTATGCGGACCTTGAGAGAGGACGGCCTGCGTTCCATTTTCGATGGGGAAACCACAGTGGAGGAAGTCTTGAAATATACCTGATTCCTCCGCAAGATAGGAAAAATTACTGATGGCTATTTTTGAATATGTTGCAACGGACCCAACCGGTAACTCGGTGGACGGTACTTTTGAAGCTACTGATGAGCAAGATGCCCGCAACATTCTTGCCCAGTACAACCTTACACCCTCAAAGCTTTCCTTACAAGGTGCTGCTCCTACAGCGAATAACCCCACAATGGATCTCAAAGGGGCGGGTGCGGAAACCAAAGACACTTCGGCCTCTTCGAAAAAACAAGCCAAGACCAAATCGAAAAAGAAAAAAAAGAAGTCCAGTATTCTTGATATTCAAATAGGGGGTGGGCCTACCAATGAGGATATTTCCGTATTTACCCGGCAAATGTCCACCCTGATTCAGGCAGGGCTTCCCTTGCTGAGAAGCTTGGAGGTTATGATTAAACAGCAGGAAAAAAAGCCCAAGTTTAAATCTATGCTGGAGACGGTTGCTGAAAAAGTTTCTTCGGGTGGTACCTTGTCTGATGGTCTGGCCATGTACCCCAAAACCTTTGATAAATTATATGTCAATATGGTCAAGGCAGGGGAGGCAGGTGGAGTTCTCGATCTCGTTCTCACCCGGCTTGCTCAATTTCAGGAAAAATCCATACGGACGATTAAGAAGGTTAAGTCTGCTATGATTTATCCGTCTGTAATTATGTTTGTGGCACTGGCCATCGTTACCTTGCTGATGATGGTGGTGGTGCCACAGTTTGAGTCCATTTTCGAACAGATGCTGCGGGGGGCTCCCCTCCCTGGGCCCACTCAGATTGTGGTCGATATAAGTGATCTTTTTTCTTCCAACCCCATTTTAGTGCTGGGCGGTATGGCAGGCGTGGTTATTGGGGTGGTTCTGCTTAAAAAAACAAAGCAGGGAGCGAAAGGGTTTGATTGGTTGGGGTTGCATGTTCCGGTGGTTAAAGATGTGGTCAGCAAATCCAATATTTCTCGGATTACCAGGACTTTTGGCACCTTATTAAGCAGCGGAGTACCTATCCTGCAGGCTTTGCAAATTACTGGGGATACATTGACCAATGTATTTTTTGTCAAAGCGATGACCAATATTCACAATGCGGTTAGAGATGGAGAGTCGATGGCTGTACAAATGGACCGGGAGCCCGTTTTTCCCACGATGGTAACAAGTATGGTTGAAATTGGTGAGGAAACTGGAGAGCTGCCTGATATGCTCACCCGTATAGCAGATAATTATGATGAGGATGTCGACAATGCTGTGGCAGGGGTGACCTCTCTGATCGAGCCTGTGATGATTGTGTTTTTGGCAGTTGTTGTCGGCTTCATTGTGATCGCACTCTTTTTACCGATTGTATCCATTATCGAGAACCTCGGTTAATTTTTTGGGCTCAGGGATTGGTGGTCTCTTCGTTTTGCTCGAGCCACTGGCTGGCTTTTTCCGGATCGGTTTGTTTCCATGCCTCGATGGCTTGCTGCATCGATCTTTCACGTAGGGATGGCTCAGAGATAGAGGAGGCCCAGCCCACGGCACCTTCGGGGTCAATTCCCTGAATTCTCGAAACAAATGTGGCGATCGCTGGATCGTTCTCAGAAGAAGAAGGCTGTGAATTTAACCATTCTGCGGTTGCTGCTGGATCGACCAATGCCCACCTCCCGGTAAGCTCGCTCATTGCGTGGGCTTTCTTTTTGGGGTTTGGTAAGTCGTCGATCCAGGTAGCCGCAGATTGAGGGTCTTGGTTTGCCCACTGGTGAATTAAGTTTTCCATCACCCGATAGGCTCCCGGCTCGTCATTCATGGACTTCGCCCACACGGCAGTGGCAGTTAAATCCTGCTGGGCAAGTCTTGCCCCCATTTGCCCAAGGATGGTCTCTCTCATTCTCGGATCATCTTTAGGGTAACTTTCTGCCCACAGGATGCCCTGATCTACGCCCCGTTGGGAAAATTTTTCGGCTAGGATACTGGAGGACTGCCAGCGGGCGGAACCTTTCGGTAAGGTGAGGAATAGCCGGTTTGCCGCATCCAGGTCCGTTTCCATCAAGCCTTTGACAATGCCTACAAGCAAAGGATTATCTCCATTTTTTCCTGCTGGATGATTTTGATTGGCCCAACCAATGGCTGCTTTTTCA
>Ga0255783_10003467_pt1 | contig 15015 bp, 18 predicted proteins | sample 011ome_22_FD_179981 | JGI IMG/M metagenome (GOLD analysis project Ga0255783, IMG submission 179981) | Coastal salt marsh microbial communities from the Groves Creek Marsh, Skidaway Island, Georgia - 011507BT metaG (version 2) | ecosystem: Environmental > Aquatic > Marine > Intertidal zone >... | reverse complement strand
TTATCAAGTGGTCTTGGCCCAACTATACCGGTCAATGGCTCTAGCGCTGCCACTACAGCGTCATCTACAGTAGTTACTGGAATAGATACCACCGGCGTAACAGCCGGTGATTTGTTGTGGGTACAATCTTCTTCTGGCCGCCAGTTTAGCATTATTGCGAGTGTTGATAGTGCAACTCAAGTTACCTGCGACGATACGTTTGACAATACAGAAAGCGGTAGAACTTGGGCGATAGGTGGAAAAAGGGCAACCTTTGATAATGCTGACTCCAGAGTATTGTTTAATAATGATATTGCTGGTGACTGTGTTATTCAAACCGAAACGGATCAATACTTAACAAGTGCGATAACTATGGGAAATCTTCCAGCTAGAGAACCCATTTTTATAAGAGGTGACGCAACAATATACGCAAATGGTAATTTTGCATGTTTCCAAGTTACCGGCGATAGTTCTTACAGAACGGTTAATTTTAATGATCTTAAATTTGTGGGTAGTGCTGGCAATACCTCCGCCGCTATTATTGGCGGCTCGATTTATGCTCGCAACTGCCAGTTTGGAGACCCCGGATCTTCCACTAATTTTAAAGGTGGAATTGTAAGCGGGGGATATGGCGGAAATAGCTATGCGTACCGATGTAGCTTTTATGGTCAAGGAGAAAACGTCTCAGGCGGAATAGGGCTTACTACTGGTGGTTGGCCGCCTGCGGTTAACATAATTAACTGTTATATTCGAGATTATAGCGTTGCTGCATGGGGTGGAGATAACGTACTGAATTGTGAAAAATCAATTATCTCTAATTGTGCTAATGGTTTAGGGACAAATAGAAATTATGTGGTCGCAAATAAAAATATATTTCATAATATAACTAATAATGCCATATATGACAATAGTGGTAATGAGTCAGAAGAGCGTATCACAATTACCAATTTTTTAAATAATTTCAATGAAAACATATTTTCTAATGTGTCTGGCTATATACGCAGCTTTAGATTGTATTCTACTATTCCACAATCTTATTTAGAAAATGTAGAGCTAATACCGCCAATTAATTATTGTTACAATTCTAGCGGGGGGGTTGAAAACGGATATTCTGAAATAGTTACACTGACCGCTTCTCCCTTTGTAGATCCTGATAATGGTGATTTTACTTTAAATAATTTTGTTGGCGGTGGACAAGTGCTACGATTATTGGAGAGGGCAATATGACAGTTCCAAATGATAGAATAATTTTCAATGCCGACACAGGTAGCGACACGCAATCTAGCGGGCTTGGCCCTACTCAGGCGGTATACGGAAATACAGCATCAACATCTGCGGCTTCTGCTACCGTCACTGGAATAGACACAACAGGAGTAACGGCTGGGGACTTGCTATGGGTTCAGACTTCGAGCGGTCGTCAGTTTTCTATTATAGCCAGTGTTGATAGTGCTACGCAGGTTACTTGCGATGAGACTTTCAGCAATAACGAATCTGGATTAACTTGGGCGATAGGCGGAAAAAGAGCGACTTTTGATAACACTAGCTCTAGAAACTTGTTAGATTATCTAGATAATTACTATTGTATAGTAGAGACCGAAACTGACCAGTCGCTAACTAGCACTATATCAAGAAACAACGGTAGTTTTTTTACGTTAAAGGGCAACGACAAGACTATTTCTTGTAATGGTAATTTTTCTGCGTTTAGTCACGGTCAACATAAAAATATTTATTATTATAACTTGAAATTTTCTTGTGTGACCGGAAACACGGTAGCCGCAGTAAACTGTGCTAATTCTGCGTTTCATTATTGTGTTTTTGGTGAGCGTGGATCAGCTAATAATTTTAAAACAGGAGTTAATGTTGCAGCTTGGGGTAGTTCCGCAGTCTTTTTCCGTTGTAAATTTTATGGGCAGGGAAATACCACTGGGGATGCTATAGTAAATGGTTGGTACGCTTCTAATCTTAGTATTATTACCGAGTGTTCGATATTTGATTTTCAGTATGCATATAAGGCCACTGCTGGTGGTGGATCGGGCAAAACAATGATAAAAAACTCAATTATATCCAACTGCCAATATGGGGTTTTTTCAGATCAGAATATGGTATATGTTCATGAAACTATATTTCACGACATTTTAAACGACGCAATATATTTTACAAATACCGCTTCATCAAAAGTTAGCCTAGATGTTTTAGATAGGGTGACGTGTCCATATGACAGTAACATTTTTATTAATGTTGGTGGATATTTGGCTAATTTCAATGTTAGTGGATTATCTATTAGCAATACTACTTCATCGCCTGTAACTTGGTATCAGTATAATTGTTTAAACGGTACTATTGGCTTCGATGCTAATGTGATTAATTTAACGGCAGATCCATTTAGAAATCCGTCTGCCGGAGATTTTAATATAAATAATACGACTGGCGGTGGGGCTATTCTCAGATCTGCAAGTTATACGTTCTAGGAGATTAAACTGTGACAACATTTTATACATTTAACACGCTTGTAGATACAGACCAAGGGGCAGGAACAGACCTTCGCCCATTTGGACAGTTCTATGCTCCTACATCTGTCGCCACACAATGTTATAACGCCCTTTTCGGTAAGGGGCATTATGATGGGCCTGATAAAAATCTTGAGGTAAATCTTGAGATGCAGGATAATGATAACACAACCTTGGTGAGAGATAGTAGCGGAAACGGAAGGAATGGATACTTTAAAGATCAAACCGGCACGCTTGGTGGGGAGTATTCGTTTGGGACAACTTCTGACCTTTCCTATGAAGATGGGCCTAAAGGGTATCTGCCTAGATCTTTGCATATTCCGGCTAGGTCTAATCAGTATGACCCCGGAGAAATAGCGTTCGGGGTTAATAGCTCCACTAAAATAGACTGGGCCGATACCCCAGAATCTCAAGGTATAACTATCGTAAGCTGGGGCCACATGAACGGATCTAGATCCTCTTACGGGTTTTTTAGAAGGCTGGCTAACGGTAATCCTTTAGCTGGCAGCGTGTATAGTGCTGGTATAGGCGTTGGTCCCAATCATGATCGTTATGCTCAGGCGTCGTTATTTACTGGAGCGACAAATGCTGGAAGCTCCGTGACGTATAGGACATATAGCCCGCCGTCTTTATACCACGACCCAAATACTTGGTTTCATCATGCCTTCACAATTAAAGACTCAAATAGAACGATTTTTGTTGACGGCGAAGAAGTGGCAACTACGACTTCTGGTTACTCTATGAGCTACGCTTCTAACGCTGGATTATATATAGGTGATAAGGGTCGCATAGCAGGTGCAGCGTTATTCAGTAGAGAATTGTCCACGGATGAAATTTCAGAAGCCTATTCCGGCCCAGAACCATACGCACAAGTAATGCCCACAATATCAGGCACGCCCGCTGTGGGAAGTTTCATTACAATCAACGCCGGAACTTGGAACTCACAATCCAACGGGGCGATAAGATATACATACAAAATGTATAGTTACAGCGATACGGCTGGCTCAGATGAGAGATTAGAAAAAGAAATTACTACGTTTTTAACCTCGCAGAAGATACTTCTTCGTGGGTCGTCAAGACTGGCGGGCCGCTATCTAAGATTCACTATTTCTGCTGAAAATGATGGCGGAACTGACCCGCTTGAAGTTTATGAAACATCTTATACTGCGGCTGTTACTTCTGGTAGTGAGCCAGCTTATGTTAGCTATAACGCTTTGTTTGGCTATGGAAAACATATACACGATCCAGAACTCCAAACACGCATGTTATTTGACAGCGATCCAACACTAGAAGAATTTCAGCAATATGGCGATTGGACTGTTAATAATATAACTTTAACTGACTCTAATTTAGTAGACGTTGGTCCTACTTCGTATTTAACTAAATCATTTTATCAATCAACGGAAACGTCTCCTAATATTACCTTTAGTTCGCCTAATACGGACTTGACAAGAATCGGATACACTGTTGGCTCTTGGTATAAATTAGATTCTTATGGGGGGGTTGGTGTTGGGGCTCCTATAACAATGCCAACTGGCGGCGGGGGAGCGGTAGGTATTCAGCAAAGTTTTAGCACTACTAGATTCATGACTGGCGGTCAGCCAATCGTCTCGTTTAATTGGACCTCAGAAGTCGGACTTGGCAACTGGGCTCAGGTTGTAGGACGGTTTGATTCTACGGCTTTTCAACAATCTACCGGTGCTGAGATATATTTAAACGCCGAGTCTAAAGACTCTGTAAATGCTACTGGCGGCTGGCACGTAGCTCCAACCGCCGGAAATGTGATGGCTTATATACAAGGAAACATTGCCGACCTTTGGTGGATTCAAAGAAGTTTATCTGACACAGAAATTTCAGAAACTTACACAGGCCCAGAACCAGTTAATGTTATTCCGCCTCAGATCACGGGTGAACCTTACGTCAACGCGACACTAACTAGATCTTCTGGAATCTGGGATTCTCAAAACAACGGTTCGGTATCTGGCACTTACCGATGGTATAGAGCTGATGATGAAAACGGAACAAATTTAACACTTATTGTAGGCGCTACGTCAGAAAGTTACAATTTAACACTTGATGACCGCGATAAATATATTACAGTAGAAGAAACTGCACACAATGATGGCGGATATGACGAACTAGAAAGAACACTATCATCTTACACCGTAAAGATTAAACAGCGCGGTGGGCTAACGCTAATGGGTGTTGGATAAATTGTGTATAATACATATATGTATACACTTAATAGGAGACTCTCATGGATTATATTGGAGATATTCAACCCTACGAATCGCTAGGATTGACAGACGATCAGATAGCAACATACCTATCTTCTTTTACTAGAAGGAATATTCCTCTGGGCGAGGTTGAAAACTTCCTCGACTTCCAGAGTCTTGCCAAAAGAAGTCCGATCACAGGTAACTGGGAAGGAATATTGGTAAATGTTATTGGTGGCGCTTCGCAAGAACTATCTGATGGTGTTTCTGAATTTTTCGTACATTTAAATAAACCTCGTAGTGAGTATATTAACACTACTGAAGAACAGTGGGCATTGAAGATGCAATCTCTACTGGCCGGTCTGGTCGCTGCATCTGTTATTACACCAAATCAGTCTGCTGATTTTGTTGCGCTTGGTGGTGGATTGAAATACGGGGCGGTATCAGCACAAGATATTGCAAATGCCCGTCAAGCTCATCGGGATATGATGGCAGCAGAAGAAGCCCGCAGGCAACAAGAAGAAGCAAGATTTGCCGTCACAGAAGAATTTTTCGCCGCTTACAATACCAATGTCGCGCCCGTCCTTGACCAAGAAATCATTGAAAAAGCCCAACTAATTGAAGCATTGAGAAACGCAGCTAATCAGTTGGAGGCATAAATGGCCGATTACTATTTAGATTATAGGGGTAATGATTATAACGGTGGCGGTTATGATGCTAGTATATCTGGCGCAACAGTCAACCTCGCCAGCGGTCATTACGCCGTACTGGAAGCGTCTGGGCTAGAGTGTGTAGCGGGAACAACTGAAATAACTAGTGTTCACGGTGGATTTACTACCGATATGATCGGTAACACTATCAATATCTATAATGGGTATGATTTTACATACAATCATTATTTTATATCGGGTGTTCCAGACGCAAATACTATTCTTGTTGATACAATACCGGCTACCGGAGGTGTAGATGCAGTCAGTGGGGTAGGAAAAGTTGGAGGAGCATGGCGCAGTTATATTAATTGGACTAGCGGTGGAGGAAGTTTTCAATGGACTGGAAAAAGACAAATAGTACGCCCAAGTATAGTTCATATTAAGGGTAATGGTAGTCAAAATCCACCTTCCGGTCAATATCCAGCCGTAACCTACTGCACTATGCACTCCTCTAGTCAACAGGAACCACTCGTTTTTCGCGGATATAATGGTCGCCCCGCTTTTGCTGCGCCTAATGGTAATCTATTCTTACACTCTGGCCCTTTTGCTATTTTTGAAAATATTAAGTTTATTGGAGGTCAAGGGGGGTACGAAACAAGTATAGCGCAGATTAACGGAGGTTATATTGTTGATAATTGTATCTTCGATCAAAGAGGAACAAGAGCTATGATGTTGGGTGCAGCCATGATAAGAAACTGTTATTTTTGTAATTCAAGAATTGAAGAGGTTACAAATAAAACCGGACAACACGCTGTATCATCTGTTGGTAGTTATGGTTATATAGCTTCAGATAATGTTTATGAAAATTGTGTAGGTACTGCACTCCAACTGTCTGTTGCATTTGCTACAAATAATGTTATCAACAATCAATATGGTACGGGTATAAAACTATTAGATAATGGTGGATATACAAACCAAGCTAGGTTTAATACCATAAATAATGCTACTGGTGATGGTATACAAAGAGGTGGAAACTTAAAAAATACAGTTATTGGAAATTTAATAACAAATTGCAGCGGTGTTGCAATCAAAGAGTTATCTACATATACTAACACAGAAGTAACCTCCGGTGTAACGTCAGCCCAGATAGATTTTAATGTATTCTATAATAATAATGTATTATACTCTGGCTACCAAGGTGGATACAATGATATTGTTTTGACATCCACTCCTTATCTTAACGAAGCGGCTGGAGATTTAACATTGAATTTTAACGCCGGTGGCGGGAAAGACGCTAGAGGTGCGGTTTCCATGAAAACTGCCGGATACGGAAAGTCACAGAGCTACCAAGATGCTGGTGCATTACAGTCATATGGAAAATAGGAGAAAAAATGGATCAGTTTGTTGCAGATAGCGGAACATTTACTCTGAATGGGCCGAATTTTTACAAAAGAGGTTTCAGTCACATGTATAATTACGGTGATGGGGGGGGTTCTTTATGGGTGGATAATTTAGAAAAAAATGTCCACAGTGTAGAGTTTTCAGTTAGTGGGTTAGATGTTGGAGACTATGATTTGTGTTACTGGTGGGGTGTTAATTGTAGTAACAGTACGGCCAAGGTGAATATTAAAGATGGAAACGAACCGATTGGTAAAGACCTCATTCTATTAAGATCTGGTCAAGAAGCAGTATCGGTCAGTGGTATTGGTAGTGATATACCACAATATGGTGGCGGTATTTTTTGGAAAGTTTGGGGTATAGGTCATAGGTGTGATTCAGGAACTTTGCACTTTAAAATAGAGCCAGAGCCACGGGCTAATTACGCCGGATGTTGGGAAGTGCCTCATATAGCAGGTATAATCAGAAGAGAAATGGACGCTACTCCAGACACAGACCCAGAGTATGTTCCTACGTCCAATAGATCCAAACCGCACCCACTGTATTCTAATTAGGAGTAACTGACGTGTGTTATAAATACTTAATTAATTTAATGGTGGGTGAGTAATGACTATAGCATATTCAACTGACTGGGAAATACGCACTACCGGCAGTTATTCAAACGGCGGCGGATTTAACCGGCTATCTGGGGGAACTGATTATTCTCAACAAGATGTTGCCCAACTTTCGTTGACGGACTGCGCCACTTCTGGTGTTGGCTCTACCACCTTGACTTCCGTTACTGGTGGATTCACCGCTGCGATGGTCGGCAACCTAATTAACCTTTCTAGCGGCACTAACTTAACGGCTAACTGGTACGAGATAACAGGTTATACAGACGCAAATACTGTCACTCTTGATAGAGCGCCGGATGACGGCGTTGGAGGTGTAAGCGGCGCTACAGGTAAAGTCGGCGGTGCTTTGTCTTGGCCTCCTCCTCGGCCTGCTGACGGTGGGCCATTTACTCGATACAACAAATTTTGGATCAAGGCAGGAACTTACACGCTTACAAATACTACAGAAGGCTCCGCAAACGGCCCTGTTTTTATGGATGAGTGTTCAGTTGAGGGGTATGAGTACGTCCGTGGAGACATGGGAAGAAAGCCTGTTTTTAGTGCTGGCTCTCAAGTGCCTCCCTCGGCTGTCGCGATATTCAGGCTGTTTACACAATTTGCCCCTGCTCACCTGTCCAATATAAAACTGGATGGCGTAGACAATTCTAGCAGTTGGACTGGTATTCAGGTTAGCGATTACCGTATTATGGTGCAACACTGTGAGGCGATTAACTGCAATCTGGGCTTTGCGGGCAATAATAATATTATTCGGTTTTGCAAGGCATCGTACTGCGTAAAGGGTTTTGGCTCGTTTGAGAGCGAGTTTTGCGTAGCACATGACTGCTCTTCTATTGGAATAGACAGTTACATTAATATGGCTTTGCATTGCTTAGTTTACAACTGTCCAATAGGTTACTATCTAAATGGAGGAGCAGATGTATTGAGGTGTATTGCTCACAACTGCTCGACATATGGTATTTACCACTACGCTGGCTATAACAATAGTCTTGAAAACCTAGTAACTAACTGCGGGTTAGGGATTTTTTACCGTTCTACTGCTGTGAGTTCAGACAAAAACCTTTTATACAACAACACACAGAGCGTAGCTTACAATGCCAATAACCCTGCGGATCGTTACGTCAGCTACGACGACACTTCAATCACTACAGATCCATATGTAGATGCAGCAAATGGGAACTACCAATTAAATAATGATCCGAATGGCGGCAAAGTTGTTAAAGACGCTTGGGCAAAAAGTGGCGCTGGAGAAATTAGAAAAATATTTTATCCAGATCCAGATAAAACTAGCGGAAAACACCCACTCTCAAGATTATAACGGAGAATAAAATGGAACAAACAGTAGAAGAAGGCACAACCGCAGCGATTGTAATAAATGTTATTGACGATCAGGGGAACCACACGAACGCCAATATCAACACCTCTACAACTCGCCTGTCTACGCATCCAAGTGCCGTACCGACCGTGACATCGCTAGATACGGGCGTTTACAGAATCAAATGGACTGGACTCTCTCCCGCCCTCGCCGTTGGAGACAATGACAACAGAGTAACTGTAGAAGTGAACGGCGATATTGCTGGCACAGCTTGGTCATCTTACCATGTTCCCGTAAAAATTGTCAGAAGAACACTTGCAGATGGCGACATTGATGGTTATAATCTGGAAGAGACACTCAAGTTGTGTTTAGCCGCCCTTGCCGGTAAAGTTAGTGGCGCAGGAACGACCGAGATTACAATTAGATCCGCCGACGATACAGTTGACAGAATTGTTGCTACTGTAGACTCAGATGGAAACAGAGAATCAATCACATTAGACACAACGGGCTAACCATGAGCTATTTTCCTAGAAGTTATTTTTCAGGTAATTACTTTTCGCTTGGGTACTTTACTAAACTCAAAGCGTTCGTATTAACAGCCGCAAAGAAAATATTTATGTTTTTTGACTTTTAGTATTGAGGATGATATGTTGGTACAGTGTAAAATTCAAGATTGGCAACTGAAACTGAAACAGAGGGATTGCAGGATTTATATTTATAAAGACGAGAAGGAGATAAAGTCCGTAAAAACTAGGGTATTTAAAGATCGTGGGATGCTAACCTTTCCCAAGGAGTTATACCAAATAATTACCAAACAGCTACCCGCAGCAAAAATTTACGATAAATTTCTAGAAAAATTCTATAATTGGGACGAAAAAGACGTTTAATTAACTAATTACCTTTACACGGTGTACCATTTTTATGTCTTGGGACAATAGGTTTTTGGAGTTGTCTAAACTTGTGGCAACTTGGAGTAAAGATCCGTCTACACAGGTTGGCGCGGTCATTGTTGATGAAAATAATCAAGTAGTATCTATGGGGTATAATGGATTCCCCAGAGGGGTTAAAGATGATTATAGACTAGAGGACAGAGAAACTAAATATAAATTGATCGTTCACGCAGAGGAAAACGCTATCGTTCATGCAAGACGATCTCTTCAGGGCTGTACGATCTACACAGCTCCGTTTATGCCCTGTAGCAAGTGTGCGGGGTTAATCATACAAAGCGGCATACGGCGCGTTGTGAGCTACGACTGTGACAATCCAAGGTGGGTAAATAACTTTAGATTGTCTCATGATATATTGACAGAAGCTCGATTAGATATTATGCTATACTAATCAGTGTCTTACCCTAACATGAAGGATCGGAATGGTATCAATGATATTGACTATATTTTTTAGCCTTTTCCTTGTAAAATATTTAGTCGAGAGTTGACAAAGTATATTTACCTGACTATAATAATGTTGACAGTGATGGTAGTCCAGCCTGTCAATCATGATAAACAATATAAAAACTTATTGGTGAAGTTAAAGTTCTTACCTATTCATGATTATGAGTTAGCGGAGAGTGTACGACCACTCCAAGGTATCGAAGATAAAATCCAAGCAATGCTGGCAAGCAACTTGGGCCTGTGAAGATGGCGAAAGCCGAAGCATAAAAATTTATATTAGTTTGTAAGATACTGCTCATTACCACTACTTGTTACCTGTTGATTCTTTACTTCTTCACAGGTATAAATGCAGTCGGTACGCACTGATATAAGTAAATATAAAAATCATAGAATTATGGTTGACATTAATCGGTTTGGTGTCTATAATATAACAAAGGAGAAATGAATGAAAAAACTAATTGATATGTCAGAAGCGCACCTTCTGAATGTAAAACAACAGATAGAACAGCTCTCTGCTGAAGTTAAGAGACTTACAGAGTATTTTGAAGAAGGGGTAAAAGTCCTCGATTCTTACAGGACAGAATCGCAAGAACCAGCATCGTCCGTCGAGGACTCCTCTTCTAGTATTTAATTTTAGTTTTTAGTATCGGAGAAAAGATATGAATTTGAATTGTTGGCTTGGTTGTGGCAGACTCACAAAAGACGCAGAGCTTCACACTACCAAAAAGGGAACGGCTATGTCTAAGTTTAGACTGGCTGTAAACGACCGTCGAAATGACGACACTTTGTTTGTAAATGTCTTATGCTTTGGTAAGATGGCAGAAAGTCTTCAACCAAAACTAACAAAGGGAAGGCTTGTTTCCATTCAGGGTAAGGTCAAGGTTGACGACTATGAAGACGAAAACAATGTAAAAAGAAGTTCCGTTTGCATTATGGCAGACGAAATCTCCTTGGGGCCAGATCCAAGCTCTATCGTCAATTTAAATCAATAAAACTCTCTCCTAGAAGGAAGCGTTCACCCCTGCCAAGCACGTTCTTGGTGGGGGTGTTTTTAACTATGGAAAACTTTTTAGCACTTATAATTTCACACAGCATAATAGGATATGTCGTTTATTGTTTTATATTTCCGCCAAAAAATTGTATGGAAATATCAGATAGATTTGACATAGGATATATCGACGAACCAAAAGTAAAAGAAATAAAGGTTAAAGTAGTAAAAGAAGAGAAAAAGATTAATCCAATACTACAAGACTGTACGGACACTCTAGTTGCTCTAGGTGTACCAAAAAGAAAAGTAAAAGCACAAGTAGATAGTATATTGCAAAACACAAATATAAAAACTGTCCAAGAATTTATCACGGAGTATGGAAAGCGATGAACTTAAATCTAATAGCACCAATCAACCAATTAGGATACGGCGTTGCTGGAATCAATACACTAAAGGCGCTACAAGAAGAAGGTGTCGATGTCTCATTCTTTCCAATCGGTCAACCTCAAGTGGTAACGCAGGAGGACGCAGAAGCAGTTAATCGCGGAGTGGAATCCGCGAAAATGTTTGACTCAAACGCTCCGTGTATTAGAATGTGGCATCAGCATGATATGGCGCAGTTTGTAGGTCGTGGAAAACACATTGGATTTCCTATCTTTGAGTTGGATACTTTTAACGACTTGGAGAAGCACCATCTAAATTCCTGTGATGAATTAATGGTTTGTTCAAAGTGGGCTAGGGATATTGTGCGGCATCAAACCGATGCGCATGTTAATGGCGGGTTTCTGTTGGATCAAATCCACGTTGTGCCTCTTGGTGTAGACACAGAACTATTCCCGCCAGCGCCAGCAAGACAGGGCGACAAAACAATCTTCTTCAACTGCGGAAAATGGGAAATCCGCAAGGGTCACGACATTCTAATTGAGGCATTTAAAAGGGTCGCAGAAGAATACGACAATGTAGAATTATGGATGATGTGTACCAATCCGTTCAACTCTCCCGAAGAGGAGAATCGCTGGAGGCAGCTATACAATCATCCGAAAGTAAGGCTAATTCCTAGAGCTGAGACACAGGCAGAAGTGTATAATATAATGTCCCAAGTAGATTGCGGCGTATTTCCTTCTCGCGGAGAAGGCTGGAATCTCGAATTACTAGAGATGATGGCGGCAGGAAAGCATGTAATAACAACAAATTATTCTGCTCATACTGAATTTTGCACTCAAGAAAATGCTACACTCGTACCGATAACCGATGTAGAGCCAGCATTTGACGGTAAGTGGTTCTTTGGTCAGGGTAATTGGGCAAAAATTGATGATGAAGAAGTTAATTTATTAACTCAAGAAATGAACTTATTTGCGGAAACCTACAAGGGTCAGCAAAATACAGCAGGAATAGAAACCGCCAAAACATTCTCTTGGCAAAATACAGCAAGAGAGATTATAAAATGTTTAAAAAACTAAAGAGTTTCTTTTCAAAAAAAGAAAAAAAAGAAGATAAGGTATTATCAGCAATAACCATCTACACAACCGAAGAGTTTGATGTTATGGTAGATGTCCAATTGCAAGATTCATCTGAAGAGTGCATAGATCATATAGCTACAATACTAACAATGTTCAACCCTCCTAATTTTTTTAAGGTTTCTTCTGTGTTAAGGCAGCAATGTAAAAACAACAATGAGGAAGCGCTATATTCAAATATAATTTCAAAAACGGTCGATAAAATAGGAACAAGTAAATTTTTAGAGGATTATAGCGAAAAAGACAAAGAAAGCCCTTGCGTTAACCCATCAGACATGCTATAGTGGAGAAATAATATGAGCAACAAAATAGGCTGGCAAAAATATGAAGACATGCTCAAAGATCAGTTAAATTCACCTTTTGCGTCTCTGGTTGCCATAAATCAATTACAAATGGTGAACGATGAGGAGGAAGAAGAAAATGAATTCGACCTAAGTATGATTCAAGATCCAGAACAAGATGTTGTTGTTATTCCAGTCCCAGACTCATTTTACGAGCAAATCAACTTACTAACTAATTATGACTGCTGGATTGGTCACACAAACTTTGATATTACGGAAACGATTAAGAATAAAATAGAAAAAACCAATGGCGTTGAGATACTAAAAATCCACAGCCGTTACAGATTTTTTATTGGAATTGGTAAAATGTTTAATTTTTCAGAAGTAAGGAAAGAAATTGAGTCAAACACATTGTGAACTAAGCTTCTCGGAAGCAATTGAAAATGAAGATATTAAAAAAGTATCATTAAAAGCAGCATCTACGTTTACAGATTGTCTCTCTCAAGAAGAGATTAAAAACTGTATTCACGGCGCAATCTGGAACGCAACCTTAAATTATAATCCAGATAAAAAAAATAAATTTACAACCTATCTGTATAGAGGTGTTGTGTACGAATGTTTGAAGTGTAAAAAATCAAACAATAATAATAAAGCCGCGCACGTAAAGTTAAATAGCAATCTTTTATCAGATAATTTTAAAGGATTTGACAAAATAGATATTATGGACGAAATTAAAAGCTGCGCAGATCCAGACCTGCTAATAGACAGATTTTTCCATAATTTCACATTAAACGAAATGGCAAAGACGAGGGGTGTTTCAAAAGAAACTGTAAGATTTAAATTGAAAAAAAATCTAGATTTTCTGAAAAACAGACTGTCATGAGTGTATAATAATTAGGATTTGGATTTTATATTTTTAGGAAGATTAGGATATGTAAATTTTACTCTAAGGAGTTAAATTATGGCATTGGCAAATACAACTGGCGGCGCATTTAGTGCTGCTTCCGTGAAAAATAACGCTGGAACTATCGTCAAAGGTGGAACACCTGCTAGCGATAGCCCGATTCAAAACGTTAAAAGCGAAGCAGATCTCGCAAATGATCGCGGTGAGAGTTTCGGTTCTAAAGTCGTTGCAAATGACGGAACCGGAGTAAACACTACAGATAGAGCTGGTGTTACCAAGGCGGTTAGTGTAGGTACTTTAGCATACCAAGCAAGCGCTACCGAGTGGGTTATTCGTGGAGGTAATGTTTCCACTACTCTTGGTGGAGTTGCGAATACTCAGCTAATTGGTGGAGCTAGAGATTACAGTGGTCAGATAAATGACGATGCGACGGAAGTTGCTAGAACTAAAATCAGCGATAGACTGGTTGGATCTAAAGCCGACGAAGCGTTTGACATTTATGCTAGACCTAGTACAAACATTGTTCCGGGTAGAACTAAAGGTAGCAACGCTGGTGTACCTTCTGTTTTTGTTAACCCTGCTGATGGAACTGATGCTGTTGCAAGCGAAATTGCTCCAAGTAATGCTGTTCCGGGTGAACTCACTTACCACTTTGGCGCACTTGCTGTAGCAACTACTGATGATTATAAAGCTAAAGATGTAGCTGAATCTTGAATCTAAGAATTCTTAGTTAATCGTATCCCCTCCCTTCGGGGAGGGTTCTTTTACTTAGGAGTAAAAATGATTCAAGAAACAGAACTTATCAAGGAGGCAATAGAGAAAGGATCTGCGGAAACTTCTCCTTGGACTACTTTTATAGATTATTTAGATACTATTGGAATTATTTTAGGTGTAATATCTTTAATTACCCCAATTATTTACCAATACGTTATTAAGTCAGTTGTTAAGTTTTATAAAAATAACGAATATCTAATACAAACAATAAACCAAATTAAAAAAGAAGTTACGCCAAATGGCGGGTCGTCTATCAAAGATATAATAAATAGAATTGATAGAAGGCAAGTAATGATCGACAAACGGTCAAAAGCTATTTTCTACAATGTCGATGATGCCATTTTAGAAGTAGATGAAAACGGAAACATATTATGGGCAAATCAAAAGTTCCATGATACGATTGGTTCAAAAAATATCTCAGGATTAGACTGGGTTTCGCATATAGACGAGTCTCAGAGAGGATACTTTTTAAGGGAACTAGAGT
>Ga0255783_10003448_pt1 | contig 15078 bp, 14 predicted proteins | sample 011ome_22_FD_179981 | JGI IMG/M metagenome (GOLD analysis project Ga0255783, IMG submission 179981) | Coastal salt marsh microbial communities from the Groves Creek Marsh, Skidaway Island, Georgia - 011507BT metaG (version 2) | ecosystem: Environmental > Aquatic > Marine > Intertidal zone >... | reverse complement strand
TTTGGCGCGCCTTGGTCGCATGGATTGGCGGCGGTTTGATCTGGGTTATCGCGGCATCGGTATTGGCCCCGTTGAATTTGGGTGGATATGAGGTATCGCAAGCGGGCCGAAATATCGGATTGTCGCATGGTTTGACCGATGTTGATCGCGCGCGGTTGCTTGGGCGATCTGTGGCCATGATGGTCCCGCCATATGTATTTTTAACCCTGATGTTATGGTCATTGTTGACCCTGACAGGCAGTACAGGACTGGTGTCGTTTATTCATGCACTCTCGGTGATATCAACATCAGGCATTGCGGGTCCTGTTCCATTTTCGCAGGCCGACAGCGGATTTTTGGGCGAAGCGACCGTGCTGTTTTTCTGGATTTTTGCGATTTCACATGTGGTTTATCAACATGAACGCTTTAGCCTGCACAAACGACAAATTTTCCATGACCCCGAATTTCGCATGGCTGCGATTTTGGTGGCGATGGTGTCGGGCGCATTATTTGTGCGACATTGGTTTGCCACATTGGGCGGCACAGGCGGCGGCGATATTATCCAGGCATTGCAGGCGCTGTGGGGCGGAATGTTTACCGTTGCATCATTTCTGACCACCACTGGCTATGTGTCTGAATTTTGGGGAACCGCCCAACAGTGGTCGGGATTGGAAACACCTGGTATTGTATTTATGGGCATGGCGCTGATTGGAGGTGGATTTGCCACCACGGCAGGTGGGGTAAAATTGATCCGTGTCTATGCGCTGTATCAATCGGTGTTGCGTGAATTTGACCGGATGGAACACCCATCCTCGGTTGGGCAATCGCGCGGGGTATCCCGAAACGATTTACGCAAAGGTGGTTTTATCGCTTGGGTGTTTTTTATGTTGTTTGTTGTGGCCATTGCGTTGTTTACCATGATTTTTTCGCTGCTTGGGCAGGAATTTGAACATGCGATCACCTTTGCCATCGCGACGCTGACGACCACAGGCCCGATTTTACAAATGTCCGCATTGGGCGATTGGGTGTTAACGGAATTATCGCTTTTGTCGACCTTGGCGGCCAGTATTGCCATGATTTTGGGGCGTTTAGAAATATTGGTGGTCTTGGCGCTGGTGTCCCCATCTGCATGGCGCAGATAATTGCGTGCTGCGATGTGCAACCTATTGTATTTTACGAATTGTGCTGATAACTTTGGGTCTGACAATAAAAATAACTATAAGAGTAGGGTGTGCCAATGGCTTCCGACCGGCAGAATCTGCAAGACGCGTTTTTAAACCATGTTCGCAAAGAAAAAATACCGGTTACGGTGTTTTTGATCAATGGTGTGAAACTGCAAGGTGTGATCACTTGGTTTGATAGCTTTTGCATTCTGCTACGTCGTGATGGGCAATCGCAACTGGTCTATAAACATGCGATTTCGACCATAATGCCATCGCAAAACATTTCATTGTACGAAGGCGAAGACGCCAATTGATGACCCATGACAAGGTTGCCACCCGCGTATGGGTGCTGCATCCTGATATAAAATCCGATCGTGATCGCCGCGCATCCGGGCCTGCCTTGGATGAGGCTGTGTCACTAGCCAAAGCGCTGCCCAGCCTTGATATCATTGGCCAAACCATTGTTCCATTGCCCAAACCCCAGCCGGGTCGGTTGTTTGGATCGGGCAAGGTTGATGAATTGGGACAAGTGTTCAAATCGCAAGACATCGAATTGGTAATGATCGATGGTCCATTGACGCCCGTGCAACAGCGCAATCTGGAAAAGGATTGGGGCGTCAAAATTCTGGACCGCACGGGATTGATTTTGGAAATCTTTTCCGACCGTGCCGCCACCCGCGAAGGTGTGTTGCAGGTGGAAATGGCCGCGCTAAGCTATCAGCGGACCCGTTTGGTACGGGCCTGGACACACTTGGAACGCCAGCGGGGCGGTTTGGGATTTGTGGGCGGCCCTGGTGAAACCCAGATCGAAGCAGACCGCCGTGCGATTGACGAACAATTGGTCCGTTTGCGCCGGCAGTTGGCCAAGGTTGTGAAAACCCGCACCCTGCATCGGGCGGCGCGTGCGAAAATTCCTTATCCGATTGTGGCACTGGTGGGCTATACCAACGCTGGTAAATCGACCCTGTTTAATCGCCTGACCGGTGCGGATGTGATGGCCAAGGATATGCTGTTTGCCACCTTGGATCCCACCATGCGATCGGTGCGGTTGGAAAACGGGATTGATGTGATCCTATCCGACACGGTGGGCTTTATTTCGGATCTGCCCACGGAATTGGTCGCCGCCTTTCGCGCCACGTTAGAAGAAGTGTTATCCGCGGATCTGATTTTGCATGTGCGCGATATTTCGCATGCTGCGACACAGGAACAATCTGACGATGTTTTGGAAATTCTAAACACACTAGGCGTCAAAGGGGAAACCCCCTTGATCGAAGTGTGGAATAAAATCGACCAACTGTCCCCAGACGAAATCGCCGCGATGGATAACACCGCCGCGCGGCACGAAAACATCTGCTCTATTTCTGCGGTGACGGGGCAGGGGTTGGATCAGCTGTTGTCTGCGATTGCGCAGGGGTTGGGATTGGACAAATCCCGCGATACGTTGTTTGTACCCTATTCGGATGGCAAAAAACGCGCGTGGTTGTTTGATCAAGGCATCATTGATACCCAGACCGACGGCGAAGATGGGACTGAATTCACGGTATCATGGTCGCCAAAGCAGCAAGCGCAGTATCGCAAGCTTTAATTGTCAGATGTGCCTGATGCAGGCTGTAATGTGGTGATCCCGGTCGCCGCAGCGCGCGCTAGGGCCGGATCCAGTGACATTTGCACATATTCCCCACGGCGCCACAATTGCCCCATATCATCGTAATGACGTGACAGGAAATGGCCCGATTGTCCGGTGGATATAATAAACACCGAACTGTCGGGATCCGCAAAATCATAGACCCCGCGATAGGCGGCCGCGTGTACATTCAAAAATGGATTGGGATCACGTCCACCGGTTTTCCCACGCATCAATGTGTTGTCACCCCCTGATGTCGATTGGCGAATGTTGACAAAATAATTCAGCACCGGAACCGCGCCCAATGTGGGGTGATCATGGGTGGCCTGATGTGCGTCACCCCAGCGCAATGCTTTGGGGTCGCGGTCGAAATTCTCGGCCAACCAGACCAAGGCATCGTCCAAGGCCAAGCGCGCCATATCCACACAGGTCTCCACGACAGTGGATTGGACCACATCGCACCAATCGCCCGCGTCATCGATATTGCGATACACCTTTTCTATGAACAGGGGATCAACATGGCGGAATTGACCGGCAAGTGGCCCCACATCATCGCGGATCAAACGATCCTGCAGGGCGCGCATCCACGCCATGTAAATCAGTGGCTCGGGCAGGTGTTCATTCATTTCGCCGTTCCAACTGGCCAACAGCTGCAGTGCCTCTTGGCGACTGCGATCCAATGTGCCGGCGGGCGCTGGGGCCCCCGTGAACCATAACTCGGCCCCAATCAGCGGCAACAATCCACGCGCGGCAAAGCTGACCGTGTCCAATTGCGTTTCAATGAAACTTTCACGCGTGTGGACCTGACGGTTTTGCATCAACCGTTCCCACCGTCTGATCCGCTGGCTGTCGCCCCAATAAAATGACATATGATCGGGAAAATCCCCGTCTGCAATTTTGTTGTTGGTGTTGCCCAATATGCCGCCTGCGGGATTGATCGTTTGGGGCGTATCACCATAGGGTTTATATCCCTGCCATTGATTTTCGCGCATCCATCCCAGCGACGGCATTTTGCCCTGACTGGTGTGATTTTGATCACGAATGGGCATGATCCCAACGGTTTTCATGGCAATCGATGTGGCATCCGCAAATGTCAGATTTTGCGATGGTGCCTGATAGGTGTCAAAGGCGGCAATCCCCTGTTCAACCGTTCTGGCCCGCATCAATGCCAGTCCCGATGATACAGACGGATCATCGCCGCGTAGCGCCGTCCATTGCAAAACCGGCAGGTGGTTTGGGGGGGTGATTTGATCAATCTGATGAAAGGTTTTTGGTAAAACAGGGCCATTTTTCGTTTTGCGAATATCGATGGTCACAGGCGCTTGGCCTTTGACTTGGATGATCGAGGGGGTGGTTTCGATCTGGGCCCATCCGGTTTGTGTGCGATATTCACTGGGGCGGGTGGGGTTGATTTCCTCCATCACGATGTCTTGGTCATCTAGATAGCTGGTGGTCATCCCCCAAGCCAAATCATGGTTACGCCCAACCAAAACAAAGGGCAGCCCTGGGATGGTGCCACCGATCACGCCACCCGTTGCCAGTTCAAGCCGTGCCAAATAAAACACGCCCGGTGCGGTCAAGCCCAGATGCGGATCATTGGCCAGCAAACTGCCCCCAGCGGCAGAGCGCGCAGGCGCCGCGGCAAAGGCGTTTGATGCCCCCGCCAACGCATAATCGGTGATGGGGGATAAAATATCGGACCCATTTGCCGCATTATTTTTGATCAAATTGGCAAAGTGTTGGTCGTCTTTAATCGGGACGATATCGCTATATTCGGGCAGGTCCAGAATGGGCGCACCGGGAAAGGCGGGGAAAATATCGTCAATCCGGTCGGGAAATGGCAATGTCAGCGATGTTTTCGCATATAATATATCGCGCGCGGCTTGCCCAGACAGTTGTAGGGCCATCAGTTTTTGAATGGCGATGGAATCTGCGGGTTGCCAAGGGGCAAAGGGGACATCAAAGACAAACATCTCTGGCGCACCGCGTCCCAGTGCAGTCGCGTTAATTTCCACAATGCGTGCGTTTATGCCTTGGGCATAGGCGGTAAGTGCGGCCAATGTATCTGGGGTCTGTGCGGCAAGCGATGATTTTGCCAGCCCGTCCAAATCAAGGCTGCGTAGTAAAATGTCGGTGTTTAGGGTGCGTGGTCCGAATATTTCCGATAGCCGCCCCTGCACCGTCCGGCGCAATATCGTCATTTGCCACAAACGATCCTGCGCATGGGCATAGCCTAGCCCAAAAAACACATCCGCATCATTCGCACCAAAGATATGCGGAACATTTGCCGTGTCACGCACAATTTCGACATGCTCAGTTATCCCAGTGACTTGCAATGTTTTATCGTATTGGGGCAGGGACCGCCAAGCTAGGTAAAATGCAAAAATGACCGCAATCGTCGCTAAAACAATTGCCGCTGTGGTCAATCGTAGCATCCAATGAAATAAATTCTTCATCCGAGTCACCCCGCCGTTTTGCAAACCCTTGCATCCTGTTACACAAAGCGACACAACTAAGAAACCGATAACAGGAGGAATTGCAGTGGCAAAGGTTGCTTTTTTAGGACTTGGCGTGATGGGATACCCGATGGCGGGGCATTTGCAGGGCGCGGGACATGATGTGGTCGTTTACAACAGAACACAAGCCAAAGCGCAGGCTTGGACGGACGCACACGGCGGACAGGCTGCCGCCACACCGGCCCAAGCCGCGCAGGATGCTGATTTTGTCATGGCCTGTGTTGGCAATGATGATGATCTGCGCGCAGTCACCTTGGGGGACACAGGGGCATTTTCTGCCATGAAACAGGGCGCGATTTTCGTCGATCATACGACCGTATCGGCCAAGGTAACAGCCGAATTATATCAGGCCGCGCAATCGCAGGGGTTGTCATTTGTGGATGCGCCGATTTCTGGCGGCCAGGCGGGCGCTGAAAATGGGGTTTTGTCGATTATGTGCGGCGGCGATATGGCGGCCTATCAGGCGGCCGAACCGATTATGGGCGCCTATGCCCGTATTTGCCGCCGTATCGGTGACAGCGGCGCGGGACAAAAAACCAAAATGTGCAACCAAATTGCCATTGCCGGTTTGGTCCAAGGCCTGTCCGAGGCATTGCATTTCGCACAAAAGGCAGGGCTGGACGGGGAAGCCGTGGTCGAGGTGATCAGCCAAGGCGCGGCCGGCAGTTGGCAAATGTCGAACCGCTATGAAACAATGTTGGCCGATGAATACAACCACGGCTTTGCTGTCGATTGGATGCGCAAGGATTTGGGGATCTGTTTGGATGCCGCCAATGAAACAGGGGCCAGTCTGCCCGTGACCGCGCTAGTCGATCAATTCTACAAAGATGTGCAAAAAATGGGCGGCGGTCGATGGGATACATCTAGCCTGCTTAAGCGCCTGCGTGCGCACGACTAGGCAGGCTGCCGATGCGTGGCACTGCTAAAACTTGAAAACAATGGCCAATTCTTGGATAAACTGAATTTGGCCATTGTAATTTCGCAAAAATTCCGTTTAAGTGATTATACGGTGATGGGCGGTAAAGCGTCACACACCAAACAGTTTCACTGTTTCCCGACGAGCCAGATGTTTTCACCTGACGCCCGGCAGACAGATTGATTGGGTCCTAAGGGACCAGAACTTAGCTTAGATCGCGTAAGCGACAGGCCAATAAACAGGAGGCGGCGGCTGAAATATTGCGCCCCTTCAGAAGGTAACGCGATGACGCGCACGAGGCAGATTTTTGTCCTAGCAACAGGCCCGACAGGCCCGTGTTGCCGCGCGCCTATGATCGCCCAAACAAATCCGCACAGCCAATTCAATACCGTTTTAGACGGCGCGATTGCGTATGTGTGTAAATGGACACTATGGTTAAGAAAATGCTTATCGACGCCACCCACGCCGAGGAAACGCGCGTGGTTGTGGTTGATGGAAACAAGGTTGAGGAATTCGATTTTGAATCCGAAAATAAACGCCAGCTTGCTGGCAACATCTATCTAGCAAAAGTTACACGCGTTGAACCGTCTTTGCAGGCGGCCTTTGTGGACTATGGCGGAAACCGTCATGGGTTCTTGGCGTTTTCGGAAATTCATCCCGATTATTACCAAATTCCGGTCGCTGATCGCGAAGCTTTGATGGAAGAAGAACGTGCCTACGCCCAATCGCTTAGCGATGACGAGGACGAAGAACCTGCCAAAAAAACGCGCAGCCGCCGTGGTCGCAGTCGTGGTCGGTCCTCTAGCAAAGGGCAAAATACCGCCCCTGCCGAGATCAGCGCCGATGCAACCGGTATGGAAACCATTGATTTTGATGCAGAAACGACTGACGTTGACGCGCAGAGCGATTTGACCGTATCAATCGATGAACCGGCCGTATCTGAGGTGTCTGACACCCCAGTCACCGAGGTCGCCACTGCACAGCCGGATGCGCCACAAGACACTGTTTCGTCAGACGACGACACACCGTCGGATGATGACACCCCACCGAACACAATGGCAGCTGAGGTCGACAGTGACGATCCAGAAGTGTCGTCAGACATCATTGAACATGATGACACCACCGCCGATGATGCGGATGACACAGACGCCGATACAGACAATGCTACCGACGATGACGCAGACGCAGATGATGCCGCATTGCAAGATGACGGGATTGAATCTGTTGCCGATGATGACGATGCTATGGATTTGCGTCCAAGCCGTTCACCGCGTCCGCGCCGCTATAAAATTCAAGAAGTGATCAAAGTGCGCCAAATCATGTTGGTGCAGGTCGTCAAAGAAGAACGCGGCAACAAAGGGGCCGCGCTGACCACATATCTGTCATTGGCAGGTCGTTATTGCGTCTTGATGCCGAATACCGCGCGTGGTGGTGGCATCAGCCGCAAAATCACCAATGCGGTTGATCGCAAAAAACTGAAAGAAATCGCAAATTCAATTGACGTGCCAAATGGCGCTGGATTGATCGTGCGCACGGCGGGTGCAAAACGTACCAAAACCGAAATCAAACGCGATTACGAATATTTGCAACGTCTGTGGGAACAGATCCGCGAATTGACGTTGAAATCAATTGCGCCTGCAAAAATCTATGAAGAGGGCGATTTGATCAAACGTTCGATCCGTGATTTGTACAATCGCGATATCGAAGAGGTCTTGGTCGAAGGCGAACGCGGCTACCGCAACGCCAAAGATTTCATGAAAATGATCATGCCGAGCCATGCGAAAAACGTCAGACATTACCAAGATGCTTTGCCATTGTTCGCGCGCTATCAGGTCGAAAGCTATCTGTCATCGATGTTCAACCCTGTGGTTCAGCTGAAATCAGGTGGCTATCTGGTGATCGGCGTGACCGAGGCACTGGTTGCGATTGACGTCAACTCAGGCCGTGCCACCAAAGAGGGTTCGATCGAAGAGACCGCGTTAAAAACCAACCTAGAGGCCGCAGAAGAGGTGGCCCGCCAGCTGCGTCTGCGCGATTTGGCCGGTTTGATCGTGATCGACTTTATCGATATGGACGAACGCCGCAACAACGCGGCCGTTGAAAAACGGATCAAGGATAAGCTGAAAACAGACCGCGCCCGCATTCAGGTGGGCCGCATTTCAGGCTTTGGCTTGATGGAAATGTCGCGTCAGCGTCTGCGCCCCGGTATGATTGAGGCGACAACGCAGGCCTGTGCGCATTGTCACGGCACCGGTTTGATCCGTTCGGATGATAACCTTGCCCTGTCCATTTTGCGCCAGATCGAAGAAGAAGGCGTGCGCCGCCGGTCGCGTGAGGTATTGGTACAATGTCCCGTAGGTATCGCCAATTTCATTATGAACCAAAAACGCGATCATGTGGCCCATATCGAACAGCGTTATGGTCTGTCCGTCCGCGTCGAAGGCGATCCAATGTTGGTCAGCCCAGATTTCACCATTGAAAAATTCAAAACCGCAACCCGCATCGTGGCCGAGGTGGCACCCGTTGTCTCTGCTGATACCATTGTGATGGATCAGGTTGATGAATTGATGGATGAGGTCGAGGAAGCCGAAATCATAACAGATGAGGCCGAAGAAGAACGGAAACCCAAAAAACGTCGTCGGCGTCGGCGGCGGCGCAAGGGTGGCGGTAGTGATGAAAATGGTGCGGACAACGCGTCAGATGATGCCACACATACCCATGCCCCTGCTGAGGATGCACCTGCATCAGAACCCGTGGATGCCGCGTCAGAGGCAGCCGAGAATGCCACAGAAAATGCGCCTGAGGCACCTAAAAAACGCATGCGTCGCAGCCGTAAATCAGCGAATGCAGACGTGGACGCGGCTGTGTCTGAACAGGCCGAGGATGGATCATCCTCTGATATGGCATCTGTTGCAGATGATGCGACTGCACAACCTGCCACAGACAGCGAAGCCGAAGCGGCACCCGTGAAAAAGCCACGCCGCACCCGCAAAAAGAAAACGGCGGAAGCCGAGGACGCAGCACCAGCTGAGGCATCACCAGCTGCACAGGCGGAAACCGACGCACCAGCCGAGGAAAAGCCAAAGCGCAAACGCGCACCACGCAAGACGAAAGCGCAAAAAGAGGCTGAGTTGCAAGCCGCTGCGGCTGCATCTGAACAGGTATCTGAAGTCCAAGCTGAGGCAACCACCGCAGAAGCGTCGCCTGCCGCGATCGATTCTGATCCTGTGCGCGAACTAGCCCCAGAACCAAAGGTCGAAGCGGCCGCTGAACCGGTTGCGACCGATGTTGCACCGCAGGCTGTTCCGGACACCCCCGCAGCCCAGCCCGAGGCCGCAGCAGAGCCCGCCAAACCAAAACGGCGCGGTTGGTGGTCATTGGGACGATAATAAAAAACAACCCCGCGCAAGCGGGGTTTTTTTTATGGCCAATGCTGTGATGTCGGAACGCGCCCTAGGCTATGATGACAAATTGTTTCACGCCCTGCGCCAAGTCGCGGGTTTCAATATGGCGATGTCCGTTGGTTTGGCAAAAATGCGGAATGTCGATAACGGCGACAGGATCGTCCGCCAAAATATGCACCCTTTCGCCCGCAGGCACAGATTGCAACACCTTGCGCAGTTTCAAAACGGGCAGGGGGCAGATCAATCCGATGGCATCTATGTCATGTATCATGGTGATGTGATTAGGGCTTAGGTGACAAAATGTCCACAAACTTGTGATCCAGATCTAGGTGACGTGGGCACAGGAATAGATTACACAATTCCCATGTTCGGAATCGATGTGATAGACGCGGGATTATTGCCCGCCATGATAGTGGCCCTGTTTGCCGGGCTGATATCATTTCTTAGCCCCTGTGTGTTGCCCATTGTGCCACCCTATTTGGCCTATATGAGTGGGGTCAGCATTACCGACCTAAACAGCGGCAAGTCACGCGCGACCGCGATTGTGCCTGCGCTGTTTTTTGTCATGGGCTTGTCTACAGTGTTTTTGATACTGGGCTTTGCCGCATCGGCGGTTGGGTCGGTGTTTTTAGCATATCAAGATTGGTTCAACACGGCCGCCGCCGTTATTGTCATGATCTTTGGCATCCATTTTCTGGGCATTTACCGCATTTCATTCCTAAACCAAGAGGCACGCATCAATGCGGGCAATCAGGGCGGATCAGCCTTTGGGGCCTATGTTTTGGGCTTGGCCTTTGCCTTTGGCTGGACGCCGTGCATCGGGCCGCAGTTGGGCGCGATCCTTAGTCTAGCCGCGTCCGAAGGGTCCGTACCGCGGGGTACGTTATTATTGGCGGTCTATGCTATGGGGCTAGGCATCCCATTTCTGATTGTGGCTGCGTTTTTGTCACGCTTGGGCGGGGTTTTGTCATGGATGAAACGCCACTTGGATCAGATCGAACGGGTAATGGGTCTGTTGTTGTGGACCATCGGTTTGATGATGTTGTCAGGCGGCTTTGCCTCTATGTCGTTTTGGTTGCTGGAAAAATTTCCGGCCCTTGGCAGCTTGGGCTAGTATTGCGGCGCGTCCTTGGGCATAGTTGACCAAAACCGCCCAAGGTCACGCTGGTATGCAATCAACACGGTCCCCCATAAAACACCGCAAAGTGTTTTATATCCCCGGATTTGATCCGTTCCCCGCGCGGCGGTATCGGGAATTGTACCGTAAACAATCGCAAATTCAGGCGGCGATTTCGCGCTATCGCATCACCCAATCCGCACCAGTTGCCCCAAGCGATCGCTTTGGATGGTCCGTTCACGGTGTGTTTGCCCGCCAGAAGGTCGATAGCGATTTTACGGTGCTTGAGTGGTCAGATCTGGTCAAATCATCCATGTCGAACGGGATTTTTGCGACCTATCGGCAAATGCTGAACACGGCTTGGATTTATATCACCACGGGCGCGTTGATTGATATTATGCGATTGCGGCGTGGGCCGGTTTTGGCCGCGCTTTACCCGATTGCAATGTTGGTTTTGCAATTGGCCTTGGCCATCGCGATGGCCTATGCGGTTGTGTCTGGACTGCACCCTAGGATCGGGGTGCTGTCATGGGGGGGGCATGGGGCTGGTTTGGCCGATTTTGGTGCTGTTTCAGCGACTAGATGGCCGTTTGTTTGCCTATTACTTGATGCATGACTATGCGCACACCGCGCAGGGGCGTGGGACCTATGACCCCGCATTGCAGCAGCGAATGGATGAATTTCGCGCTGATATCGAACGGGCACTGTCTGATCCGAAATGGGACGAGGTGTTGGTGGTGGGCCATTCCTCGGGCGCGCATTTGGGGATTAGCGTGCTGGCGCAAATTATCAGATCACACCGTGGCAATGGCCGCCTGTCGTTTCTTAGCTTGGGGCATGTGGTGCCTATGGTGGCCTATCTGCCGCAGGCTGGGCAGTTGCGGGCGGATTTATATGATTTGTCACGCAGTGATCAACTGATGTGGGTCGATGTGACGGCGCCCGGCGATGCCTGTTCCTTTGCGCTGGCCATGCTGGTGCGGCACTATCGGTTTGATTTGTGTTCTGATCGTATCCCGCAACCGGTGGCACGACTGACAGTGCGTTCTAAAAATGGCATTTGGCTAAACGTGACACCGCGTGATCAATCTTGATGGGATTGGCCGTCCGCCTGCGTCATATACCATGTCAGGACATAATCGCGTATGGCCGAGGCCAGACCACCATCAAAGGGGTCACGCGTGGTATCAATTTCGGCGGCCAATTCATTAATACCCATGTTACGCTGTTTTGCGATGCCTAAAAACGCAGTCCAAAACCGATCCTCAATCGACACAGACGTGCGATGCCCATTCAATGTCAGAGATCGTTTTTTGGGTTTAAGTTTGGTCATCGCGCTTATGACCATCTAGGCGTTTTTGATCCAATGCGGTGACGGCGTTGTCGCGTGATTTTTCGGCCTTGGTTCGACCAAATTTCACCGCATTTTCCGTGGCACGGGCCTTTTTTTCGGCCCGCGCTTTTTCTTTTCTAAACCGGTTTAGATTGACCGGCGTGGCCATTATTTTGGCCCAATCATATCCGCAGGGATAACGATGCGGTCGAATGTTTCCCCATCGACAAAGCCCAGTGCAATCGCCTCTTCGCGCAGGGTGGTGCCATTTTTATGGGCAGTCTTTGCCACCTTGGTCGCGTTGTCATAGCCGATTGTGGGGGCCAATGCGGTGACCAACATCAGCGATTCCTGCATCAGTTTTTCGATACGCGCTGTATTGGCTTGGGTGCCTTTGACCATGTTATCGGTGAACGATCCCGCTGCATCGCCCAACAGCTGCATAGATTGCAGCACGTTATAGGACATCATCGGGTTATAGACGTTCAATTCAAAATGTCCTTGGGATCCTGCGAACCCCACGGCGGCATCATTGCCCATCACATGGGCGCAGACCATTGTCAGCGCCTCGGCCTGTGTTGGGTTCACTTTACCTGGCATGATGGATGATCCGGGTTCGTTTTCAGGCAAAATCAATTCGCCCAGACCCGAGCGCGGGCCAGAGCCCAACAGACGCATGTCGTTGGCAATTTTGAACAAAGATGCCGCAACAGTTTTCAGCGCACCCGAAAACATAACCATAGCATCATGCGCGGCCAAGGCTTCGAATTTATTCGGGGCCGTGACAAAGGGCAGGCCGGTGATGTCAGCGATATGTGTCGCAACGCGGACGTCCCAACCCTTTTTCGTGTTCAGACCCGTTCCAACGGCTGTGCCACCTTGGGCCAGTTCGTAAATTTCGGGCAGGATTTTTTCGATCCGCTTGATCCCTTGTGCAACTTGGTGGGCATAGCCGCCAAATTCCTGACCCAATGTCAGCGGTGTCGCATCCTGCGTATGTGTCCGGCCGATTTTGATGATGTCTTTGAATTCTTCTGATTTCTCGACCAAGGCGGCGTGCAGTTTTTGCAGACCTGGGATTAATGTATCGCGCGCCATCATGCCGATTGCCACGTGCATTGCAGTGGGGAATGTGTCGTTTGATGATTGACCCATGTTACAGTGATCGTTTGGGTGCACAGGTTTTTTCGACCCCATTTCACCGCCCAACATTTCAATGGCGCGGTTTGAAATCACCTCATTTGCGTTCATATTGGATTGGGTGCCTGACCCTGTCTGCCACACGACCAATGGGAAATTATCGTCGAATTTGCCGTCGATGACCTCTTGGGCCGCAGCTTGGATCGCGTTGCCCAGATCTGGGTCCATGTCCCCTTGGGCCACGTTTGCCATGGCACAGGCTTTCTTGATCACGCCCAGCGCGCGGATGATCGCCACGGGCTGGCGTTCCCACCCAATGGGGAAATTCATTATAGAGCGCTGTGTCTGTGCGCCCCAGTATTTATCGGCGGGGACCTCTAGCGGGCCAAAGCTGTCGGTTTCAACACGAATATCTGCCATGGTAAACTCCATTGGTATGCATTTGTATACGCAATACGAAATTGCCGATCGAAAATCAATGCGTCATTCAATCCCAATAAGGGCGCGGTTATTTGCGGAACTGATCTAGGGACACAACATCGGCATCACCCTGCTTTTCGCTTTGGGTGTCTTCGATTTCGGTGTCGTCCTCGTCTTCATCTTCGATGTCATGCGTTTCAAACCGCAATCCAAATTCCACCGATGGATCGACGAATGTGATAATCGCATCATAGGGAATGTACATTGGTTCCGGCGCATCCCCGAAATTCAATGTAATGTGAAACCCATCCTCTAACACACGCAGGTCGTCAAACCAGTGTTGAACAACGACGGTCATATCCTCGGGATAACGATCGTGCAGCCATTGGGCCAATTGCACATCAGGATGCCCCGTGTCAAAGGTGATGAAAAAATGATGTTCCCCGGGCAGACCACTGTCAGCGACCTGTTCCAAAACCTCTTTTATCAGACCCCGCATAGCGCGGTGCATCATGGAACCGTAATCTAGGCCGTTGGACATGTGTACTCCTGCAGTTTTTTTCAACCATAGAAGATTCGATTAAAAACAAAAGGGGAAAAGCCAAAACAACTGTCAAAAACTGTTTGGTTTTTCCCCTGATTTATCTGCAACACGTAGATCCGGCGTGACTATTTTGCCCAAACGATTGTATTAGCGCCGTAAACGTCTAAATCTCGTTCGGTGTCGGCAATGACGTTCGAGGTTAGGGCACCCATGAACGTGCGTTCGCCGTCAATGGAAAAAAAACCACCAACCCCATCAGATTTGATCGTTACTGTGTCAACCAATTTATTGTTTTCAATAACAGCCAAGCGGCCGTCATAGCCAAAACTTGCCCCGCCTATGTTATCAACTTCGCCTGATGCCGTTAATTCGCCCGTGGTGGTATAAACGATGCGGTCAACTGTAATGGTCGCATCGTCATTTTGTAACGTTCCACTTGAATTCACGTCCGATACGATAAAGTTGTTTGCACGACCAGTTAGCTAGTTGCTAGACAGGTCGATATTCAGGGTTGTATCCCCAACTGCCATGCGTTCGTCACGATACGTTCCTAAATCGACTAATATGTTTCCTGTAACGCGGATATTTGATTCCGGCAATTCATGCCGTTCTAATACGGAAACTCTTTGCTCGTCCTCTATCAAATATGCCAACTCGACTACGTCCTCAAGTTTTTCATTGATGGACCCTTCTGTCGGCTTGACCCCATCAAAACTAAGTTTATCCGAATCATCAGTATCGGTTGAGGTATTTGTTGAGCCATCAGTAATAGCCGACGTATCTTTTGAGCCTCCAGTATCAATAAGAAAATTATTTGACGCTCCGCCATCACTCGAACCACCACATGCCGATAAAAATACAGAAATTGAAAGTACGCTTGCAGAGAAAATTGTACGGGTTATATCGTCCCATCCATTTTTAA
>Ga0255783_10003438_pt1 | contig 15098 bp, 6 predicted proteins | sample 011ome_22_FD_179981 | JGI IMG/M metagenome (GOLD analysis project Ga0255783, IMG submission 179981) | Coastal salt marsh microbial communities from the Groves Creek Marsh, Skidaway Island, Georgia - 011507BT metaG (version 2) | ecosystem: Environmental > Aquatic > Marine > Intertidal zone > Salt... | reverse complement strand
GTTTTATTGTCCCAAGGAAATTGGGGTACATAAGACCATCCTAAGGCGGCAGCACATTTGACAATTGATGCCTGTGCTGTTTCCAAAAAACCGATAAATTTGAAATCTTCGGGATTTCGATCTCCGATCCAATAAAATAATTGATTTTGGTTTTCTGGCATTTCACAAAATTCAATAATTGAAGGTTTTTGCCTGTAAACTCTTTGATGAAATTCATTACTAGAATCCGGATTCGATAAAATGTGATGATATAACGAAAGAGTTCGGTCTACGGGATTTCTCAGCCATGTCACAAGGTCTGCTCCTTCGCAAAGCTCTTGGTAACGATCCAAAATAAGATGCCCATGAACGCATTTCCCATTTATCAAAGCATCGAGTGATTCACTCCCTTGTTTTTCTAATTCTGGGTAGTGAGGAATAAAATTATTTCCATAAATTTCCCTTAGACATTTCCTGAAGGAAGTTCCACCCGTCTTTGGAATATGAAGACTAAAAATATCCAAAGAAGATTTGAAATTATTTAAGTTAAGATTGGGGCACGAGAAAGCCATCTTCTTGAGATGTACGAGATATTCGAAGTGTGATTCATCTCCAGACACCTCTTTTTCAAAATTAACCTCAACATCTAAAAATTCTAGAGTTCTCATCAGGAATGCCTTGAAAGTAGTGGAATCCCAGACATTCAGATGCACTCGTCTTTCGATACATTCTTTCAGGAAAGAAATTTTTTCCTTTTTTGATAGAATTTTACCTTTTAAGTTCGGATTAAGCTTATAAATTTCTTCATAGTTTTCCAACTTAGGCTTTTTTAACTCTTTTTGATATCTCTTTAGTAGTAAGTCCCATTTGGTTAATTTTCGTTCAAAATCAAAGGTGAACCGCTTATCCGGCACAGACATAACCAAAGACCCCCCGGGCTTGAGAATTCTTAGACTTTCTTTTATTGCCTGAATAGGATCGAACAAATGCTCTAGAACATGATTCATAATTACAAATTCAAAGCTTTCATTTGGTATTTGCTCTATGCCTTTTTCATCTAAATCTCCTATTATATCAACCTTTGGTAATTTCTTATGCGATATTTCAGGAAAAAGAACTTTAGCCTGTTCAGAAGAAATTCTATCAAAGTACTTAACTTCGCATGAACTTGGCAATTCAGCGGGGTGTTCAAAAGCTCCGATTTCGAGCCCTCTGCCATTAAGGCTCTCATAAATATGTTTTCTTTTTTCGATAAACAAAGACTCATATCTATTATTCTTGTTGAACTTATTTTTAAATCCATAAGCCCATGTCCATAAACCACTTTCTTCAATTTTTACATTATTAAAGCCAGCCCTGTTGAGAAATATTTCTAATTCTTGGGGTGTAGATGAAACTGAAATAGCTGAATTCCTATCTGATGATTCAATTTCGCAGTGGTTTAGAAAAAGTTGCCAGCCTTCATTCGAGTTTAAATTAAAATTATCAATATAAATTCTGCCACCCGGTTTTAGTACCCTGTAAGCTTCCTTGACATAATTATATCTGTCCCATTCATCGAGATGCATGAAAACAACTGTACAATAAACAATATCAACACAGGAATCTTCAAATTGAGATAGATCGGAACTTTTGAGCTCTACCAATTCAACATTTTCAAATTCCCTAAGCCTCAATTTAGCGAAATCAATCATTTTAGGAGAAATGTCACAACCAATCCATTTTTTGCAAATCTTTGATAATATTTTACCAACTCGTCCAACTCCACAACCAATCTCCAGCACCGTATCACAAGATTTTATACGAAAACATTTTTTTAATTGCTTTACTGTATCTGAACCCAAACTATCCAATTCACTTTCACTGTGGTGACCAGACACATGTGCGACAGCTGTATTGTAGCTAGCTGCCAAATTACTCCAAGTATTTTTGTAACTTCTGTTTCCTCGCTCTAGGCTATCATAGTTAACATGATTTATTCTTAATTGAGACATCCTTATTGCAAAAAGAAATTCTTCACTTTTTCTAGAAAAATTGGGATTATAATATTTCTCCATGTATGTTTTAAAATTCCACTTCTGCGACAATTTAAGAGACTCAGAAATCATTCTTGATTTCTTTTCTAAATCTTTATCATCATACCCCCTTGTTAAAGACTCGTGATGACAAAATAACGCTTCAGAAGACCAAATGTTCACAAGACCAGAGTTGCAAATTCTAAGATTAAAATCTACATCGTTGAACGCGATTTTAAATTTCGATTCGTCAAATCCACCGTGAGATAGAAAAGTCTTTTTCCGAACCATTAGGCAAGCGGCGGTACTTGCAGAAACACTTCTAGTTAAACAAAGTTGACTCATATAGCCATGAGTTGCTCCATCGAAACCTTTAAACATGTGTCCGGCGGTGTTATTAACACCAATATAAACTCCTGCGTGCTGAATCCTTCCATCGGGATAAAGAAGTTTCGCACCAACGGTACCTACATTTGATTCTAATGCAATCGACGCCATATTCTCAATTGAAGACTTTTCAATACATTCGACATCATTATTTAGAAATAGAAGTAAATCACCTTTAGCTTCTACAGATGCTATATTATTTATCTTCGAATAATTAAATTCTCTAGTATTTATATCGAGTACTTTGAAGCCCTTGGTAAGCCTAAGCTTTTTTAAATATCTAAATGTAGAATCTTTTTGAGAGTTATTGTTTATTATAATTATCTCATGCTTGACCCTCGTCCAAGAGTTCTCTGCTGTTTCAATGCATTTCTTCAAAAGGTGGACTTTATCTTTAAGCGGAATAATTACTGATATTAACGGTTGACTGGTTACTACATACTTTACATCCCAAAGGGAATAACGACTGTCTGTACAACTTATAACTCCTTTTTTCTTTTGCCTTTTCAATTTATCGGTTAACACTTTTTTCGCATTTTTCAAAACATATGGTTTTGCCGAAACACTCCTAGCAGTTGACTTTTCGTGTGCTCTCCAATGATACAGAATTTTAGGCAAATGAAAAATTTGTTTAGGGTTAAATGTTTCTGTTAGACGAAGAATCAAATCCCAATCTTGAGCTCCCTCAGTACCTTCCCTAAAACATTGAACATTAAGCACCTCCTTCAAAGAAACAACCAATAGATGGCACAAATAATTTTGCCCAAGAATAAGACGACTATCCCAGTCAACTTTAAAATGAGGTATTAACCTAGCGTCATCAAAATTTATAATGTCTTCGTCGGAATAAATCAGTTTAGCATCCGGATTTTGATTAATGACTTTTGCGACTTCCAGCAATGAATGAGGTCGAAGTTCATCATCATGGTCAAGAAAGGCAACAAATTCACCAGTCGCCAGTTTTATTGCGGAATTGGAGGCAACTGAAATATGTCCATTCTTTTTTCGGAAGGTAACTTTTATGCGAGAATCCTTACGGGCATAAGTCTCGAGTAAGGGACGAACAAATTTTTTCGTCGAAGCATCGTCTGCGATACAAAGTTCCCAATTTTCATAGGCTTGGGTTAGGACAGATTCAATTGCCTTTACCAAAAATTTCTTCGGAGGATCGAAGACTGGCATAATCACTGATATCAAAGGCTTGTTTTGAAGTTTGTCTGCCTCCGCCCTAAATGCGAGTATATCACCCTCGGTAATGGTATCGCACAGCCTTATCCATTCCTGATAATCGGCAGTCTCTCCTACCTGTTCTTCTATGGCTGGGTATTTAGGTTTTAAGGAAACAGGTTTGTAATTCCATCGCTCTCTAAAATGGGTAAGCATTTTTTCACCAGCAGATTTTAAATAGTCATTACCTGCGTAAGCAGGGCAGGTAATTTTATCCAGTTCCACCAACGCACTTCGATATCCTTGCTGCTCCATTCTCAAAGACAAATCTAAACAAGATAATGCGAGTGATTTATCATACGGACGAAAGCCTCCTGTGTAAATTAAAGCATCCATACTAAGGGCAAAGAAGGGGGCAAAAAGACCAGCTACTTTTGATGCCCCAGAAGAATCCTTGGTAGTTGTCACCAACACTCCAGTATTCGGCTCCATTTTTGAACCAACTCCCAGAAAGCCAATTTTGGAGTCCTGCAAGATTTTTATACTTTGAGTCAAACATTCAATAAAATGACTGGCAGGTAAAGTACGCAGAGGGTCATCTAGATAAAATGCATATTTCGTGGAGACTTTAGTAAGGGCAAAATTTAATATCTCGGCATAACTTTGCCCAAGCTGGGGTACCCGTTTTACAAAGCTGGAAAAGTCAGATCTTTTATGCTCCGCATGTGCTGGTTCGATTATGATTGTTTGCCCACCTTCTTTTCGCAATTCTTGGGCGAGCATATTTACATTGTAAGCCCAGTTGGTGATTCCCTTTGGGCGAATCATAACCAGTGTAAAATCTTTTAAGGACAGTACATTAGAAACCGCCACCGAGACTTTCCGGCTTGGCACTTGGGATTTGTCAAAAGCCTTTGGCTTTTGGGAGAGAATTTTCTCAATTGCTGATTGAAATCTTTGGGCATGGGATACGGGCGACAGTACGGCATCCGCATTTTCAGAAATCTTTTTTCGCAATGGCAGCAACTTAGACGGCCTTAGTCCCAACTCGATTGCTTTTTTCTCATACTGTTCGAGCTTTCTGGCAACCATTTGTGGTAGCCCTAAGTGCTTCATCAAAGTCTCCCCCACCCGGCTACAAAAACGGCTCCCTTTAAGGGTAAGAATTGGCAATTTTGCATGTAATGCATCCATGGCACTGGCGTGCCCATTATATAGAGGGCAATCTAAGTACAGATCCGCCACGGTCATTCTGGAGAGGTGGTCCGAACGCTCAGGCAAATCCTCGGCCAAGATAATTCTCTTGGAAGAGACTCCTTGTCTCACCGCTTCCGCTCGAAGGTTTTTAATGCCATCTTCAGCTGGTTTAAATTTCAACCATAAAATACTTTCTGGAACAGCTCGTAGAATCCGCATCCAACAAGCCCAGATTTCAGGATCTAATTTATAGGCTGCATGAAAAGCACAAAAAACAAAGCCCCTCACGGGAAGCCCAACATCCTTACGCTTCCTGCGGGGAGCAAAGTCTGAAAATTCACCGGGTGGAAAAAAGCAACCATCCATTCGAATAACTTTTTCACCATAAAATTTGGACGAGCTCGGAGGAATGACTAATCGATCCGCAATCGTGTAATCGACTAGGCCTTCCCCCATGCTTGATGCGTACCCCAAAAAGTGTGCCTGGCGAGGAGATGGTCGCAAAGCAAGCAGATCCGCATTGTGCCCACGAGAAAACCCTCCCAGATCAATAAGCAAATCCAAGTCAGATCGGTTAATAGCGGTTGCTTTGGCGGCTAAAGACAGCCCACTAATGTCCCGAAAGTTTTCACTTAGTTCCTCGTACCTTTTTCTTAGTTTACTTTGGTCGCTCGGGCAGGTGGCAAAAATAAAAAGCTCATATTTTGTCGGATCAAGGTTATCCAATAGCCCAATCAATTGATGCCCCACTGCGTGATTACGAAAGTCCGAAGATAAAAAGCCTATCCTTTTAATGGTAGCACGGTTTGCCTGGTGTGAAAAATCAAGTTTTTCTCGAAGCGAGTTTGCCTTGGCATGAAATAATTTAGCCTTGGCTAAAGCATGTCTCGATTCATTCGCTTCAGATAAATACAAGCCTGAAATTTCAAAAAGTCCAAATTTTCCAGTTATGTCACCGGAAGCAGAGCCCAACTTCTCGATTTCTCTTTCTCGATCAGTCCAGTTGCAAATAAATGACTTTGAATTGGCAAGATTGCTGAGAGCTTCAAGTGAATCAGGAATTACCTGCAAAACATGTTTATAATTTATAATTGCCTTATGAAACTGCTTACAAGCTACCGCTAGGTTTCCTCGTAACATTAAGGCGTTTTCGTTTGCGGGATTACCCGCGAGCAACTTTTCCACAAAGTACTGGCATTGCGTTAGATCCCCTACTTCATAACAAGCTTGGGCACAGTACTCCAAGCTTCTCACATTCATAATTTTTTTTCCAAACTGATTACCCAAACTCCAAATTCTCCGATGCAAGTTAAGGGTTGCGAGAGCAGAAATTAATTGATCAAGCACTTTTAAATCTTTCGGTTCCTTATCGAGAATATGGCGAAGGATTCGAATTTCTTTTTGGGTTTGTCTTTTTTTGTGGTGGACCTGGGCAAGAGCTTTCCATCCAGCAATCAAATTAGAGTCCAAGATGGTTGATATCCTCGCATTTTCTTCAGCCTCTTTCCATTTACCATTCGATAGCATACACTTACTTAGTAACGAAAATAGAAATGCATGATCAGGGCGATATTTCTTGGCGTGCCTTAAAACCCTTGCCGCTTTTTGCGTTTCTCCCTGTTGAATTAAATGTTTAGCCAAAAGCAAGGAAGCATCGATTTGCTTAGGGTTAACATCTAATAATTTTGTGAGAGCCTCCTCCCCTTTCTTATTCTCCCCCCCCGAAAATAAAAACTGTGCAGATTTCACCTTTGTATCTTCTTCGAGACTGAACTTTTCGACAAGAATCGAGAGCACTTTTTTGGCAAAGCCCAAATTCCTTTTCTGCAGGAAAATCGAAAAATATTCATTCAATATCTTTTTGTCTGAAAAGAGAAAGTTTTCCTTCTTTCTTAATACATAATCATACCCTTTGAGGGAAGATTCCTCACTTAAATCAAGTTTTCTTTTAGCCATTTCCCATTCCTGAAAACGAGTAATCATCCTTCCCCAACGACTGTAAAAAACTCGAGAATTATGAGCCTGATATTGATTTCTTTCAGGAGTGCTGCTTCTTTTATGGAAGATTACACTATGCCCCATTACATAGTTTTTAAAACCTAACATCGATAACCTGAGGCATAAGTCAATATCCTCAAAACCTGTCCGATAGGTTTCATCAAAACCGCCGGCAGCAACAAACAGATCTTTTCGGATCATAAAACAAGCCCCGGTAACGGCAAGAAATTCAGCATGGCCACTTTGCGGGGTATGATCTTGGCCTTTAAGAAAATGCTCAGGAATCCCATTGGCAAAAGTTACTCCCGCATGATCAATTTTGTTAATAAAAGGATCTAACTGGATATTTCCGACACAACCTACATCGGCAAGCTTTTTTGCACCATTAGCAAGGGAATCAAAGCCCTCGGCCCAACCTTTACTTAGAACAAGATCATTATTTAAAAAAAGAAGCCATTCTGCATTTGCTTTGGACGCGCCGAAGTTATTGGAAAAACCAAATCCCTTACTGTTCGAGTTTCTGTATAAATCAAAGAAAGCTCGCTGAGAGTATAAAAATTCCTGAGTGTCTTGATCACTACCATCATCAATCAGCACGACTTGCCCCAATTGCTCTGGGAGATTTTGTTTTAAAGAATCCAGGTAGACCTTTGTTTCTTCTAGACAGTTTCGAACTGAAGTAATGATACAAATTTTCTTTTTCATTAGATAATCTGCCCAAATCCTTACTAAGACTATCTCAACATTACAACTAAACTTCGATAATTAAGAGAACCGATGACTTGACTCTCAACCATTATTATTTTTTCATTGTTCAATGCCATCATATAAAGTTATTACAGAAAACAAGGATCAGTGCCTTAAGTCCTTGCTTTTTGTTCTGCAAGCTTTTCGAAGCTACAGTCAACCTCTCGGGTTTTGTCAGTTTCTTTTTAAACTACTTACAGATTCCTTAAGCAAGCTCACAAAGCTTGCCATCATTTGTGGCATGCCTCTATTGACTTTTGTAAGTGCTCAAAATAACCCATCTGTTGCTGATCCGACTGAATTTAAATCATCTTTACCTTTTGATATCGATGGGGATGGTGACACTGACATTCTAGATGCTGACAGCCAAAGTGGAAACTTGTATTTACTCCGTAACGCAGGATTAAACTTCAGCAAAGAATTACTCTACGATCCAAGTTTCAATGCTGATTTAGTTGGGTTGGCAGATGTTGATCAAGATGGAGATAAAGATATTGTGATTATTGATCAATCATCTGGAGAAATTCAGGTTATAGATAATCAAGGCTCGCAAAACTTCGTTCCTTTAAATGCTTCTTCTCTAGACTCTCAGGTCAATCAAGCCTTTTTATCTGACATCAACAACGATGGTGAACAAAACATTGTTTTTTCATCACCCACAGCAGTGGGCTGGGCTAAAAATAATGGCACCGAAGGTTTTGAAGCACAAAACCCAATTATTGATGGTCTTAGTGGTGTGAACGCTCTGGAAGTTAACGACTTAGACGCAAACGGTAAGGATGATGTGTATTACTCGTCGCCGAGCTCATCCATGATAGGCTTTGCTACAGGTAATGGAACTGAAGGTTTCAATGTTCAAAACTTAAATACAAATGTTTCCGGTATCTCCGACATTGAAATAGCAGATCTTGATGCGGACGGTGAAAACGATTTAGTCTACTCCTCAGATTCATCTTCTTTGATTGGCTGGATGAAAAACAATGGCTCAGATGGGTTCAACCCGGCAAGTACTATTGCCGCTGGTGTAACAGCCGTTGATCAAATTGAAGTAGCTGATTTAGACAACGATGCCGACCTCGATATTATTGGAGCGTCTTCGACCTCTGACTACCGAACTTGGATCGAAAATAAAGGCTCGGAAGGCTTTTTGCCTCATCAACTCGGATAAAATCTTTTAAGCTTTGTGTAAGGGTTACTTACTTTCATAAATCTTAAAGTACATCCAGGGTCATAAATACAGCATTTAAAATTGAGCTTAGTTTATGCGTAGTAAGAAATTATTATGAAACCGCATCCTTCACAACAAATTGAAGCAGCTGAAATGAGCGATGCATCTAAACAACATTTCATTGTAGGTGAAGAAAACCCTGAACTAGTCAAAATCTTTGATAAAATCCATTCTCTCCGCGAAGCCAACCTACAGACAACTAAAGAACGATCAATTTTTATTATTATACTTTTAATTTTTGGGATCGGTATACTTAGCTATCTTTGTTATTATGTGTTACAATTTAAGCCTAAAGAAATAGATGCATTTGTGCAGGCAGGAATTGAAAGCCTAGAAAAAAATGACCAGATTGAGCTTCCGCTAGTCGCAAAAATACAGCTTACGCAAAACCCTAATTCACACCCTATTTTCTGGGATAAAACAAGTGAAACATGGGTAGTGAGCGTAAAGGGTGAAAAGCGGCCTTTCTCTGCCCACACCATCATTCCCCTGGAAGCGTGGCAAGAAATGAAAGAGTTTGGTTTCGTTTGGGAAAAAGGGAAATGGAAAAAACCTAAAAGACAAACCTCCACTGGCTTTTGATTGGGATCTTTTCATGGAAGAAAAAATCAATGAGCTCAAGGTCGAAGAAATCCAAAATGAATTGAAGAATGTTGCCTTCAGGTACGACCAAACGGCTAAGCGTTTAGCTTTTTTAATCTTTTTTCTTGCTGGACTAGCTGTGGGCATTTCGGCCTACACCTTAAATTATTTGCTTCGTTTCGATGCGGATAAAATCGATTCATTTGTAAGTGAAAACTTAAAACTTAAAGAAGCTGATGTGGAATATGGTCTTCCACGTATAGCTGTGGAGTTACTTGCTCAAAGCAAGCAAAAGATCGCTTGGAACCCTAGTCAGAAAAAATGGTTTTTCGAAAATGCCGCCGGAAAACGCGTTGCTTATGATGAAAAATATATCTTGGTTGGCAGTAATCAAATAGGTGAGCTAGAGCGCCAATTTGGCATTACCTGGAATGGAAGTCAGTGGATTTTGCCACAAGATCTAGGCTACCTTCGAGCTAATTAACAACTGTCCTTTCTGGCTAGAACCGTATCTTCCATCTCTGCTGATGATGCTAGCATAGATTGCATCAATGCAAATTGCGATTTGGCCCTATCCAGGTTGTGCCCTTGGTAATGAATCTTGAAGTATTTATCTCCCTCCAAAAAATCAGTCAAAAAGCGAAGGGCAAGTTCATAGGTGATGACAATGGGAGCAATGGGCAAGCTTTTGATTTCCCTTTCTGTTAACATTCCTTCGCATCCATTCAAGTACCCCTCAACAATGGACTGAAAGCGGGAAGGCAAAAATTTCACCTTACTTAAATTAGGTTCATCCTCGGATGCAGCGTTTGCGGCGGTACGGACTAAGTCTCCGAAATCATCCAAGGCACATCCAGGCATCACAGTATCCAAGTCGACTACACATATTGCTTTCCCGGTATCTTTATGGAGCAGAACATTGTTAAGCTTGGTATCGTTATGAACCACACGACTGGGAAAGTCAGGCCTGTTAATCGCGTCCGCAAGATGCTTATATTGGGAAAAAGAGTCGACCAACGCATGCACCGTGGACAAACGATTGACCGGATCTTCTTTAACCAACTCAGCAAAGCGATCAAACCTTTTGCGTGTGTTATGAAAATCCGGAATTGTCTCTACCAGGGAAGGCTGCCCCAAATCGTTTAAATTTGCCTGAAATTGACCAAATGCTTTCGCTGCCTCGAAAGCGTGGCCGTCATGTTCTGGGACATCAAAAGATTTCCCATCTTTAATAAATTTAGTCATTCGCCAATAATCTCCTTCCACATCTTGGTAAAAGGATTGGCCATCAAGTGCAGGAACAAGGGTAAGAACCTCATTGCCATGATTTTGATCGATAGATTTTGAAAGTAAATGAGAGGTCACCCTTTCAAAATTATTCATCAAAGCCCGTGGGTCTTTAAAAACAAAATGGTTAATCCTTTGCAATGTGTAGAGATTGCTTTCGTTCTTATCCCTACAGTTTATCAAATAAGTATCATTTACATTTCCATTGCCATGTTTTTCAAAGTCGCATACCTCACCCAAAAGACAAAAATAAGATAAAACTCTTTCGACCTGATTGTTTTTAAGTAATGACAAGTTCCTAATCATTTAAAATTCTTGGAATCGGTCAATAATTGAAAACATATTTTCCTGTAACGAACTTAGGTGAAATCCTGAGGTCATACCTTGTCTTTTTGTACCTCAAAATCGAAACCTAAATGTTTGAATGAAGATGATTGCAGCTTATCAGGGGAAACTTTATAGATAGATCCCCTTTAAAACCAATTATATCTATGCCTACTTCTACAATTGTTTACACCAAGACGGACGAAGCACCAGCTCTCGCAACTCACTCTCTCCTCCCGATCCTGCAAGCGTTTACTGCCAAGGCTGATATTGAGTATGAACTGAAAGATATATCTCTTGCAGCACGTATCCTGGCCCACTTCCCTGAACATTTATCAAGCGATCAACGCACATCTGACGCACTTGCAGAACTAGGGGAACTTGCGACTCAACCCGAAGCCAACATCATCAAGCTTCCAAACATAAGTGCTTCCATCCCTCAACTTCAGGAAGCGATTAAAGAATTGCAGGCAAAAGGATACAGAGTACCCGATTTCCCCTCAGACCCCAAATCCGAAGATGAAAAAAAAGTTCGGTCAACCTACGCAAAGGTACTTGGTTCAGCGGTAAACCCTGTCTTACGTGAAGGAAATTCGGACAGAAGAGTCGCTCAACCCGTAAAAGAATATGCCCAGAAAAACCCACACTCCATGGGACAATGGGAAGCAAGTTCCAAGTCACATGTAGCCAACATGAGTGAGGGAGATTTTTATGGCAGCGAGCAGTCGGTAATCATACCCCAAGCCAGCTCGGTAAACATTGAATTTGTTGATGGTTCAGGAAATGTATCCACACTCAAAGAAAATTTGGCTCTGCAGCAGGGGGAAGTAATCGACGCCTCGGTTATGAGCCGTTCGAAACTATGCTCCTTTCTTGCCGATCAAATTGAATCAGCTTCCAAAGAAGATGTACTTTTTTCCTTACACATGAAGGCGACGATGATGAAAGTGTCCGACCCCATCATATTTGGCCATTGTGTCGAGGCTTATCTTGGTGAAGTTATCCAACAACACGGGGAAGTTCTCAAAGCTGCAGGTTTCAACCCCAACAATGGCTTGTCCGATTTCTACCGTGTTTTAGGCACATTATCTGAGGATCAACGAGAGCCTATCCAATCCACGCTTGATCAAGTTCTGGCAAAACGACCTCCCCTCGCGATGGTAAATTCCGATAAAGGAATTACCAACCTGCATGTCCCCAGTGATGTCATCATTGATGCCTCCATGCCCGCAATGATTCGTACATCAGGTCAAATGTGGGGACCTGACGGACAACCCAAGGACACAAAAGCGGTGATCCCCGATAGAAATTACGCGGGTGTCTACCAGGCAACCATTGATTTCTGTAAAGAAAATGGTGCCTTTGATGTCACCACCATGGGTAATGTTGCCAATGTGGGACTGATGGCCAAAAAAGCAGAAGAGTATGGTTCTCATGACAAGACTTTTGAAATCAAGTCAAAGGGAACAGTGCGGGTTATTGACCCAAACGGAACTTCCCTACTTAGTCATGAAGTAGAACCCGGGGATATATGGCGCATGTGCCAAACTAAAAAAGTTTCGATCATTGACTGGGTAAAACTCGCGGTCAACCGCTCAAAATTAAGCGGAAGCCCTGTAATTTTCTGGCTTGATCAAAACCGGGCTCACGATGCCAATTTAATCAAGTATGTGGAAGCAAAACTTACGACCCTTGAAACCGATGGGTTGGACATTCAGATCCTTTCTCCTATTGAAGCAACCAAAATAAGCTGCCAAAGGTGCAAAGACGGCTTGGACACCATATCCGCGACCGGTAATGTCCTGCGGGATTACCTGACAGACCTCTTCCCTATTCTTGAATTAGGCACCAGTGCGAAAATGCTTTCGATCGTCCCCCTCCTCGCGGGGGGTGGCCTTTTTGAAACGGGAGCGGGGGGGTCCGCCCCCACGCATGTGCAGCAATTTGTACAGGAGGGCCATCTTCGCTGGGACTCCCTCGGTGAATTTCTTGCCATCGCGGTTTCCCTTGAGGACTTAGCTACCAAGACAGGTAATTCAAAAGCAAAAATTCTTGCCAGTACACTCAACCAGGCAATTGGTGTATTCTTGGATGAAAACAAGTCGCCATCCCGCAAAGTCAACGAGTTGGATAATCGGGGTAGTCATTTTTACCTGTCTCTTTACTGGGCTGAAGCCTTAGCCGAGCAAGCGGATGACAAAGACCTTCAATCTCAATTTTCCCCTTTCGCCCAAAGCCTCCGCGAAAAAGAAATGATCATTGTGGAGGAATTAAATTCTGCCCAAGGAAACCCCGTTGATTTAGGCGGATACTATTTCCCCGATGAAAATAAGGCTTCTCAGTCCATGCGTCCAAGCCAGACATTAAATAAACTTTTGAAACTCTTAGGCTAAACTATCTCTAAATTTCATGGGTTCAATTAATCCCTGAAAACAATTAAAGGATAGAGTTTCCCTGCCGATCATTAGGGCATGGAAAGTTTTAATATTTATAATTTATCTTCATCGATAAACAACCAGCTAAACTATGGTTTTAAGGGAGCATCTGAGGTTAAAACAAAACTTCAAACAGGTCAGAAAATAAATTCATCCAAAGATGATGCCGGATCCATGTCGCTCAACCTAAAAATTAATTCCGAGCTAAAACAAAAAAATCATAGAATTCAAAACCTGCAAAATTCTCTGTCTCTCACTCAAACTCAGGATGGTGCTTTAAAGTCTGCCGGAGAAATAATCATGAGATCAAGTGAATTAAAAACCTTGTTTGAATCTCCAACTCTAAACGCAAAAGGTCGGGAAGCCTATGATGAAGAATTCAAAGAATTGCAAATGCAACTCAAGAATATGAGAAATCAAAAATTTAATGGAGTGAGCCTATTCACAGAAGCATCTGATACGAATCTTACTGAAAGCTCATTAGACCAAAGCAAATTATACGCTAAAGGAAGCGGCAGTGATGACGGTTTTGAGATAAATCGTGCTGGTTTCCTCGGTAGCATGAAAATTCAAAAAAACTTCCCTCCACAATCCGATGCTAACGCCAAAGGCGGCAATTCTGGAGAATCTCGGACAACTATTCAATTGCTTGGTCCTTCGGGAAAACTCACATGGAAGCAAAACCCATACTCTGTTACTGACCACTTCAAAGTAATTCATGGCACAGAAGTTTTGCATGAAGCCGTTTACGGAACTGGGCTGTCAGTCGAACTATTCGATTCACCCGCTCAAACTGGAAAGCGGATAATTCCTGTTACGGAACCTAGGATAAAAGGAGAAAGAGTAGATATTATTGATTTTGGAAAAAATGGAAATGCAGCAAATACACTCGAACTCATTGTCAATGAATTTGGCCAAACATCGACGGGTACTGGTTGGGATGCTGAATATTCAATCGAATATGACCCCTACGAACAAGAACTTGTAGATGATAGCATTGTTTGGTCACTCAATGATTTCAGCATTCAAGATTTCAATACCTTTCTCGATAACTTGACAGATGCCAGAGCTGAGAATGGAGCAACTCAACAAAGAATCAAAGGGGAAATTGAAGAGTTAAAAGCTAGCATTCAAGGTATGGAGTCCCATCTTGAAAATAGTGAAGGGCTTGATATTGCAAACGCAGTTGGTGAACTTAATACATTCCATACGCGCCTTTCAGTTAATGCTAATCTTTTAAAATCGGCACAAGAAATGGAAAATACATTATATACAGATTTCTTGTAAATAACTCTTTATTCAACCTGATGCCAACACTTCCTACGACTTTTTGCACTTTCATTTTAAGTTTTCTTTCATTATCAGGCTCAACTAAATCAAATGTATTATTTATCCTCGTAGACGACCTGGGGGCTCGCGATCTTAGTAATGAAGGGTCCACCTTTTATGAAACCCCGAATATTGACCGAATAGCCAACGAGGGCCTAAAGTTTTCAAGAGGATATGCAACCTGCCAGGTATGTAGTCCATCACGGGCAAGTATACTCACGGGGAAATATCCGACCAAGCACGGCATCACTGAATATATTGGTGGACCTTCCGGAACTGACCATCGAAAGAGGGGTCGTAATGACAGTCTGCTTCCCCCTAAATATGTCCGCAACCTCAAGTCATCAGAAGTCACCCTGGCAGAAGCGATGCAGCAAGCTGGGTATCATACATTTTTTGCTGGAAAATGGCACTTAGGAGGTA
>Ga0255783_10003410_pt1 | contig 15174 bp, 13 predicted proteins | sample 011ome_22_FD_179981 | JGI IMG/M metagenome (GOLD analysis project Ga0255783, IMG submission 179981) | Coastal salt marsh microbial communities from the Groves Creek Marsh, Skidaway Island, Georgia - 011507BT metaG (version 2) | ecosystem: Environmental > Aquatic > Marine > Intertidal zone >... | reverse complement strand
TTTTCATGATTACTCTAGGGGTTAAAAGTTTGACTGGACAAACGGTGAGCTATCCGAGAACCAAGATCTCGGGCAATATCCGCAAGAGCTTGCCGATCCTTTGGTTGCTCGAGCGAAGAGGTACGCATCACATGCCCACGCCCAGAAACTGTGAATTCCTGAAGAAGAGATTGCTTCTGTTTTCTGTAAACTTGGACTTTTGCTTGTAAGCTAAGTTCGAATCCAGAAGCAAGTAAGGAATCACTCGCGTTATAGGCTTGGGCTATTTTATGAAAATCTTCGATTATAATTCTTACCTGGAAAAAAGCTGGCTCAGAGGCATGAACCACATCATGCACACCAGACCGAAGCAGTTCATCTTTAACCGTACGGTTAAGAATCGGTCCAAGTTGAGTGGCAAGAGAGCGATTTTCAACCCTTATAGATAAGGTTTTTCCCTTGCCCTCTTGCGGGTATCCAGGCTGATACCGACAACCTGAGCCAAAGACAAAACCTAAAAGACAAACCCAGAGGATTCGAAAAATCTTATTTTTCATCAATGGCTCGTAATTCCACTACTTTTTTTTCTGCTATTCGAGCAGCATCAGATTCAGGAGCGGAATTTATAGCTTCATTATAAAACTGCAAAGCAGGGCGGTTTCCGAGTTCACGCCATCTTACCAAAAAGTACTTTCCATATTTTTCAATATACTGGGCTACCTCAAGCTTACTCTCAGCTAAAGTCTGGCGCATTTTATTACGACCTTCTTCAGCACTAGCAAAACGCTCTTTGGATGCCTGCACACGTGCCTTGAAAGACTTGACATCTTCGTGAATACTTTGAGGAGGAGGCTTTGCATATAATATAAGATAATCCTCATAAAAATTAAGAGCCTTTAATGTGGAACCTTGATCGTAGGCGGGACCTGAAACTCTTTCTTCATAAACTTTGGCCAGCATAAAATAGGCTTTTTCAGCCATGTAATTTTCAGGGTACAAATTAACGATCCTTTCAAGAGCATCCACTGCTTCCACTTCCTTGTCGTCTTTGAGGGCAATTTCCGCAAGGGCCATTAAAGCTCGGGGTGCAAACCTTGGACCTCTGGCAAGATTTGCAATTTCGTCCAATCGTATACGGTCCTGGCTTCCAGAACGGAAACGGGGGAAAATTCCCCATTTGCGAGGTAAATCATCTTTGGCTAGTCTCTCCGCAAGACGCATCAGTGACTCAGCTACTCGCTCAAAATCATATTCAGTGTAAGCCTTAGCAATTAAGCGGAGATGTTCAAATCCCTTCTGCCAGTCTCCTTTTCTTTCCCTCAGGATAGAAGCACGGTATAGAGATTCAGGTCCAATTTTTATCTTCTCACCTTGAAGGGTAACGATCGCATCCGATCTACGCTTAGAAAATTTTTCGTACAAACCTAATGCTTTTCGTAAAGAACCCGCCTTTTGCATTTTGTTTGCTTCCAAAAACCAGCGTTTAGCTTCATTTTCAGGATAAGGGCTTCGATCTTTGATAAAAAAACCTGTGCCCGGAAATGTATATTCCTTATCGCTAACCCCAGGCTTACTAAGTGCCGGTGCACTTTCAAGAAAGCATGATGAGCTTACCACAAAAAAAATCGAAAAAATAAGAGGAAAGAATTTCATTTAAAACATAAATAGATAGTTAGAATCGAACAAGGGTTGCTGACCAAGTCAAGCCTGCACCGAAGGCCACCAATAATCCCAATTGACCCGGTTTCAAAATCCCCAACCGGGTTGCTTCATCCAGAGCAAGCGGAATTGAAGCAGCCGAGGTATTGCCATGCCTTTCGAGGTTGCAAAAGAATTTTTCGATGGGAAGCTCGAGCCTATTGGCTAAGCTTTCAACAATCCGCACATTTGCTTGATGAGGAATCACATGGTCCACATCCTTGGGGTCAATATTATGGGTAGCCAGTAATTGCCTCGATGCCATTTCCATAACACGAACGGCGGATTTAAAAATTTCTCTTCCATTCATCCGCAAAAAATGTTCACGGTTTTCAATTGAATTTGGACTTGCCGGATTTTTAGAGCCTCCAGCAGGTTGAAAAAGTAAAGAAGGATTAGCTCCATCTGCTCCACATTGGAAGCCCAAGAGCTGTGGACCCTTTCCCTTTTTTCCTAAAACTACTGCCCCGGCACCATCGCCAAAGAGTACACAAGTCGTACGATCCTTCCAATCCATGATGCTGGACATTTTTTCTGCTCCCACAACGAGTGCATGGTTGTATCTACCGGAAGCCAGCATTGAGTCTGCCACATCGAGGGCATACAAAAAACCTGAACAGGCTGCTTCTAAATCGAAGGATGCCACTTTGCCCAATCCTAATTTATGCTGTAATTGACATGCCGTAGAAGGAAATGCCATATCCGGGGTAATCGTAGCAACCACAACTAAGTCGATCAAAGATGGATCAATACCTGCGTTGGAAATTGCTTTTTGTGCAGCACCCAAAGCTAAATCACTTGTTGCATGACCTTTTTCAGCAAAATGTCTTTGCTTTATCCCGGTTCTTGATAGGATCCATTCATCGGAGGTATCAACCGTCTTACTAAGTTCATGATTGTCAACCACCTTGGGTGGAACGAAAGAACCAACACCTAAAATGACACTTTTTTCACTTGCACTCATTTAAGTCGTGTTCGGTCTATTTTGGATCGGGTTCTGTGGACGAATAATTTCGTTGCTTTCTCGAATGTCGACCAGCACCTGATTCAACATATCATGCTGTACAAGATCCAGCCCAATTTTAATCGCTCCGCAAATATGGTTCTGATTGGAAGAACCATGAGCCTTAATTACATTTTTTGTGAGCCCAAGCAGTGGAGCCCCACCAAACTGTTCTGGATTTATTCTCTGCTTTAGACTGCGAAAAGCTCCTTTGGATAAAAGAGCTCCGGTTTTACGAAGGGCATTTCTTCTTAACTCCTCGTCAAGAAAGCTACTGATCAATTTGCTTAATGACTCACAGGCCTTCAGGACTATATTCCCTACAAAACCATCACAAACCACAACATCCACAACATTTTCAAAAATTTGAAAACCTTCAATAAGACCCGCATAGTTTATGATGCTCCCATCAATGTCTTTAAGCATAGCATGGGTCTCATGGATTAGCTCATTCCCTTTACCTTCTTCAGTGCCTATAGTCAGTAGACCCACCTTGGGACGCACCAAACCGAGGGCGACCCGTGCATAATTGGAACCAAGTACTGCATTTTGCACAATGTGATAAGGCTTTGCATGAGGATTAGCCCCCGCATCCAACAAAGTAAAATATCTTTCTCGACCCGGCCAAATGGTGCAAAGAGCTGGTCTCTCCACACCCTCCAGTGTTCGTAGACGAATTGCACTTCCAGCCATTAAGCAACCGGTATTACCACAGCTTAAAAGGGCATCCGCTTCTCCTTCTTTAAGTGCATTAAGGGCCAAAGACATCGAAGAATTTTTCTTTCCTTTGATCCCTGCAATCGGTTTTTCATCCATACCCACAACTTCAGGAGCATGCCTCACGCTCACTTGTTCGGTGGAGAGGATTGGGTCTTTTTCAATAATACTTCCCAATACATCCTCTTGCCCAAAGAGCACGAAATTGGTGTTTCTGGGAGATATTCCGACCGCCTTTGAAACCCCGGCAAGTACTTCTTTTGGACCTTGATCGCCACCCATTGCATCGATTGCAAGGGTAATCCGTGCCTCGGTATTGTTCATGCCCGAAGCTTCCAATCCAGCTTAAACCTCTACGTCAAGCACTTGTCTGCCGCGATACTGCCCAGTTTCGGGATTCACACGGTGTGGACGAGACATAGACCCGTCAACCTCCTTGGATAAAAGAGGTGCTTTGAACCGATTAGCTCCGCGTCTTTTACGACTGCGTTGCTTGGAGTTTTTTCTTTTTGGCTGTCCCATAGCAAGATCTGATTAAAGCATTTGTTTTTCAGATGGTCAAGACAAGTTAATTAAAGAATCTCATGCAAAATAAAAGTACAAAACAATGAAAGAGAGAATCATTCGGTACCAAACGAATAAACCCAATCCCCTACGGGTCAAATAACCAACTAACCAGTAAACTGATAGTGCTGCAGACATGCCTGCTACAAGGCAACCCCATAAAACAGGGCCAAATTCAAGGTTATCCCTCATGACTTCCCATTTTGTCAAGCCCTTGTACCCAGCCGCCGCCGTTAGGGTAATTAAGCCAAGCAAAAAACTAAATTCCGCGGCCTTCGCTCTTTCAAGTCCAACCAAGTATCCGCCTACAATGGTCATCATTGAACGGCTCGTGCCGGGCCACATGGCAACGCACTGCATGGCTCCAATAAATAAGGCATTAAGAAATGACAAATCATCCAAGGTTTTGTCATTGGATGATGACAACTCTGTACTCTGATGTTTTTTTCGTTTTTCAGCCCACAACATCAGCAAACCACCCGCAAATAGAGCGATTGCTATGGGCAATAATCCAAACAGGGCACTCTCTATAATATCGTCTAAAAAAGGCCCAATCATTGCGGCAGGCAAAAAAGCAAAAAATAGATTGAGCCCCAGCCTTTTACCACGCGGATCTAAACCTAAAATCCCCAGGCCAATCGACCAAATTTCTTTTCGATAAAGCAAGGCAACTGCTAAAATGGCTCCTGCCTGAATAACAATAAGATAGGCGTTAATAGCCTCCTCCTGACCCTTCGTTTTTGATTCATGAGCTAAAACTTCTGAGACAAGAATTAAATGCCCAGTAGAAGAAATCGGTAAAAACTCCGTCACACCCTCAACCAAGCCGTAAATGGTTGCATCGCGATAACTCATACCCTCGGACTGTGTCTGATTTAGGTCATGGGGTGAGTCTATACTATTCCCCTGCCCCAGAGAGCTTATAACCCAAAAAAGAGGACTTAAAAGAAAAATGAAAAATGATTGTCGAACGATCACGATGATGTTCTACAAGGTAATAAGCACAAAAAGTGCAACAAATAAAATTCTACCAATCGCACAACTTTTACAATTCCATGATCTCAACCCTTCTGTCAGAGCTCACTTCCTATGTTACCGAAAACAAGGAACTAAGCAGTGAACAAATATCACAATCTATTGAAGCCCTTATCAACCAGGAAATAATCGAAGCTGAGAAGTTGTCGTTCCTCAAAGCAATGAGTGAAAAAGGAACTACGGCATCGGAATTTTCTCATTATGTTCAGGGCTTCCGTGACCGATCGATTGACCCAGGCTTGGAAAGCTTTGCTCCGCATGCCATCGACCTTTGCGGCACAGGAGGTGATAAGGCAGGAAGTTTCAATGTATCCACTTTCGTTTCCTTTCTCATGGCATCAGGGGGGGTAGTTGTTATTAAACACGGCAATCGTTCCATAAGCTCAAAATGTGGAAGTGCAGATTTAATTCAAGCCATTGGCATTCCCCTCACTCCTTCTAAGCATGACCTAGAGGAGGGATTAAAGGCCTTAAGTTTTGGTTTTCTTTTTGCACCCCAATACCACCCATCTTTTAAATATGTTGCCCCTATTCGCAAAAAATTAGCCGAACAAGGCATCCTTACTTTTTTCAATGTAATGGGTCCCATGATCAACCCAGCAAAACCTGCACACCAATTAGTTGGTACCTACAACCCGAGCTATTTGGAGCGAATGAGGAAAGCCCTCCAAAACAACGGGCTCAAGTCTGCCTTGATCGCACACTGTGCAATCGAAAAAAATGATGTCAGTGGTGTAGATGAACTTACTGCGTGTGGGCAAAATTTAGTCACTGCCTTTGGAAATATCGCAACCCATGACATCGAATCCTGGAAGGCGAACAAATGGAATCAAAAGGAAGCACCCCTTCATCATCTCGAGGGAGGCGATCTCACCCAAAACCTTAAAATCATGGAAAGTGTCCTCGACCGAACTTGCCCTCCTGGCTTACTTTCAACCATCCTGATTAATGCATCAACTGCCTTTATGCTTTGTGGTAAAGTTAAGTCTTTGGGTGAAGGAGTTGAACTAACGGAATCTTTACTGGTTGATGGTAAGGTTAAAAAATGGATTGAAAAAGCTTCTTCTTTTTTTCCAAAATCATGAATAAATCACTTTTTGGTACCGATGGCATTCGCGGACATTATGGAAGCGAAGAAATAAATGACAACATGGCTTACAGCCTAGGTGTCGCAATCGGAAAACACCTCAGGAATCATAGCATCTTAGATGGATCTGTGCTCTTGGGGCGAGATACGCGAAGATCAGGAGAAAGCTTACAAAAGGCATGTTCAGCCGGTATTAAAAAGGAGGGCTTCCAGCCTTTAGATGCAGGGATTCTCCCCACACCCGCCCTCGCCTATGGCACAACCTTTACAAAGGCCAAAATGGGCGTCATGGTCACCGCCTCTCATAACCCAGCATCCGACAATGGGCTCAAATTATTTTCTGCTAAAGGAGCAAAATTATCGGTTGATGAAGAAAGAGAAGTGGAAAACCTACTCTTAGCCAATGAGTCTTCGGGCGAAAATTATACCGAAGGAGAAAGTATCGAAATTTGCCAAAGATACATTCAATATATTTGTTCCTTTTTCCCGACTAATTTCCTGGAAGGTAAGCATATTATTCTTGATACAGCCAATGGAGCCACCTGCTCAACTTCACCCGAAGTTTTTGCCCGTTTTGGAGCTGAAGTATCGTGCCTTCATCGGGGAGATGGAATCATCAATCAGCAAGCAGGCTCGGAACATCCGGATGCCTTGATTGGTAAAATGTCTGAATCCAATGCATTCCTTGGTGTTGCTCATGATGGTGACGGGGACCGGGCTATCTTTGTTGCTCCCTCTGGAAAACTTATTGATGGGGATCAAGTCCTTGGGTTATTAGCCAAATATGCTCAGAAACAAAATCGTTTAAAAGCAAATGGGTTTGTATCCACAGTGCATAGTAATTCAGGCTTGAGTGCTTCTCTGGCTCTATCAGGAATCAAGCTTCACCGATCAGATGTTGGAGACCGCAATGTTTCCGCTCTCATGGAAAAATTAGGCTGTAATTGGGGGGGGGAATCTTCGGGGCATATTGTGGCCCATGACTATCTACCTACCGGGGATGGCTTGTTCACCGCTCTTTCCATCGCCCACGCTTTAACCGAAACTAATCGGACCCTTGCCGAAATGACAGAATGGGTAAAGCTTTGGCCGTCCAAATCTTCGGCCTTTTATGTTTCCCAGAAGATACCCCTGGAAGATTGCCCGCAAATTCAATCATGCATGCAACACTCAAAAGAAGAACTTGGAGAAAATGGACGTGTTTTGCTCAGGTATTCTGGAACCGAACCGAAGATCAGGTTGTTAGTTGAAGCTAAGAATGAAGTTCTCGTTAACGACATATTTTCAAGGATTCAGCGTGCCATCGAAAAAACATTGTAATTTTTACATTTCTCTACACATAGGTATTTAATCGATCGAAAAGTTTTTCGTCGTACCCCTCATGATTCAAGAAATCGAAATTGCCCAACTTGATCCCAGACTGATCAAACAAGTTGAAGCTGCTGATAAGGCTGCTTTGTCCGATATTGCCTACACCACAGAGATTTATTCCTCTATTCTTAAGCAGTGCCCCGGTTGCCTCGAACTCCGAAAGAAATTAAGAAACATCCAGTTTAAACAGGAATCTAATGCAGGCAAGGGGCTTACAAGCCTATTTGGAAAAGTAACCATTGCCCCCTTCCTGTTTCGGGGTAAATCAGATGAAGACCCAAAAGTAACTTTGGAAAAAGCTGAAAGCCTCCTCGCAAAGTCACCCAGCAATGTAGTCGCACACCAAATGCTAGCTGTTGCAGCCATCGCCCTTGGCTTGCTTAAAACAGCTGCATTTGCCTACGAAACAGTCAAAAAAATTCAACCAAAAGACTTAGCGAATCTTAAAAGCCTGGCGAATATCTACATTGAAACAGGCCAAACGGAAGAAGCGATTGAGACGGGAAATTTAATTGTTAGTATTAATCCCCGGGATGGAGATGCTGAAGACATTATGAAGCGGGCTTCTGTTGCCGCTGCTATGCATCGAGGCAAATGGGAGGAATCTGAAGATTTCCGTACTCAATTAAAAGACGAAGCGGAGGCACAAGCCCTGGAGCAAGCCTCCAAAACCATGACCGACGCCAAAGGTCTGGAAGGCCTGATTCGCCAGGCTTATGATAAAGTTCAACTCGAGCCCAATAACATCAATCATTACAAACAATTAAGCGATTATTATCAACGATACGGTGACTTGGAAAATGCCATAGCATGGATCCAGCAAGCACGAACGCAAGAAGCTGGTAAAGGAGATGTATCACTTGAGGAAAAAGAGCGCTCCTTAACCTTGGAATATTATGACCAATCTATTGAACAATGGGAAAAAGCCTGTGCACAAGATCCACAAAATCATGAATGGGCCCAGTCTCTGAAAACGGCGAATCTTACCAAGAAGCAATACCAATTTAGCCAACTTGAATCCTTGGTACAAAGATACCCAAATGACTATGGATACAGATATGAGCTTGGTCTAATTCTTTTTGAAGACGAAAAATTTGACGACTGCCTGCAACATTTTCAACTTGCCCAAAGAAACGCAAAAGTAAGACTAGATGCGATTTTATACCTTGGGAGATCCTACCGTCAGAAAGGATTTTACGATATGGCTATCGAACAATTTTCGATCTTAAAGAATGAAATTCAGGTAATGGACGACCGCAAAAAAGATGCCACCTACGAGCTTGGTTGCTGCCATGAATCTATGGGAAATAAAGATAAAGCTTTTGAAGAATTCAAGGCAGTTTATTCAGCTGATATATCTTTCCGCGATGTTGCCGATAAAATTAATTCCTTTTATCGGAATAAAACAGCCTCTTGATTGAGTGGCGGAGAGGGAGGGATTCGAACCCCCGGTACCTTTCGGCACACCCGATTTCGAGTCGGGCACATTCGACCACTCTGCCACCTCTCCATGTGGAGGTTTTTGCCAAACTCCACGGAGAGAGGCAACATTTTTAGATCAAATACAAAATCAAATCATTAATTTCCGCGCTTGCTTGGATTCCGATTGTAATTTTGAATAAAGATCATGCCTAGTGTATCCAAATTTATTTCCTTTTTTGTTTTCCTGCTTCTCTTCAGCTGTAAATCTTCGAAAATAGAAACGATTGATTTCTCCGATGGTTCATATGAGGGTGAACTTAATAAGAAGAAACAGAAACACGGAAAAGGGTTTTTTCGATGGAGTGATGGTTCCTATTACAATGGACTCTATGAAAATGACAAAAGGCATGGGGAAGGCAGGTTTCTCTGGGCGAACGGAGAAACATATGAAGGAAGCTATGTACAAGACCAAAGAACCGGTCATGGCACTTATCGCTGGGCTGATAGTTCCGTATACAAGGGTTCTTTTTTCAACGGAAAGAGGCATGGAAAAGGAATTTTCACGGCTGCGGACGGCATTCGCTACGAGGGTGAATGGCTTCACGACAGGCAACATGGGAAAGGGAAATTACTCTTCCCTGACGGAAAAACTTTGTCGGGGACTTGGATTGAAGGCAAACTAGTGTCCTCTAATTCCCTTCCTCCTAACGCATCGCCCCAACCCTCCATACAGCTCCCTGACCTGCCAGCTGTTGATATTCAAGCGTCGATGCCCGCAAGTAATGAGTTGCCCAAACAAGCAGAAATCAAACCCACAGATAAAAATCCCTTTTCTCCAACCCAGGTTAGCTCAAGGCCTGCGACCGTTAATGTTGTAAAACCATTGGACTCTGACAATAAATCCTCTTCTCCCAAGCCAGAACCTGTAGCAAAACAATCAAAAGAAGTTATCCAGAAAAAGATCCAACCAAAACCTGAGGAAAAAAAATTACCCAAAAAACCTGAAAAACAATTATTCGCCGAAAATAAAAATACATGGAAGGGGACAGCGGATGATGTTGAGCATTACTTTATCACTGAACTTATCAACGGGTTGGATACAATAAAGGAAAGGAAATCGAATCTACCTTTTACTGGCAAGATGGTCATCATAGACAAAACTGGCCTGTTGATTGGTGAATTAAACCTTCAAAATGGCGTCATGCACGGAAAAGAAATATTTTATGATTCCAACGGTAAAATTGTAGAGGAAAATACCTGGCAAAGAGGTCGTAAACTTTAACGGCTCAAATAATCGGCTTTTTCCAAGCCTCAATATACTCCTAACAAGGGAGGGAAATTATAAACGTTAATGTTTAAGGTTTTTTTTGTTTTCCATGATGCCATAGGATAGAAACATTATGGTGGAAACTAGAAATTCAACATCTCATATATCGATCAACCTTCCCTTCGATCCGAGCGAATTCCCTCGAGAATTGAAGAGCTATTATATCTCCGCTTCAGAGGATGACCTTACCCGGATGCTTGGTCGGACTGATTTAGCAGACATCGACTCGGTTTATGCTCATATCCATTCTACCCTAAGGTTTGGTGCAGATCTTAAGGTTCCGGAAGAACTCCCCTACCCTGAGACCTGCAAGCAGGTTGCAAAAATTGCATCCCGAACGCATCTAAAACCGTCCTTCATTGGCGACATGCTTCCGGTTTGGCAGGTTGACCCCATTGTGCAGGTTGTTTCAAAACTCAGACCCCTCAGCACTTCTTACACCCCCTACCAACCTGAACGCAGTCAAGGTACACTGGTTACTCATTGGATTTACCAGTGTGCTCTATCAGCCCTTACCGGTTTTGAAGCGATTAATACTTCTCTCTACGATCGATCTTTTGCCATGTATGAAGCAATCACCTGTGCCATTCGTACTAATAAAAGACCCAAAAAAATTCTGTTGGCCAAAACGCTTTTTTCCAACGATATCCAAGTCCTCCAAACTCTTACCAAAGAAACCGGAATCGAGTTCACTTTCCTAAACATCAATCCCGACACAGGTTTGCTCGACTACTCCGAACTAGAAAAGATTACTTCCCTTGCTGCAGACTTTTCCGGCTTTGTTTTCCCTCAAGTGAATTCTTTGGGTTTACTTGAAAATGTTGATTTGCTCACCGACTTCTGTGCCACTCACGGTATTCGTTCAATCGCCTCGATTGATCCTTCTCTTCTTGCCACCGGTGGCCTCAAAGACCCAGCTAACTTTGGGGAAAAAGGTGCCGATTTTATTGTTGGCGATGCTCAACATCTTGCCACCGGACCCACATTCGGAGGCCCCGGCCTTGGTTTATTTGGCTGCCGTTACAACGATGATAACAAGCGTGATATCCGACACACGCCTGGTCGGTTTATTGGCAAGGCAAAAGACATAAACGGTCGCGATTGCTTCGTCATGGTACTTTCAACACGTGAGCAACACATAAGGAAAGAAAAAGCGACTTCCAATGTATGCTCCAACCAGGCATTTCTCGCCACCCTTGCTGGTGCTAATCTTTTAGCCAAAGGCGACAAAGGTCTTGAAGAATCTCTGGCATGTGCAATTTCCACCAAAAACAAATTCATCAATCACATTGACGGCCTTGATGGAGTTTCATTGGCATTTCCTGACGCAGATTCCTGCAATGATGTCGTGTTGTCTTTAGACGGTCCTGTTGAAGAACTACTCGAAAAAGCCCGGCAGTCCAATCTTCATCTGGGTGTAAATGTTTCAGATCGTACAGCAGTAACCGATACCCGTAACCTTCTGAAACTCACATTTACTGACCTGAATGGGCAAGAAGACTTGCAATGCTTGCATGATTTCTTTTCAAAAAATTTCCCATCGAGTGCTGCTGCTCAAACTAAATCCAGGACTTCTATTTCCGAGCATTTTCTTCGCAATGACTCGCCTGTTCTTCCGTCTTTCTCCACTGAAGAAATTTCTCATTATTATGAAAAACTGGCCGAGTTAAATGTGAGCCCAGACGACGGCTGCTTTCCTCTGGGATCTTGCACGATGAAATATAACCCCCTGGTAAACGACTGGGCCGCCGGTTTAGACGGTTTTACTTTAGCCCACCCCCAAATGCCTGAAGAAGACGCACAGGGGCCGCTATCTGTTCTCTATGAAATCCAGGAGTGGTTTAAAGGAATCACCGGTCTTGCAGGTGTCACCACCCAACCGGTTGCAGGTGCCCAGGGTGAACTAGTTGGGCTGAAAATGTTCCAGGCTTATCATCGTGACAGAGGGGAAGCCTTTCGGAACAAGATTCTTATTCCTCGATCCGCTCATGGCACAAATTTTGCAACTGCGGCCATGGCTGGTTATCCGGATGGTATCGTCTACCTGGAAGCAGGCAGCGATGGAACCATTGACATGGAAGACTTTCATCAAAAGCTTGATAATTTTGGCTCTGAGCTCTGCGGGGTCATGATTACAAATCCTAACACTTCGGGTATCTTCGAAAAAAACTTCCAGGAGATATCTCAAGCTGTACACGACGCCGGGGGGCTTGTTTACATGGACGGAGCTAACATGAATGCGATCGCGGGCATCGTAAACTTGGATACGTTGGGCGTGGATGCGGTGCATAACAACCTGCACAAAACCTGGACCATTCCGCATGGAGGTGGTGGGCCAGGCGATGCCATAGTTGCGGTCTCAGAAAAGTTAGTTGATTTTCTTCCCGGCAAACAAATTAAGCAAAATGAAAATGGTAGCTTTGTATCTTTTTCTACCTCCAAAAGTATCGGAGACTTTCATAGGCATTGGGGGAATTTTGGCCATAAAGTCAGGGCTTACACTTACCTTCTTCGCCTAGGAAAAAAAGGCATTCCCCAAATGTCTTCGGTTGCTGTTCTCGCTGCCCGCTACTTACTTAGCAGACTGAAAGATCACTATTGCACGCTACCCAACCATCATGAGAGTGCTCCGAGGATGCATGAATTTATCCTCACTTTGAGCGATGAAGAATTTTCACTTTTAGAAAAAGCGGGGATCCCTAAAAGCAAAGCCATACCCCAAATTGGAAAACTCTTTCTTGATTTTGGTTTTCATGCGCCAACTGTGGCATTTCCTGAAATTTATGGGTTGATGATTGAACCAACTGAAAGTTTCACCAAATCTGAATTAGACAGGTTTGCTGACGCAGTGATTGCCATCAAAGAACTGATACTGACAAAACCCAAGGTTTTAATCTCAGCACCTCATTTTACGCCAATTGATAAAGTCGATGAAGTTTCAGCAAACCGAAACTTACTTCTTCGTGAGTCCATACAGCACCTTCCTGCCCTGCCCTTCAACCGGATAAAGAATTCTACACTCATGAGTTTGAGCATCGAAGAGATTAAAGACAAGGTAGTAACTGCGAGTGAAGCGGCCCAGTCAAGTTTGGTTTGACCCCAGCGATCCGATTATACATTTTAGGTTTATGTCCTCAGAAGAAGATAAACCCCTCGTTTCAAAACCCGGTATCATTTTTGACCTCGTTCTCGCCGTCGCATTCTTTTTTTTCATGCGTAATGTACTTGTCCCCCATGTTCCTTCTCCGGATCCATTTGCTGTAAATATCGTGGCCAGCATGACTTCATTTTGCATGACAGGAGTCTTTTGGATTGCCACAAATATGTTGCGAGTCACCTGGGTGGATTACTCCAGAAGACAAAAGAAGTAATTTTAGCTTTCCACATATTTTCCCAATTCATGGAGTAACTTTCCTTGTGGGGTGCCCACGACCTTCACTCCATTTTCCAAAACTTCTTCGGTTTTCAAACAGCCTTCCTTTCTCATCCTTGCCACAAGAGAATACTCATCGTGCGGTATGAGATAAGCGTTCACCTTGTGTTTTTCCTCTAACAACTCATCAATAGCTGAAGATAACTCTTCCAGCCCATGCTTGTTGTGAGAGCTCACAAATTTGCCATTTTCATCAAGCACCCGAGCCTTTATTTTCACAGTATCTGAGGAAACGAGGTCCAGCTTGTTAAAGACAGTTACTGTCTTTTTTTCTTCAGCACCCAATTCACGCAGGACATCAAGGGTAGTATTCATATGCTCCACAAATTGAGGATTGGAAAGATCGACCACATGAAGCAACAAATCGGCCACAAGCGTTTCTTCCAGTGTGGCCTTAAAGGAGTCAACCAAGCGGTGAGGCAGTTTACGAATAAAGCCTACAGTATCAGTTAAGATCACCACCCGCCCACTTGGAAGACTTAATTTCCTACTGGTAGGATCAAGGGTAGCGAATAACTTATCGGCAGATAAAACTGTGGCTCCAGACATGGCATTAAGCAAGGTGGATTTCCCGGCATTGGTGTAACCCACCAAGGCGATAGTGGGCAAAGGTATACGGTGCCTTTTTTTTCGACTGGTTTCACGCCGAGTTGACACTTGTAGGATTTCTTTTTTAGTGGCAGCAATCTTATCCCGAAGCATTCTTTGATCGAGCTCGATCTGAGCCTCTCCTTCCCCCCTTTGGGTCACACCTCCCCCCCGTTGCCTGCCGAGATGAGTCCAGGCGCGTCTCAGTCGGGGCAAGGAATATTCAAGGCGGGCAAGCCTGACCTGGAGGACAGCTTCCTTGGTCTGTGCCCTTTCCGCAAATACATCCAAAATGATTTCATGGCGGTCAATCACGAGTACTTTACTTTCTTTCTCCCAGTTCCGCTGCTGGCTGGGAGATATTTCATTGTCAAAGACGATGACATCACAGGAAAGCTCACCCACTTCGTTGACAATCTCTTCCAGCTTTCCTTTCCCAACTAGATGGCCCGGGTAGGTTTTTCTTGTGCGCACCACATGCTTTTTGAAAATCTTAATTCCTAAATTGGAAACCAGCTCGTCCAGCTCCTCCAGAAGAGACTCGGCCTCTTCCCGATCTTCCTCTCTTTGGATAATGGAAAGTAAATAAGCTCGCTCTACAAGTTTGGGCTTTTCCTTAACTTCAAACATGAATTAAAATCCAACCTACTTATGACATAAAAAAAGAGGTTCGATCGTTGCCGACCGAACCCCTTTGATTAAGAAATCTTTAGACAAGTGATCCTTTTAGCTAACCGCTGCTTGAGCCGCTGCTAAACGTGCAGTTGGCACACGGAATGGTGAACAGCTTACATAGTTCAGTCCAATCTTGTGGCAAAACTCCACACTCTTAGGATCACCACCATGCTCGCCACAAATACCAAGCTTGATATTGCGGCGACCCGCTTTACCGTTCTTTACACCAATCTGCATAAGTTGTCCGACGCCGCTTTGGTCTACGCCGGCAAAAG
>Ga0255783_10003408_pt1 | contig 15176 bp, 39 predicted proteins | sample 011ome_22_FD_179981 | JGI IMG/M metagenome (GOLD analysis project Ga0255783, IMG submission 179981) | Coastal salt marsh microbial communities from the Groves Creek Marsh, Skidaway Island, Georgia - 011507BT metaG (version 2) | ecosystem: Environmental > Aquatic > Marine > Intertidal zone >... | reverse complement strand
AGTCAGGTAATACCACGCTGTTGAGTGCTGTGCTTTTCAATCTGATAGCAACCATAGGATAGAATGTATTAGCAGTTGTCAGTGTCTTGCCTGTGATAGCAGTACTAATACTCTGCTGTCTACCCAGCAGTTCTGTTTCGCCTTCTGTGGCAAATGAGTGCGAACCTTGATAGAATATATGTGTTCCTGGTGTGCCTGCTACATTGGTAAGTTCGCATCTAACAGGTAGTGAAGCAGTACTGGCCCAAGGATATGATTGACGGTTGGCGTGATCAAATCTATGTACGGGGAATGAGTTGTTGTCAATAATGAACTTAAACTCTACTTGTCCTGCACCGTACCATTCATACTCAATAACAATGTGCTGTATTGCTGTAGTATCTGCTACAATGCCACTAGGGCCTGTGCCATCTAGTTTATCCATATTCCAGTCTTCACGTGCAACTCTTGTGTCAATGAAACTCGCACCATCTTTTCTACGAGTAGCAACATAGTATGTGCCATCACCGCCATCTTCAAAGTATGCGCCATCAGTTTCGTCAAACAATCCAATGCGTTTGCGTATACCAGTTGTAGGTGTGCCAAAGACAACGCTCATTGCTACTTCAGCACTTCTGCCTGGAATGTATCTCTGTACTCGTCTTGTCTGGCGTATAATTTCATCGCCTGCTGTGCCGCCTACTTCAAACTTGACCATACCATATTCAGGAACGTGAGTCACACTGCCTGTTCCGATAACTTGTTCATCCCAGTTTAATAGGTTCTTTGAGAATGTGTAGGTTGAAAAGTCTGTGATGTCGTGCCCACTAACCTTGACACGGTTCTTTGACGTGTGCTGTTTGGTTGTGTCGTCTATGCGTAATACTGGAGCACCATAGGGGTCATAGGCCATGGCCTGAGTCAAATCATTTGTGTTTGGCTCAAAGCTATGTCTGTAGTTAGTGCTGTTGGGATTTAAATTTGGCATATTACGGAGCCCACGGTCTGCCGACTTTTAGTCCGCCTGTGTTAGGGTTATCAATTAAAGGATCGTCACCATTAACATCGTTTCCTGTCGGATTGTATAATGTAGGCAGTTGTGTTAGATCAGCAGTAACATCTGCATAACGTCCTGACTCTACCACATTACGAGCAATTCTATCTGCTTCAGCTAGAGCAAGTTTTGCTTCTTGTCTTGCACGTTTAGTTGCTAGTGTTGATATATTATTTGCTGCCATTATTCAAACCCTCTTGGATCTTTTACTCTAATGTCTGCAGGATCTTTAGGACCATTTAATCCGCCGCCTGCATCAGTAGTAACTGCACTCATAGGAGCAACTATTTCGTTTGGAGTGTTAGCGTATTCACCTTCTGCTGGATTGTCTAACATTGCGAATATCTGCTTGAAACGTCCAGCAATTGGCTCGCCTTGTTCTGTACCGCAAGTTGCAGTTGGTGCAGTATCTATTTCAATATCATGCGGGCCTTCTATTTCATCTAACAAGTCTAATACTTGTCTAACTATATCTGTTGCTCTCATTATTCTATACCACCCAATCTTTTAATATCATTTAGTTCGTCGTCATTACCTTGATGCTTCATAAAACCTACAATGCTATCATAGTCTGCCATAGTAACCAAACGCTCTTGACTGATCTTTGTAATAATTTCTGCAATGTCGTGAATGTCCATATCGTTCTTAATGTCTTCGCGAGCCAACTCCATTAGTCTAATGAATAAAGGGACGTCTAGTTTAATTACATCTATCATATTGAATCTCCGTTACTCTATTTATCGTTAAATAGCATATGATAAAGTTTTTACGACAATGGATTGAAGACTATCATGCTGTTCAACAAGAATTGCAGCAGATGGGGATCTTTAATGTAATTACCGTTTACGGTATATTCACATATATCGATCACACAATCGAAGACCGAGTAAATAGTACTGATGATAAACCTAGACCCATTCAAACAAGTAATAAATGACCTCAAACAGCAGGGACGGTACCGCGTGTTTAACGACATTGTTCGTGAGCGTGGAGACTTTCCTAAATCAATTTGGTATGGACCCTACAATATTAAGAATATTGTAAACTGGTGTTCGAATGACTACTTAGGAATGGGGCAACATAAGGTTGTCATCGATGCGATGCATACTGCTCTTGACCAGACAGGAAGTGGGTCAGGCGGTACTCGCAATATTAGCGGTACGTCACACTATCATGTGGCGCTAGAGCTAGAGTTAGCCAAGTTGCATGCCAAGCCTGCTGCTTTGCTGTTCTCTAGTGCTTATGTCGCTAATGAGTGGACACTCATTGCTCTAAGCAAGATCATTCCCAATATTGTGTTTCTTAGTGATAGCAAGAATCATGCCTCGTTAATTCAAGGTATACTGCACAGTAATGCCCCCAAGATGATTTGGACGCATAATGATATGAGCGACTTAGAAGAGAAGTTGAAGCTAGCTGCCTCCCAGAACCTTGTGCCCTGCATAGTGTTCGAATCCGTGTATAGCATGGACGGAGATGTTTCGCCTATTCTCAGTGTCTGCGATCTTGCCGACAAGTATGGTGCAATAACGTATATTGATGAAGTTCATGCTGTAGGCCTCTACGGGAGTACGGGCGCAGGGTATCTAGAAATGCTAGGTATACAGGATAGAGTGGACATCATTAACGGCACCTTGGGCAAGGCTTTTGGAGTGCAAGGGGGCTACATTGCCGGGGATGGGACGGTCATAGACGCGATCCGGTCAGTAGCTAGTGGATTTATTTTTACTACATCCATGTCGCCAGTTATCTGTTCTGGGGCCCTTGCGTCCATTAAGTATCTTAAGGATCATCCTGAGTTGCGAGAGCAACAGCAACTACAGGTTAAGAAACTTAAACACAAACTCAATCGAGCAGGAATCGAAACACATGCTAATGCATGTACACACATTGTTCCTGTTATGGTACGCAATGCTGAACGTACTAAACGTATGAGTGATGAGTTGTTAAATGAATATGGTATATACATTCAAGCAATCAATCACCCTACAGTTGCTCACGGTGAAGAAAGATTACGCATCGCTCCTACACCGTTTCACACTGATGCGATGATCAGTGACCTTGTTGAGGCGCTGGAGAAAGTATTTAAAAATGTCAATTAAAAAAACATTATGGTTTAGCTTAGGCTGTATCTTATTAGGAGTTGCATTTGTAGGAGTTTATCTACCTGGGCTACCTTGGAGTACTCCTGCTGTTGGTGCAGCGTATTGTTTTGCAAAGTCAAGCGACCGTATGCACAACTGGATTATGAATCACAAGTTGTTTGGTCCATTCCTTAGAGGGTGGTCAGAAAAGCGTATCTTTCCTACCAAGTTCAAATACTTTATGCTTGTAACAATGGCTTCAAGCGTCTTGGTACTTTGGTTTACTACTGGTAATCCTAAAGCTGTATTATGGAGCGGTGGCTTTATGGCCTTAGTTGCTATATGGGCTTGGCGTTATCCGGGAAGCGAAGCAATACATCAAGCACGTAAAGATGCAGGCAAACGTATTGCTTGGCTCAAATAATTACTTTAACCACACTTCCCAGCTCGGGTGTCGTATATCGAACTCGAGCTGTTTTCTTTTGTTAACTAGTTCATAGTAGTCAGGCTGGTAAGGAGCAACCTTAGGTCTGATACGTTTGTCGTTACCCTTCTTGGCATTACAAGGACTACATGCAGTAACAATATTTTCCCAGCAAGTTTTACCGCCATGACTGATAGGCAACACGTGGTCAAGTGTTAATACACCTTTAGGAAATAGAGTGTTACAGTATTGACAGTGATGTAAGTCACGCAGAAACACATTGGTCTTAGAGAATCGTGGCGTCTTTTTACGCTTCATCATGTCTTTAAGCATAATGACCGCAGGCACACGAGTTTCCCAACTTGAACTACGCACAACCCAATCATCGTACCAATCTAGAACTGTAACTTTGTCTAGCCATAGGTAGGTGACAGCTTCTTTCCACTGAACTGTACTCAGCGGCAAGTAGCTTACTGGTAATCCATCTGCGTTAAGAACCAATACATCGGCCATTTTGAAACTCTACTTTATTAGATAAAAATATTTATTCATGTGAATTCGAGCGAACACACAATCTTATATTACACTCGTTTATTGAGTGTGTCAACTGTTAAAGATTAATTTTTGGTTCGTCAATTGCTGGCATAAAGGTATCGCCGCTAAGAATCATACACACCATATCGTCTTCGTCAAATACCATATTGATAGTGTAAGTCCTAGTGTCAGGATTAACTGTGATAATCAGTACGCCTTCAATTGTACCATGTTCTGGAACTTCAGCAAATGCAGTGCCTAACGCAAACGGCTTCTCACCATAATTTTCTCGTAATGACTTGCTTGCTTGATCCATCTTTGCACAGGTACTTACTGTGTAAAGATTTACCCTATCTGACTCTTCTGCTAGTGCTACACTTGTGCCAAATAGTGATAATACTAGACCTGTAATTAACTTAAACATAACGGTCTCCTAGTTATGTAAGTATTTAACTATTTAGAAGAAATGATTGATTGTTTGTTGGCTACAAAGATCAACAGCGCGGACCCATTGGTCTTCACCATCATAATTAAATATTACATCATCATTAGCATCAGCAATTAGCCACATGTTTTTTACATACGGAAACTCGCCTTCTAATTCAGTATCAAGTTGTCCCGGGCGCCAAGCACTAATACCAAGAAATGCTCTCCAGTAAATAGGTTCATTGCCTGTTGATATTTTCATAAACATAAAGTTATCACTACTGATTCGTAAACCATTACCGATACTGGCTGAATTAGTACTCAACCAATCATCAGTGTGTAATAATATTATTGCTGATGGATTTACAGGGCCGCCAATATGTATTCTAGGTTCTGTGTCTGGAAACATTACGCCATTTATATCACAGAATCTAGAAACAGATTCTGAAGGCTTATTAAGAATAAGGCCAATGGTGCCGGCAGCAGGATCATCTTGATAAACGTATATCACTGATTTAGCGAATGGAGACTCACTAGGAAAGTTTGGATTAGCAATTAAAAGTTTACCAACCCTACTCATTTGTTAACTCCAGTTTCTTGCCCGACGAGCGCCTTGCAAGCCTTCCCAGCGGCTAATTCCAACATTCTTTGCGCCATACCACGGAGTCCATCCTTGAGACACTGCTGCATCTAATGCAAATCTAATTTGATTTGTGATACCGTCAGGAGTGTTATCTGATATAAGATCTCTACCTGTACGATCTTGATAATCGTTACCTAGGCCGCCGCCTATATACAATTGATATGGGCCAAAGCTAGCTTCACGGCCATTGAGACTGCCTTTGCCTGATCTAGGAACGGTTGATTGGTAGGAACTTCTACCTTCTGCTCTATAAACGGCTATTGCAACACTAGGAACAATGCCTCTTGCTTCTGCTTCTCTAGTAATAATAGATTCAATTTCGTTATTACTAATTGGGTATTCTAATCCGTCACTACCTAGTTGTATTTGTGTAGGTTCTACTCTTGTGATCGATCCGCTTTTTATTTTAGCAATTATGTCTTTTGCTGCTGCGTCAAAAGTTCTTCCATCGCCCTGTAGGTTATAATCTTTCTTAAATGCACGTACTGCACGAGTAGTCCTTGGACCGTATTTGCCATCAACGCCAGTTGAACCAACAGTGTATCCTAGTTCTTCAAGATCCTTTTGCATTGCTTTAACAGCATCCATTTCTTCTCTAGGATATGGAGGTCCTGATGTAAGCGTAGTCGGTTCAGCATTACTAATACTATCTAGTTCTTCAGGCTCAGCACTACTAATACTATCTAGTTCTTCAGGTTTAGCATTACTAAAACTATCTGGTCCTGCTGTGCGTTCCTGTGTCGGTGCTCTTACAATACCTCTGTATGAACCTAGTGAACAATGAATACCATCAGGTTGCATTGAACAACCATCTAGGTCTTGTGCGACTGTTACTGCACTGCTGATTGCTTCTCTAGTAGGAGCCATGTTCTCTTGATTGTTATTGTCTGTACCTTCTGGGAACAGTATGTAATTAACTGTGCAACCTTTGCCGTCTAGTGAACTGATAATGCTTTGTACTTGGCTAGCAATCTGTTGAGGGCTAGTACCTGCTGTTACATCGTTATGACCGCCTGTCATATAAACTGTAGCACCTTCTGGAACTCTTTGTGCTTGACGAGCAATAGCACTAAGTCTTGCTCCGTTGGCTGCTAGGTTATTAGACCCTCCCATTGCAACTGCATGACTGTCACCAATAACATAAACTTCATTTGCTTCTCGTAGTTTAGCTTCTACTATTTTAAATTCATTAAATCTCATTAGCTATAATCCGGTAACGGACCTCCGTGACTTTTACCTTTGATCTTCTTACCGCCTACAGTAATGCGCTTCTTGCCAACCTTGTGTGACTTCTTGCCGCTGCGTGTTCTTAGTCCCTGACTTTTGCATGACGCAAGAGCACTAGCGCCTAAACTTGAATTAGGGCGCGAACTACGGCAAAGCTCTTTCGAGGCTTGCCATTCATCTAGGTCGTCTTCAGACTGTAATACTTCATCTATTCTCATGCAAGTATTTAGCATGAGCGTGCTGGTATCTATCGATATTTGTCTGCTGCATTGTCGTAGGCCCCGCTATTAGCCTCATCACATAATTTGAATGTGAGAACTTTGCGTGGACCTCGTGTGGTATTAATATTAATCTCCCCTGTCTTCTCGTGAAACTCTATCTTTGTGATAGTTGCCGGCTGATCATTTTGTCCAACAAGTATTGTCTGGCCTAGTTCTAAGTTAAGGCTGATGTTTCTTAGTGTCATGGGAGTTCTCCTTAGATTTGGAAGGCATTGCTGCCTTCATTTGTATTTATTTCTCCAAAACGCATTGACATTCAAAGAGGCAGATAATATACTAGTAGGAAGTTAGGCAATCATCTAAGGATAGAGCACATGAAAAAGGCATTTTGGCAAGGCTTTAGAGAAGGATATCTCAAAGCTACGCCCTATGGTATTGTATTTTGTTTAGGCTTTTACTTAGGATCTATATTGCTATGAAATTTCTATTATTAACATCTGTTGTTCTACTGTCTGCTTGTGCGCAGAGCCCAAGTCATTGGAATAGAGTTAAGGGCGAAGAGTTAAAAATCTATCCGTTCGAGCCAGGCTATTCCTTGCAGGTGGCCGAGGAAGGTAGACGGTGCTGGGAAGAATCTAATCGCGAGAATTGGGACCAGTGCGAATAACATCGTGTCGTTAGACGCCTTTCATATTTTGGTAAGATAAAGGTTGACAGAATATTCATGTGAGAATATACTGTATATAAGTTAGACAAACACAAAGGAAAAACTACATGGCACGACCTGAACCTACACCGCAATCCGTTATTGACGAATGGTTGGCAAAAGGAAATAAAATCACTCAATTGCCCTACGGAGAACGTAGTGAAGAAGGTGCAATTGGATATACACACGGGTGGGGACGTAAAAAGAAAGCCCCTGAAACTACAGACAAAACCAAGGAAAAATAAAATGGCAGTTATATCTAAAGTGATGCATTCGGACCCAGGTCACGCTTGGCTCGCAGTCAAACTCAGCGAAATCAAAATGCTGGGTATCGAAACTGACATTTCGTCTTACTCGTATGTTAAAGGCAAGACTGCCTACTTAGAAGAAGATTGTGATGCTGGTAAGTTTATCGAAGCCATGCGAGCAAAGGGCATCGAAGTAGCAGTAAAGGACGGTGCCTGTCGTGACCGTAGCCCAATTCGCTACTTCAAGTCATACACCCCAGATTTGGTAAAATAGAGAGTTGACTGTGCCTCTCGTTGAGGCTATAATACATGTAACAGTTAGGCAAACGGAGTAAGGCATGAACGACATTTTCGATTTTATCGACGAACTTAAAGAAATGCAGGCGTTGTATAATACAGGTGATCTTCGTAATTATGATTTTGAATCTAAGATTCAAAAGTATGAAAGAGTCATTGATAAGTTTGAAGCTCAAATGGAAGAGGTTGCTTATGAGTAATCAAAGTTCTTTCAAGTTATTTTGCCGAGAGAAGTGGTTCGAACACAAGGACGAGATTCTTACGTGGACAGGCCAGCCATTGACTGCATACAACGATGCATATTATTTTAGGAAGCATCGTTGGCTTTTGAAAAAGATGTTTAAGGAACACAGAAATGGATAGTATCACCCTTTGGTTTTTTGGAATGTACGTCTTAGGCACTGCTATTGGATACAGTTGGGGATATAAGCGCGGTGTAATAAGCGCGGCTGAACTGACTATTGACAGTCTTATTGCCCAAGGCATTATCAAAACATCTAAAAACAAAGATGGCGAAGTTCAAATCCATAAATTTGACGAGTAATTTAATTAACCAGGAGTAAGTAATGAGTTTTTTATTAGATATGGATCAATCAATTGAAACTAAAATTGCGTTCTACGCAAAAGATATTGATAATCCTTTTTCAGTAAACGGTTTTCGCGGAACGTGGGCTATTTCAGATCACAATTTGATCCCCAGTGTCTTTAATGGTTTCCTGCAACGACACTTTGGTGTAATGCGGCTCAAACGAATTAAGCTCGACGAGATTAATGCTCTGTTGAACGAATTGTGGGACGGTCCGGGCAGTCTTGAAAAGATTTTCCGTATGGAGAATGAACTGTATAAGTCTGGCGCAACGATTAAATTCAGCGCAATGGACGTGGCTAAGATTAAGAAGTACGAAGAAGAGGAAGACGAACTCGACGACTTGCCTTTGGCACAGTTTGGTGCTGAAGAACTAGGCGAAGAAGATTGATTTTGGTAAGATAAAGGTTGACATCTCCGGGTGTTGACCTTATACTGTATATAACAGTTAGGCAAACAGCAAAGGCAAATGATATGAACAACGTCCAAATCGCAATCACAGCAATCCGCAACATGAACGCTGATGAAATCAACCAAGTAGTCGAAGCAATCAAACTTCAGCGCACCTACAATGCACGAACTGCAACACGTTCGCTGATGGTAGGCGACACAGTATCCTTTGACGCTAAGACACGCGGCATTATCACAGGCACTGTAACTAAGATCAATACCAAAACAGTTCAAGTCCGTTGCAACCGCACACAGGGCTTGTGGAAGGTTACTGCAAGTGTTTTGAAGCAGGTAGCATAAGATGGGTCCGTTCAACGAGATGAAACAGTTGGAGCGCAAGGCACGAGTCCTTGCCCTTCTTCAACGCAACGACTTGAGCGAATGGGCTCGCAACTACTGGGGCACTGTATTTGACACTATCACAATGGATGAAAGTCGTTACAATGCTCGAGTGGTCAACTTATTTAAAGATGTTAAACGTAAACAAGGAGTGATTAGCTATGAGTAAGATGGGACAATGGGTTTTCGAAATGCAGGAAGATGCATACGACATGACTTTGTCAGAGTTCATTCGCAAGTATGGTGCTACCAATGCCAGTGTTTGGCACGAAGTTGACCAAAGCATCGAAAATGAGCGCGACTATATGGAGATGGACGACGGTGCCTAAGTTCACGCAACGATACCTTAAGCCTACCTTGTTCAAGCCCAAGGGTTCGATCTTTGAAGGCTTGGTATGGACAGTAGAGGGCTCTAAGAAGGGTACCTCTTACGCTGTCGAATTGCATGAGCGAGGGTTCACTTGCGAATGTTCAGGCTTCACCTTTCGCGGTAAATGTAAACACAGCGAAGCGATTCTTAAACGAGTAGAAGAGGCAGTAGATGGACGAGTTCCCCAATATTCCTTTTAATAGTTATAATATCAGCTGGTCACAATCTTATCCAGCTGCCAATTTCAATTATGGGCCTACCACAAGCCCAAGTACCAGTAACGAAATGGCTGTAATTGAAGCTATTGATCGTTTGGTAGAATCGGGATTGACGCACCCTGTGGCCGATGCTATACTTAAATCATTAGTAAACAACTCCAAGGAGTAAAGATGTTCAAAATGTTACTAGGAGCCGCAGTGGTTGTGGCATTAGTGGGTTATGGTGTAATCACACCTGCAACCCTAGAAGACGCTGGCGCACGTATGAAAGCTGGGGTCAACAACGGAGCGGCCTGGATCAAAGAAAAGACTGACCCTACGCTAGAGCAAACGGTACGAGAGGCATTGAAATGATTGCAATTGAAGATATCACCCCAGGCGAGAGCTATGCCTGTAAGTTTCGTGTAGAGACTATGTTAGACACACTAGGGCGTCCTGCGCCTAACCTCAGCGATGTTCCTGTAAAGGGTGTTGGCATGTATGAAGGCCTTGGCGTTCTTATGCAACGAGACACTGAACAGCGCCTAGTGAAACTGCAAGACCAAAAGAGCTCAAAAGAGTTCGTAGTTTCCTTTGACAACATCTGGGACATTGATGTTATCGAATGGACGGATCCCTTGTAATGATCACAGGACTTACCCATCGCCAAAAGGTACTTTGCGACATGCTCTGGGCCTGTAATGATCCAGCTCCACTTGTGGCTCTTATGCCACAGGAGTTTCGCAAAGAAGCAGAGCTAATGATGGAGTTGATGCTTTTGGATTGCCTTGATGAAGTCAACACTATTGACCTAGACATACAAGATTATTTTGGACGTTTTGGTAAGAAATAGGTTGACATCATAAGCCTGTGAGGCTATACTATATATAACAGTTAGGCACACAGGAGACAGCACATGGCATTTTGGACACACACTAAGGCACCCGTAGGTCGTTTCGTAGAGCGTGAAGTAGGAAACTATTTCGAGTATAGCCTCAACGATGACGACTTTGACTTCTGCAAAGACTTCACGCACAAGGTTTGGGTAGGCGGATTAGTTAACGATCAAGGCTACCGCTATGCGAACGTCAAGAAGACTGTGGCATATGTCTGCGTTGACGAGGACGAGTTTGGCTTGCCAGTGTTGGAGAAGTGGAACATCAAACAGAATGTGGCATATACCGGAGTATGATATGTCTAAGAAAATACGCAGACCACAAGCACCTAAGCAACGAAACTTCGTTGCCAAGGCGATGTTAGATCGTGACGGTCCTTATGCGCCCAAGACAGTGCCCAACAAGAAGCGCAAGATAATAGAATCTAAACCCAACTTCCGCAAAGAAGATTTTGGAGAATAACATGAAGCCAATCGAAAAGATCATTAACGGCATATTCAAAGTGGCTGTAGGCATTGCTGTTGGCATTATGGTGCTCACAGTTCTGCTATTGGTTACTCAATAAAAAAGTAAATACCCAGTCACAATGAATGTGACCATCACTATAATTTGGAAACCAAGATGAACGACGACAATGACGATCTAAACGAAAACGAAGAAGAAAAGGCTAGCCCAGTTTACATTGTAGACGATGCTACAGAAGAACTGTTGATGACAGCGCTCAACTGTATGATCACACTCAGTGACGCACAGATTGATCCTGTTACAGGAGATGCATTGGCTGCGATTGCAGATGAAATTGCTCTGCGCTTTGCAATCAATCGCTTTGAAGTAGAAGAAACTATTCACACAGACGACAACGGTGAAGAAGAAATTATCTATAAACCCAAGGGCGGTATCATGCCCGACACTGAAGAAGATGAGGAATAAACTATGTGGAACGACACTAATCTATTTGCAATTTTGTTTCTAGGACCCATATTTGTAGGCTGTGCAATTGGTTACTTGATGAGCCTACGCAAGCTAGACATTGAAGATCTATCGTGGCGCATTGAGCCCACGTTGGGCACAGGACCTGTAGAGATTCCACTAGTGGATCACCTAGGACGCAAGGAACCTACGTTTTGAAATATGAGATAGATGAGATTACCACAAGTCTACTAGAAGAAGTGCTGAACATGGCACAACGAACAGTAGAGATTCAATATGACGGTGAGATGGCTGACAGCATGCAATTGGTGTTGGCAGAGGTGGCAGAACGATTCAACATCACTGCCAGCGAAGTCACTGACACAGGACAAGTGATTCCAATCAAAGGCAAACCCAACTTAACCGTAGTAGACAATGACTGAAGAATTTAAAGACTATCCACCCACGCACACATGGACCAAGACCATTGACGACCACGTATACGTTGAATGCCCTGAGTGCAAGAGCAACATTCGATTGGATGCACGCCTTTGTCGTGCCTGTCACTCAGATGTAGATCACACGTTCGCGACATGGCGTAGAGCATATTCTGTTCTCCTGCGTAGAGAACGCAGAAGTGCTAAAATTAGAAGTCTAACGGCACTGGTGTGTATTGCCTTGTTCACATGGGCTACAATAGAGATCGTAAAGCTATAATTAAAACACCAGTTTTAAATCCCCCTAGGAGTCATTAAATATTCAATGACACATTCAAATGAATATTATGATCAACATCACACAGATGATCCTCACGATGATTGCTCACACTGGGTTGGACACGTATGACCCGCGAACAAGCACACGCCAAACTCAAAGACCGTAACCTCAGCACAGAAGAACGTGAGCGCATACATCAATATCTCTACTACCTAGATGCGGAGAACATCACCCCTAAGCCAACAAGCGCGAAGCGTCCTGCGAAAAATTCTAGACACACTAGACCAAAGGCCCCGCTGTAAACTCGAGAATGATCAAGCCTAAAAAGTCAATCATTCCTCGTAAACCTGCACCCGAACTCGCACGGGCACTTGCACAAAGAGAACAGCAACGAATTCCTAGTATACAAGAACGATGCAGAAATATACATGAGAGAGTTGAATATCTACGAGCTGCAACCTATCTCCTACTGCTAAGACAACGATACTATAACTAACACTAGTATTGACTCGTAGGGATAAAAGAGTTTTATCCTCCATACTATACTGTATACTATAATAAGCATTAGGCCCCGCTGTAGTGATCTAGACTATCTAGCTAACACACAGGCCCCGCTGCTAGGTTCTAGGCTATACACGCACACAGGTTAGATTGACTCTTATAGTATAGTAGAGGTAGAGCTATACACAGAGTAGAACTCTTATAGTATAGTAGAGAACCTTTATAGTATAGTAGAAGAGAGGGTGGTGGGGTATGGTGGGATATATGAAAAAGTATTTGAACTATGCCTCTCGTCACCACGGTCAAGAGGAAAATTTTATGCTGTATATCCACCGTTTTCCGCAATAATCTGCTGTTGATCTGCACATTTGGCCACTCAAAACCAGCGTTTATTCACCATTGCAATCCACTGTAACCAGCCTACAAGCACGGTTCTAGTCCTGGATATAACCTCTTGATTCTAAAGAGGATTCTAGACCGCCCCTCTGCGAGACCTCTACTATACTATAAGAGACCTCTACACTGTATACACTATACAACCCCTCTACTATACTATATGAATCAACAGCTTATAGTGCATAGTTGATGTATACTATAAGCTATACACTGTAACCTATTGATTTGTATACTATAATAAAAAGTCCTTTAAAATCAAGCACTTAGCTCTGCACTATACTATACATGAACAACACCTTGTAACCTATTGATAGTATTGGGTTTTTTGGACTTGTTCTTTTAGAGGGGCCTAGTGGAAAAAGTCTTTCTGTATCATATGGTTACAGTGGTGGGGAGAACCTCAATAGAATCAAGAGGTTAGCGTGTTCGAACGGAGTTATACACAGGAGGTTGTGGATAACTTTGAGGTGCGCATAATGCATATTATGTTAAATGGTTTTAGAGGGGCTGTGGATAACTTTCCTCAATACTATCAAGAGGTTAGCAGGCGGCCTGTGGATAACTTTGAGGGGACCGCGCATAAAGTGTATTATGTTAAATTGGTGGGGTTGTGGATAAGCTGTGGATAACTTTTGGTGTGGCATTTCAGCAACTCAAGACCGTCCGCGCACCCTCCACGTCCATCCCGGGCAAGTCCCTTCGAATCCTCATCTGCGCCGTTCTTTTTATTGTGTGCGCCCTCTTACTGTTCTTATAGTATAAGTTCTATTGGGGGAGATGTCAACCTCTTTTTTACCAAAATCAGCAGAAATATTAATTTATTTTTTGGCTAGATTTCGGTTGACACTGCGAGGGTTTGAGGCTATACTGTATATAAGTTAACAAAGAAGAGGGACACTTCAAATGGGTTATATTGTATATCACAAGGCAAGCACGATGATTCCAGTCACACTGCGCAACAAGGTCTACAAGACACACGGTGCAGCACAGGCCTGGATCACACGACTAGGCAAGGGCATGATCGAAGATGCTGATCATCCCAAGTTCAACTATGCGATCGCAGAAGTAGAATACTACCACAAGCACATCGAGCGCACTGTTACACGTAAGAACATGATGACTGGTGCGGAGTATACTGAGAGCATCAACACTCCACTCTATATGTCACCCAGTTCAGAAACCTATTGGAGCATGTAACATGATGATCACTTACGTACTATTGATGATATTGGCTACGCATGATGGGAAGCCTGTAGGAGTTGAGACTGCCTACTTCCAGGGCAAGAAGAGCTGTGAGCTAGCGGCAATGAAGGTTCAGGAAGATGTGGGACGCAAGTTCGACGTGACCGTTGTTTGTTTGCCACAAGGCGAATAAGAGGTTGACAAGCAGACTATAGATGCTATACTGTATATAAGTTAACAAAGAAGAGGGCACTTCAAATGAGAAACTTCACTACTGTAAAAGAATTCAAGGTTGATCAGTTCGACATCATCGTAGACTGGACCTATGAAGACTGTTCAGTTCGCGATTGCTTTGATGAGACTGAAGAAGAGTTTGCGGAGATGGAGCGCCGCTTAGAAGCATACCAGGACACTCACTATATTGCTCGAGTGCGGGCCATGTATGACGGAGTAGAGATGGGTTCGGCTACAATTGGCTCCTGCTATGCTCGCGATTGCTCACCAGAAGACGACATCAACGACGGCATTGGTGGCTACTTGGAAGATATGGTAGACGAAGCTGTTGACCAAGCACGAACAGAAGCTGTGGCAATGTTACAACGGTTGAAGGCAGATTTTTTATCATAATTGGTAAAAAAGAGGTTGACAAGTGAGTTGACCTTTGCTATAATAAACACATAAACAAACAAAGAGGGCAAACTATGTTTAATTCACGTGATGCGGCACTGGCACTTGTAGAAGAAGGTTTGGTATCAGCAGAGGAAATGCTGAAGATGGCATTGGGCTATAT
>Ga0255783_10003390_pt1 | contig 15206 bp, 16 predicted proteins | sample 011ome_22_FD_179981 | JGI IMG/M metagenome (GOLD analysis project Ga0255783, IMG submission 179981) | Coastal salt marsh microbial communities from the Groves Creek Marsh, Skidaway Island, Georgia - 011507BT metaG (version 2) | ecosystem: Environmental > Aquatic > Marine > Intertidal zone >... | reverse complement strand
GCCGTTCATAGAGCAACTGCCCGCATTCTCTGACAGGCAGTAGGGCAGACTTTGCAATCTTGCCGAGCGATCTAAGGAAAGCGGTAAGAATGGTGCCCAGGAGAAGCACTAGACGCTATATAAATCCCTTGATTTAAGCCATATATATCAACAGTCTCAGGGCCATTATTATTTGCTTTGGCAAAAATGTGGTCACTTTTGTGGTCAAGTCGACCTCGCTACAAGGGGTGCCCTTCTTTTAACTCACGGGGGGGCCAACCGCCAGTCGCTGATACGTGTGATACTGCTACCATACGTCCCAAGCTGACTTTAAAAAAAAGATTAACTAGGGCATTTGCTCAAGCCTCACTGGATAGGCAATAAATCTGAGCTTATCCCAAAGGTCTGCAACAACTGGTTTTTCATACTATCAGAGTTATTCAGCCGCGATGATTCCTCGCAGGTCGCTGGCACATCGACTGACAGTATCCCCGTAGGAGAAACCCCGTTAGAAACCGTCGTTATGGTTCCGAAAGAAATGCGCTCGCCATAGCCTCCGGGTAGAGCCGTGGTTTCAAAGTTTGTGAAGCCTCCCGTCGATGTGGCGAGACCTCTACCTGCTGTGACGAGTCGTCCTCCGTGCCAAGTGGCGCAAGCGTAACGCCCAGAGGCACCGATCACTCTCATATTCAGATTCCAGTTGGTGGTTCGACCATCTTCTTCGGTGGAGCCAACGCAAATGTACGAGCCAGAGGGGTTATTTAGCATTTCATCGGGATGAGGCTGACCGCCAGAGAATTCCCAGTCGGTCGCGATTGCTATGACGCCAAGGTCATTCTGGTAAACGTTATAAGCTTCCCAAGGAAGCGCAACACTGCCAGTGGGGCAAAGCTCATTCGACCCCACGCTTGAAAGGTACAGCCTAGTGTAGCCCACTAGAATAAAAGGTATGCCGCGGACGATAGTTCGGTCACGGAATGATTGCTCGCTAACCCGCCACGTCTCCCCGTCTACTTGGAGGTCAACCGTTTGGCCCCAATTAGATTGAAACTCAGGCACTCCACTACGGCTTGTGACAACGCTATCTGTATCTCTAAAAGCCAATGCACCGTCTGGATGCGCTCCAGCACTGATTTGCTCCATTAATAAATCAAAATTCTTATTAATCTTGTCAGCATCAGCCACTTCACCGTTTTTGAACGTGTGAAGCTCTTGGGCTAACACCAGAGACGGTAGAAGGCACAGGGCTGTGAGCAGGTAACGCATTGGGAAACGTTAAATAGTTTCGTCGGTATGTTCAATAAATAAAAAGGAGCCAATTAAGGCCCCTTCAATCTACGAGGAAGCTTCAGCAGCCCTCCATCCCACCGCTGTCCAACTAGTCTGCCAAGTTAGGTGTTACCTCGCGGCAAACTGATGCTCAACCATGCGTTGTAGCTGGGCGATTTGCTCCTGCTGGCTTTGGACAAGTGCGAGGAGTTCTTCTTGTTGTGTTTCTAGCTTTCGCTCAAGCAAAGCAATCTGCTCGTCCTTCTTTTCAATCGCAACTATATGCTGGGTATCCAATTCCTGAATCGCTTTAATCATTGGTGCCAGCAGGTCGTTGTAACGAAGTGACATATAGGCGTCCTCTGTGGGCTGATGCACCATGCCGCTGTTACCCAAGCCGTGTTTCTCAAGCGTCGCTTCGACCTCCTGAGCCAGCAAGCCCATTTCAGTGTCTGATTCAGGGTTGTTGGTGCGGTGGTAGCTCACCGGATTGAGGTCATTGATAAGCGCCAAACCGTCACTGACCGGTACAATGCTGTCTTTAAGACGCGCATCGGAAGAGGATGTAAAGGCCACCTGACCCTGAATGACGGTCACTGAGGCGTTCCCGATCCGGACTTTGTTACTGGCGTCTACCTCTGCTCCACTGCCGATAGCAGTCGCATTTTCAAGGTTTTCTGCTGTCACGGTTGCGAAGTGTCCAATTGCGGTGTTGTTGAATCCGGTCTCGTTTTTCCAAAGGGCAAATAGTCCACTGGCGGTGTTCCGATAGCCCGTGGTGTTTAAACCCAGTGCGCCATAGCCGTGGGCGGCGTTTTCATAGCCAGTGGTATTGCCATTGAGTTCCCACCAGCCGGAAGCAGTATTAAAAGAACCTGTGGTATTGCTCTCGAGTGCCTCTTTCCCTGCAGCGGTATTTCTGGTGCCTGTTGTGTTCCCACTCAGAGCCGAAACTCCAACAGCGGTGTTCTCAGTGCCTGTGGTGTTGCCGTAGAGGGCACGGTAGCCACTGGCGGTGTTGCCGATACCCACGGTGTTGCTGTAGAGGGCGTTAATACCACTTGCGGTGTTGAATCTGCCACTGTTTTGATCAGGTGTCCCGGGCGTGACGCTTTGCAACCCACCTCCTACCGCGACGTTATCTGTTTTGACGACGTTACTAGCGGAACATGCAAGGAGATCGTGTTGCTTCGCGGCAAGTGTTACTCCCGCTTTTTAGAGATGAACTTGCGATTCAGGCCCTCACTCGACGAGCACCAAGCACACCCAGCAATCCAGTCAGAAACAATAGAACCAGCGGGGGCATAACGGGGATCGCGTTTGTTGGGTCATAAGGGCGCGGGTCCTGAGTGTCGACCACACCGTCACCGTCCGTATCGGCAGCCTGCGTATAAATTGCGTGAGCCATTTCCCCACAATTATTCCCCGCTCCACCGGCATCTCCAGTGTCTTTGTTCTCGGAGTACGCGGTACCCTGATCGCCACCGTCATGATCGGGATCTACCAACCTCACATAATAGGTAGTGTTGGGCGAAAGCACTGCTGTCGCTGGAAACGTAAAATCAAATGCCGTCATCACTCGATTAGTATCAGGAATGCTTCTAGGCGCAGATGTTCCCACCAGCCCACCCAGGTTGTCAGGGTTACAAGCATTCGGCGTTGAGTTACTACTGAACACCTCCAAGTAAATACCGTCTGCCGGGGAGGTGCCTCCGTTCTCGAGCACAACCGTGACGGTCTCGACAGCTTTATTAGCGGCAGTGCCACTGCTAAACGACTGCCACCACCCAGCCCAGCCAGTAGACACATTCCCCACCTCAGCGCAACTCACTCTTTCAGCGTCCGCAGTACCGCAGTCAACTTGAGCATAGGCCATTTGGGAGGCCACGCCGCCGAGCAATGCAGAAACAACTAACACTAGCGCTGAATACCTTCGCGAAATATGCGATGCAGCCCTTCTGCTTAAAACGCGCTGTGCATTAGCCATAATTTTTCTCTAGTCGGAAAGATTAACGCTCCTTCACTGCGACATTATTAGTCCGTTGGCGGGAGCTCTCGGCTAGGAATAAAAACATGCCTAGCGGGATCAAAGCAGTGACCGACGGTGGCACAACAGCCTCGTTAAGTCCAGCCTTTGAAGCTCTAGATCCGCACCAACTTGGGCAGACTAGTTGGACGGCGGTGGGTTGGAGTGCCGCTGGCACCTCCTGGTGGATTGAAGGGGCCGATGTTGGCTCCTTTTTTTATTGGGAGTAGGATCAATTCAGTTTCGCGATTCCAGGGGAGAATCAAATGTCTTTAGATCAAGCAAATGCCTTTAGAGATTACGTGCCTCAGAACGATGATGTGCAAAAAGAAATTCGTTCAGCACTAATGACTGAGAGCGCAAAGGTCAGTGAGATCGCAGCCAAACATGGCTTTACGTTTACTTCTGAAGAGGGTGAGCAAGCGTGGGATGCGGCGCAGGATAATGAGCTCAGCGATTTTGAGTTGGATATGGTTGCGGGTGGCAGGAGCCTTGGCCCACCTTGCTAACTACTCGCCCTCTTTGTGTGTCGGACGCCTGAGCGCCCCAAGTTCTATTGGGTAGCTAGATACGCCGCCTATCCAGTGAGGCTTGAGCAACTGCCATAATCACCCCCGCCCCTACAGCAATCCTCAGACACGCCAAAAGCACAGCACGCCTCTGCCAAACCGGCGAGAGTTATTCCTGTGGAAATCGATGATCTTTGACCGAGATATTGGGGAGTGGGTTGGGGAGTGAAAGCTTTCGCTAATTCACAAATAATTGAATTACATAGATAAAAAGGGTTCAAAGTGGTGCCCAGGAGAGGACTTGAACCTCCACGCCCTTGCGAGCACTAGCACCTGAAGCTAGCGTGTCTACCAATTTCACCACCTGGGCAGCGTGAAAAGCTCTGATTACTCAGAGGGCGCGCAGACTACTGCCTCCCCCGAGCGCTGTCAATTTCAGGTGGTGATATTGGGACTGTGCCCCCGGTCAACGTTTTTTTGGGGTTTACGGCGTATAATGGCTCCTCTCACACAGCCGGCTGCTATCAGCCATCGGACTGTCTCTTGGCGCCACGCCGAAAATCTGAAAATTCAGCACCCCCTTCTGACCCCCATGCCGCGCGCGAGCAAGGCCGCTACCAGCACCCGATTGCCAGCCGCGAGGTGATTCTCGGGGTATTGGCAGCGGCGGATGCTCCCCTGGGCTTTGACGCCATTGCGAGCGAGCTGGCGCTGAGCCAAGACCGGGACCTCGAGGCACTGCGCAAGCGGTTGCGGGCCATGCAGCGTGACGGGCAGATTATCTCGGGTCGACGCGGCGCCTTTGGCGTGCCCAAGCGTATGGATCTGCAGCACTGTCGGGTGATGGGGCATCGCGATGGTTATGGTTTTGCCCGGCCGCTTGAGGGCGGTGAGGATCTGTTTCTCTCCGCTCGGGAGATGTATCAGGTCTTTGACGGCGACGAAGTGCTGGTCGCCGTGGCGGGACTGGATCGGCGGGGACGCGCCGAGGGGCAGATTGTTGAGGTGCTGGCACGCGCCCATACCACCGTGGTGGGTCGCTATATGGAAGAGAGCGGCATCGGCTTTTTGATGCCCCATAACACCCGCATCCGCAACCATATTTTGATTCCCCCTAAAGGGAAGGGCGGTGCAAAGCACGGCCAGTTGGTGTCGGTGTCATTGACCGATTACCCCTCGGCCACGCTCGGCGCCAAGGGGCGCGTCGAGGAAGTATTGGGAGACCATTTAGACCCCGGACTCGAGATTGATGTGGCCATAAGAGCCCATGGGATTCCCTGGGAATGGCCGGACGAGGTCTTACGCGAGGCGGGTAGCCTTGGTGAGGAACCCCGGGAACAGGATAAGGCCCATCGCGTCGATTTGCGCGATGTGCCTTTTGTCACCATTGATGGAGAGGACGCCAGAGACTTTGACGACGCAGTCTGGTGTGAATCTCATCAGCAAGGATTTCGCCTGTGCGTTGCCATTGCGGATGTCTCCCACTACGTGCCGGTGGGTTCGGCGCTGGATGAAGAAGCCAGTTTGCGGGGCAATTCGGTGTATTTTCCCGAGCGGGTCGTGCCGATGTTCCCCGAGGTGCTCTCCAATGGCTTGTGCTCACTCAAGCCTCGGGTCGATCGCCTTGCCATGGTGTGCGATATGCAGATAGACGGGGGCGGCCAGCTCGTTGACTACAGTTTTTATGAGGGGGTAATTCACTCACATGCCCGTCTTACATACACCGATGTGGGTGCCGTGATTGAGCAGGGTTGGAGTGAGCGCGTGCCGGCCGAACGGGTTGAAGACATCGACCGTCTGTATCGACTTTATGCCGTTTTGCGTCGGGCTCGTGAACAGCGCGGTGCATTGGACTTCGATACGCAAGAGACACGTATTTTATTTGACGATCAGCGCAAAATTGCAACCATTGAGCCGGTGCATCGCAACGACGCACACAAACTCATCGAGGAGTGCATGCTGATCGCCAATGTAGCGACCGCGCAGTTTCTGGAAAGTCTGGATCAGCCCGCGTTGTTCCGGGTGCACGAGGGCCCTAGCGCCGAAAAGCTTGAGAACTTGCGCGCATTTTTGGGCGAATTGTCTCTTGATCTCCCGGGGGGACTAAAGCCTACCCCCGAGCATTATCAGTCCTTACTCGCTACGGTGGAGGGTCGGGATGACGCGCATATCATTCAGACCATGCTGCTGAGATCGCTCTCTCAGGCAGTCTATCAACCGGAGAATGCCGGTCACTTCGGCTTGCATTACGAAGCGTATGCCCACTTCACCTCACCTATCCGCCGTTACCCTGACCTGTTGGTTCACCGTGCCATCCGCGCCGCCATTCGCAGCCGCGGAGCGAATGCCCATATACAGCGGGTGCCGGGTGCGGGTGCGCTGAAGCGTGAGCGTATTTATCCCTACGATACGGCGGCCATGGTGACCTTCGGCGAGCAGTGCTCTATGACCGAGCGACGGGCCGATGACGCAACCCGAGAGGTCGACGCCTGGCTCAAATGTGAATTTTTGAAAGACCGTATTGGCGAGGAGTTCGATGGGGTGGTCGCGGCGGTGACCAACTTCGGTTGCTTTGTCCAGCTGAGTGACCTGTTCATCGAGGGCTTGATGCACGTCAGTGCTCTGCCGGGGGATTACTACCATTTTGATCAGGCCAAGCAGCGTCTGGTAGGTGAGCGCACCCGTCGAGTGTTTCAACTGGGTGGAGCGGTCAGGGTTAAAGTTGCGCGGGTAGACCTCGATGATCGAAAGATTGATCTCGAGCTCGCCGGTATGGCCGAGGCGCGCCGCTCAGGGAAATCCGGACGGGCGTCGCGGCGCGATACCAGAGACGACGATGCTCCCACCGTTGTAGCTAAGAAAAAGGGTAGGGGTAAACCAGGCAAGAAAAGAGCGGCTGAAAAAACCGCTCGCCCAGAGGCAGCCGCCAAAAAGTCAGGTCGCGGCAAATCCGCCAGCGCCAAGAAGTCTACCTCGGCCGCAAAACGACCTTCGGGCAGCCGCAAGCCGCGCTAAGCCATGGCAGAACTCGTCTTTGGTTATCACGCTAGCGAAAGTCTGATTCGTCAGCGCCCGGGACAGATTCAAACCTTGATGGTGCAAAGGGACCGCAATGATAAACGGATGCGGGCGCTGCATGATCTAGCGCAGGCGCAGGGTGTTGTCGTGGAGCGGTGTGGCAAGACCGATTTGGATGCGTTGACCCCCGGGCGCCATCAGGGCGTCGTGGCAAAACTGCAGGCAGGGGCCTCTTATGAGGCTGCGGGCCAAACCAGTGAGTCTGACTTAATGGCAATGGTGGCTGCGGCGGAACAGCCATTACTGCTGATTCTTGACGGGGTGACTGACCCCCATAATTTGGGTGCCTGCTTGCGCAGTGCTGATGCTGCCGGGGTAACGGCGGTGATATTTCCCAAAGACAAAAGCGCGGATATTAATGACGTGGCGCGCAAAGTGGCCAGCGGCGCCGCCGAGACGGTTCCCTGGGTGAGGGTGACCAACCTCGCACGGACCATAGCGGAACTCAAGCAGGCGGGCGTTTGGATTATGGGCACCTCGGGGGACGCGTCAGACACGGTACACGATCAGGATTTGACCATCCCTTGTGCGTTGGTGTTGGGCTCAGAGGGCAGCGGCATGCGCCGTCTGACGCGGGAAGCCTGCGATTTTATTGTGTCACTGCCGATGGCGGGGTCTGTTTCCAGTCTCAATGTGTCGGTGGCCGCTGGTATCTGTTTGTTTGAGGCAGTGCGCCAACGCCGGCGAAAACAGGCGGGTTAGGCTTAAAATCCTGCCAAACTTCGGCGTTGCAAACTGGCAGTTGGCTTTGTAGACTCCCCCCCTCAAAAATTTGGCCGGGCTTTCTTTGAGCCCATCCTCCTTGCCACACCGCACGACGGGTGGCTTTAAACCATAGGGAGTACGCGAGTGCGACACTACGAAGTTGTGTTCATGGTCCACCCCGACCAGTCTGAACAAGTCCCCGGAATGATCGAGCGCTACAGTAACGTCATTACCAAAGATGGCGGTACCGTACATCGTCTTGAGGACTGGGGCCGACGTCAGTTGGCGTATCACATCAACAAAATCCACAAAGCCCATTATGTCTTGATGAATGTCGAGGCTTCCAACGAGGCTATGGAAGAGTTGACGACCACATTCCGCTACAACGACGCGGTGATCCGCAACATGGTCATTCGACGCGATGGCCCGGTGTTGGAAGAGTCACTGCTGATGAAAGCCGAGCGTGAGGACAAGGAGCGCAAGGCGCGATATCAGGAGCGCCAGGGTAGTGAGGCCAAAAAAGCGGCTGAGCAGTCCAGCGACGACGCAGATGATGGCGACGATTCCGACGCATCAGAAACAGACAACGAGGAGTAAGCCATGTCACGTTTTTTTCGCCGACGTAAGTTTTGCCGGTTTACCGCTGAGGGCGTGACAGAGATCGACTACAAAGATCTGGACATGCTCAAGCAATACATCTCCGAGACCGGCAAGATAGTGCCGAGCCGGATTACAGGCACAAAAGCAAAGTATCAGCGACAGCTGGCAACGGCTGTAAAGCGCGCCCGTTACCTCGCGCTTTTGCCTTACACCGACGCTCACGACTGAATAGTAACCGTGCGCGGCCTCGCTGAATTTATAATGCGCGGCCGGTGGCAGGCGCTGATCGTTGCGGTACTTGGGTCTGGCAGTTTGCTGTTCGGCTGGATCAGTGCGGCAGCCATCGCGCTGGTCACACTGAGAAGAGGTATTGCCTCCGGCGGGTGGCTGGTCCTGTGGGCATTACTCCCCGCGGTGATCATAGCCCTGATGACGGGCGATACCGGCAGTGTGTTGCTGTTGCTCGGTGTGTTTGTGCTGGCAATTGTGCTGCGAGAGAGTGTCAGCCTGTCGCTGGCAGTTTTGACCAGCCTGCCCCTGGCGATAGTGGGCGGGGTAGTTTTAACAACCTTCAATGGCTTTTTTTTGGAGGAATTGGTCGCGACCTTCAATCAGGCGCTCGCGCAGTTAGAGCAAGATGTGCGGCCTGAAGCGGCGGGAGAGTTGGCGTTCACGTCGCTGACCGTCTCTCAGGTAGCCGCGCTGCTGGCGACCGGTAATGCGGTCATTGCTGTGATGAGCTTGCTGCTGGGGCGTTTTTGGCAGGCAGCACTGTTTAATCCGGGCGGGTTTGGTGCTGAATTTCGGGCCTTGCGGCTGCCTCAGGTGGCCGTCGTCGGGATGATCGGACTCGCCTCGCTACTGTGGTGGTTGGGGCCAGAATGGATGGTGTGGAGTGCGGCAGTGGTGTTGCCGCTTACCATCGTGGGCTTTGCGCTTGTGCACGCCTATGCGGTGCATGCGGGCAAAGGCCCCACTTGGTTGACGCTCATGTACATGCTGTGGGTCGTAGTGGACCCGGCAAAGTGGTTTTGGGTGGGATGTGTGGTTGTCGACGCGTTCGTTGACTTCAGGGCCAGATGGGCAACGCCCTCTGGTGGTGGTTCAAACGGGATTTAACCGGTCGCGCAAATTCACAAGACGGTGAATCGGCGTAGCGGAGAGTAGAGGAAGGAACGATGGAAGTCATTTTGCTTGAGAACATTGGCAATCTGGGTGCGCTCGGCGACAAAGTCGATGTAAAGCCCGGGTATGGACGTAATTTTCTGATCCCCCAGGGGAAAGCGGTACCCGCTACCGAAGATAACGTCGCAAAATTTGAGGCGCGACGTGCTGAATTGGAAGCGGCTGCTGCCGAAACCTTGGCTGCAGCGGCAGCGCGGGGCGAAGCGTTGACGGCCCTTGGTGCTATCGAAATCGCGGCCACGGCGGGTGAAGAGGGCAAGCTGTTCGGTTCCGTCGGTACCCGCGATATTGCGGAAGCCCTGACAGCGGCCGGTTGTGAGGTCGACAAAGCAGAAGTTCGTTTGCCCGAAGGCGCCATTCGCGAGCTCGGCGAGTTTGAGGTCATGATTCAGCTGCACGCTGAAGTCACTGCGTCGGTAGCGATCAATATCGTCGCCGAGTAAGGCTTGGCGGGATCATCCCGCCGATGTCTGCACCATATCTGCTGGCGTGTCTTTCCCGTCGCAGGTAACCTAACCGGCCCGACGATTTATGGTGGTACCGAGGGTGTAGTGCCGGGCACCCCTCGCGCAACGGGTTAGATGGGTCACTGAAAAGGTTAGGTCTTGGAGTCGGTTAAAGCTCAGGATGCAGATATCGCGCGCATCCGCATGCAACCCCAGTCAGTCGAAGCTGAGCGTTCCGTTATTGGCGGAATTTTGCTCGCGCCCGAAAGTTGGGACGCGATTGCAGAACTGGTAGACGCGGGAGATTTTTACCGACCAGAGCATCGCGCAATTTTTCGCCAGATCGCGCTATTGGTTGATCGTAACGAACCCATTGATGTGATCACCGTGGCAGATCGGCTGCTGGCTACCGGGGAGTTGGACGCGGCGGGTGGCCACACTTACCTGACTGATCTGGTTGAGCAAACGCCCACCGCGGCCAACGTCAGTGCTTATGCCCGCGCGGTCAGGGAGCGAGCGCTGTTGAGAAAACTCATTGGCGCCGCTCAGGATATTGCCACCGCCGGTTTTAATCCGGAGGGCCGGAGTGCCGAGGAGCTGGTGGATGAGGCTGAGCGGCTCATTATGGCGGTGTCCGAGAGTGGCCCCAAGACCGGAGGCCCTCGAGGGATGGCACCCTTGCTGACAGGGGCGTTGGAGCGTATCGAGGAGCTTTACAACACCGGTGGTGATATTACGGGGCTGACCACCGGCTTTATTGATCTCGATAGAAAAACCTCGGGCTTGCAGCCCTCAGATCTGGTGATCGTCGCCGGCAGACCCTCGATGGGAAAAACCAGTTTTGCTATGAACCTCGTCGAGAATGCGGCGGCTCATACCGACAAACCCATTGTGGTTTTCTCCATGGAGATGCCGGCCGAGCAATTGGTGGTGCGGATGATGTCTTCACTTGGCAGAATCGATCAGTCGCGGCTCCGGACTGGTAAGCTTCAGCAGGACGACTGGCCCAAACTCTCCGCCGCGATGGCCAAGCTTAAAGACACCTCGATCTTCATCGATGACACGCCGGCCCTGACGCCTACCGAAGTGCGGGCCAGGGCGCGAAGACTCTCCAGAGAGCATGGGGACCTCGCGATGATCATGGTCGATTATCTTCAGCTGATGAGGGTAGCGGGCGCATCAGAGGGCCGCACCGCAGAGATCTCCGAGATCTCGCGCAACCTCAAAGCGATGGCCAAAGAATTCCGGTGCCCGGTGGTGGCGCTATCGCAACTCAACCGCGCTCTAGAGCAAAGGCCAAACAAGCGTCCAGTCAACTCTGACCTGCGCGAGTCCGGCGCAATCGAGCAGGACGCCGATGTGGTGATGTTTATATATCGCGACGAGGTGTATCACGAAGACTCGCCAGACAAAGGGGTTGCTGAAATTATCATCGGTAAGCAGCGCAACGGCCCTATTGGCACCTGTCGTCTGGCCTTTCAGGGCGAGTTTACCCGCTTTGAAAATCTTGCGCGGGACGACTATGCGGGCTACTGAGGTGTGAGCTTTCTGCCCTGCCCGCGGGCTTCATCATCCTGAACGTTGGCGACACGGTATGAGTCATTCTATGGCGCCCATCGATTTTAGTGCGCTCCTCGAGATGCTCGGTGGCAAGCGCGAGGTTGTGGCAGGTCTGTTAGATACATTTGTTACAGAGTTGGCGACCGATATTGACGCCGGTAGGCGGGCGGTGGCTGACCAAGATACCGAGGCGCTAAGGCAAATTGCGCATCGCATTAAAGGGACCAGCGCCAATCTTCACGCCACTGTGCTGTCGGCGAGTGCCCGGGAATTGGAATCAGCCTGTGCCGAGGCCGACGATGGGTTGGTGACCCTCAAGTACGACATTATGTGTGCTCAGTCGGAACGGTTGACCGATGCCATCCAGCATTGGCGTGCAAATCCCGATAATGCCGCGCAATAGCTAGAGGCCCACCTCTTTCCTCAGCATAGCCAAGTTGCTCGTTTGCTCATCAGGGCTGGGTAAGGTCGTATCGGGTGCTTCAATTGCCAGTCGCTTGGGGCCCTGCAGAGTCTCCCCCTGCGCTGCCCGACTGGCCCAGCGTTCGTAGTGTCCTCTATACACGGGCCAGGTTTTGGCCTCAGGCTCATTCGCAAGGAAAAACCAATCACTATCGCGCCCCGCAAGGTAGACCGCTGGGTGTTGCCATGATGCCTCCACTTTCGGAGACGGCGCGAGGCAGGCCTCCCGGTAGGCGTCGTAGGGTGTCGGCAGGCCGAGGTCGGTCAGGCAGAACCGGCAGGCGTCGATCATTTTGTTCAGTGTAGGCAGATAGTCACTGCTTTCGATGGCGTGTTGCGCTGCTCGAAGAATCACGGCCGTCGGATAAGCCGCCAAGGCCTCCAGCCAGAGCCGCTTTACCTGCTTGACCTGCTCGGCGTCGCTCCAGGCTGCGTAATACTGGTTGTGGTAGTTAAGGCGAAAGAGAGCAAAGACCTGGTTGATGGTCTCCACCGTCTGTGTCTCCGGTTGGGCTGGCTTATCAGCTGGCCCAGCTGGTGTCGGTGAGATCATCGCTGAGGCTTCGGTCTTTTGAACGATTGCCTGTGCCAGCGTTGCCGCGTCCTTGTTCTCCACCATGCTGATCTCCCTCAGTGTCCGCCCGGCACTGGCGTTTTACGTGCTGTAAAAATTTGCTGTTCCATGAGATATGCACCTCATTGCTGTCGAGCCAATACATGACAAATTCTGGAAGCAGGGCCCGTGCCGCTGCCTCGTTAATACCCGCCAAACGCAAGGTGTCGTAAACCGCAGAGTCGGGTTGCCAATTGCGGTGAATACGACTGGGTTCCGTACTGTGTTGCATCTGGCTCGTATGTCGCAGCCAGCGGCGTCTCACATGCTCAACGAATCGGCTATTAATCTCTTTGGGGGCGCCACCGCGCTCACTCCAATACAGCACGAACTCCGCCCTGACCGTGTTGGCAAACGCCCCGTCGATGCCGGCTTGAGCCAAAATTTCCAGGGCGTCCTGGCTGGGCTTCCAGTTCTTGCCAAAGGGCGCCGGCGGACTGATTTCGAAGCTGTTGTGCTGCGATTGCCGGGTCCGCCATTGCGACAGCACGTGTTGTCTGAACTGGGTTTCGATTTCTTTGTTTGCCTCTGGAATAAAGCGCTGCCTAACTTCATCGATAAATGCTTCGGTCATACCGTGGTTCAGAATGAGCAGATCTATCAATGCGCGATCGGGTATCCAGGGCGTGGTGACAGCATAGCTGGCGCGATCCTGGACACCAGCACTGTGGTCAGTGCGCTCGGTAGAGGCGATAGCCAGCATGAGCATTTGTGGGTCCGGGTGGTGAGCGGACGCGAGGATTCCCAACTCTGTCAATTTTCCGATCAGCTCGCCAATGTGTGTTGTCGACCAGAACGGGAGCTGCGCGTGCAGTTGCTGCAAATTGACCGTCGTCCAACCGGTTCGATCTTTTAATATCCCGCCAATTTCCTGAAGCAGGATAGCCTCCTCCAGCCCAATGGTCGCAGCCAGTTCGGGTGAGAAGGTCAGTTGGCGATCGGGAATGAGTGAACCGGATTGCATCAGATGCGTTAAGGAGTGAGCGGTCTGATAGGATACCGGCTTACCTGAGTGATTACAGCCTCTACGATCAGGTTCTCTGGAGTTTCGCGTGGCCAAGGCAAAAACAGCGTTTGTCTGTAACGATTGTGGGGCAGATTATCCGAAGTGGCAGGGCCAGTGTGGCGAGTGCCACGCTTGGAACACCCTCTCGGAAATCCGTTTGAGCGCTCCCGCTGGGAAAACTGGCGCAGGCGGCCGCAGCGCGCGTCGTGCCGGTTTCGCCGGTTCCATATCGACGGTACAGAAGTTGGCGGATGTAGCGGTGGTCGATCTGCCGCGGCTGGAATCAGGCTTTGAAGAGTTTGATCGCGTGTTGGGCGGGGGCCTTGTTCCCGGGTCCAGTATCCTGATCGGCGGGCATCCCGGCGCCGGCAAAAGCACATTGCTGTTGCAAGCGCTTTGTCGTCTGGCGACCCGCCACACAGCGCTTTACGTCACGGGAGAGGAATCACCAGAGCAAATTGCGATGCGGGCGAAGCGACTGGGCCTACCCGCCGATCAGCTGCAGCTGCTCGCCGAGACCGATGTGGATGTCATTCTCACCTCCGCCGAGGCACTGAATCCCACGATACTGGTGGTGGACTCGATTCAGGTCGTGCACAGCGAGACCCTGACCTCTGCCCCGGGTAGCGTTTCTCAGGTCCGAGATTGTGCTGCACAGCTCACGCGTTACGCGAAACAAACGGGGACAGTGCTGATTCTCGTGGGCCATGTTACCAAAGATGGCAGCTTGGCCGGCCCCAAGGTGCTTGAGCACATGATTGATTGCTCTATCTTGCTCGAGGGCGATCACGACTCCCGTTACCGCACACTCAGGGGCCAGAAAAATCGCTTTGGCGCGGTTAACGAGCTGGGCATTTTCGCCATGACCGATGGGGGTTTGAAGGAAGTATCCAACCCCTCGGCTATTTTTCTCGATCGTTCCGAGCATACCGCCCCGGGTACCACCGTGGTTGTGGTTTGGGAGGGCACCCGACCGCTGTTGGTCGAAATTCAGGCCTTGGTGGATGACAGCTCTCTGGGCAATCCGAGAAGAGTCACGGTGGGTTTTGAACAGAACCGTCTGGCCATGCTGCTCGCGGTCTTGCATCGCCACGGCGGCATTCATGTGGGTGATCAGGATGTCTTTGCCAATGTGGTCGGCGGTGTTCGAGTAATGGAAACCTCGGCGGATCTCGCTTTGCTGTTGGCGGTAGTGTCGAGTCTGCGAAATCGCGCGCTGCCGAGAGATTGGGTGGTCTTTGGCGAGGTGGGTCTCTCCGGTGAAATTCGACCGGTAGCCAGTGGTCAGGAGCGACTGGCTGAAGCGGCCAAGCATGGGTTCAAGGTGGCGATCGTGCCCAAGTCCAATGCGCCGAAAAAGCCCATTCCCAACCTCAAGGTGATTCCCGTGGCGCGGCTGTCGGAGGCCCTCGACGCCTGTTCCTGACGCCGCCTCGCGCCCCCCGGAAGATCCTTCCCCGAGGGAGCGCTACGCGCGATAGGCGCTACTTGAGCTTGCGATGCTTGACCCGGCTCGGCACCGCGGCGGCGGCGCCCATGCGCTGCTTTCGGTCCTCTTCATAATCGGTGTAATTACCCTCGTGGAAGACAACGTTGCCGTCATCTTCGTAGGCGAGAATGTGTGTGGCAATGCGGTCGAGAAACCATCGGTCGTGTGAAATCACCAGTGCAGAGCCTGGAAACGCCAACAAGGCTTCTTCCAGCGCGCGCAGTGTCTCAACATCAAGGTCATTGGTGGGCTCGTCCAATAACAAGACATTGGCACCTT
>Ga0255783_10003358_pt1 | contig 15297 bp, 16 predicted proteins | sample 011ome_22_FD_179981 | JGI IMG/M metagenome (GOLD analysis project Ga0255783, IMG submission 179981) | Coastal salt marsh microbial communities from the Groves Creek Marsh, Skidaway Island, Georgia - 011507BT metaG (version 2) | ecosystem: Environmental > Aquatic > Marine > Intertidal zone >... | reverse complement strand
CCAAGCGCATGATTTCATCATGGCCATTGATGGTGGCTATGAAGCCTTTGTCGGTGAAAAGGGCGTTCGGCTTTCAGGTGGGCAACGTCAGCGGATTGCCATCGCCCGCGTAATCCTTCGCAATCCTCGTCTATTGCTTCTCGATGAGGCGACAAGTGCGCTTGATGCACAGTCCGAAGCGGCGGTTCAGCATGCTTTAGAAAACCTGATGGCCGATCGGACAAGCCTTGTGATCGCACACCGTCTGGCAACCGTTGTTCGGGCTAATCGTATTTTACTGATGGATCGAGGCAGATTACTGGCGGTTGGAACGCATGAATTGCTAATGGTTGAGTCTGCGCTGTATCGCACACTTGCCGAATTACAGTTTTCAATCCCAAAAGTTCGGTAAGCAGTTCAATAGCCAGTTTATTAGTTGTTGAATTGCCCGATCATTTTGATCGCCTTTAAACTGGATATGATAATGGATTGGCTGCTGATAGACAGTGCTTTTGGCGTTTACGGAGGGCTACTTAACTGAAACCCGCTGTGTAATTTTTAATTCAATTCGGCGGTTTTTACGACGAGCATCGTCATTATCATTGTTATCAAGTGGTTGAAACTCGCCATAGCCAGCGGCGGCTAATCGATTAGCTGGCAAACCCTTCTGATTGAGAAAGCGCACCACTGATAGCGCTCTCTCGGTTGAAAGATCCCAGTTGTCAGCATAGCGGCCTGCGCGAATTGGTACATCGTCCGTGTGGCCATCAATCTGCAAAACCCAATTGATATCGGCGGGAATTTTCGTTGCAATATCCGCAAGCGTAATGGCGAGTTTGGCAAGTTGGTCTTGGCCCTCTGCTGCGATTTTGGCCTGTCCTTGAGCAAACAAAACTTCGGATTGAAATACAAACCGATCACCAACAATCTGAACATCATCACGCCCTTTCAGTACTTCACGCAAACGTCCGAAAAATTCTGATCGGAAGCGTTGTAATTCCTGAACACGGCTTGCCAAGGCGTTATTCAATGAACGCCCAAGACTAGCAATGGCTACCTTATCGTGCGCCGTTTGCCTGTCTTTTTCAGCAAGAAGGCTGGTTAGTTCTTCGAGGCGAGTCCGCAAAGCTGCTAAGGCGTTTGTCATTTGCGCAATTTCAACTTTTGAAGCAGTGGTTTCGGCGCGGAGTCCTTCAATCGTGCCCGCGGCGCTCCTGTTCTGCGCTTGCGCCGTTTCTAGTTGTCTTTGGGCAAGCTGCAGCGCGCCTGAGCGTTCCGCAAGGTTGGAACGCGCAGCAGCAAGGGCGGTTTCTGATGTGTTGATTTTGGCACGCAGCGCATCAATCGTATCAGCAACGCTATTGTTCTTTGCTTGTGCGATTGCCAGTTGTCCTTCTGCAAGCTGCAGTGCGCCCAATCGTTCTTCAAGACTAGCACGCGCGGCGACAAGGGCGGCGTCAGTATCGGCTTGTTGTGTTTCTAGGCGTAATATTTCACTATTTCGTTCCCCAAGAGCAGCTCGAACACTTGCCAATTGGGTTTGCAGGTCATCACGGTTGGCATTGCTGGTATTTAACTGGTTGGTGATCTGCGCCAGATTAGCCGCAAGGTCGGCACTTGCGCGGCGCTCAAGATTCAAAAGCTCGCCAAGCGATATTAACTTTTGGCGCATCTCGCCAAGCGAGGCATCTTGCCCCGACAAACGATAAGCCAAATTCACCTGTATAAGCACAAAGACCATGAGCACAAAAATGATGACCATAAGCAAAGTTGCCAATGCATCAACAAATCCAGGCCAGGTAAAATTCTCGACCCGCCGCGCATTGCCAATTCTTGCCAGTGCCATTACCGCTAGTCCTCTTTGGTACGCCGGGTTTTTAGATCCATCATCGTGGCAATTGATGATGATAGGCCTCGCAATTCACTGGCAACAACATCTGTGCACTGGTTTCGATCGGTGCGCAAATCGCCAGATAACTGAAGGATATTGGCGTTTAATTGAGCCAGCTGGTCACGGATCCGCCGCTCGTCAACCAGTGCTTCGTGCATCTGCGCGATCGTGCCGTTCAAAAGTGATACCTGCTCAAGCACACGCTCTCGATTGGTCTCGCCCTTCTCGATGGATTGTGATAGTGCCAACAGGGCGCGTGCAGCCTCTTCGCTCATTCCGCTTGCAAGTGGGCTTTGTCCCTTTTCTGCTGATGGGCCTCCATCGTTGAAACGAGCAAAGGCTGACAGCCAATCCTCCAGTTCGTTGAAAAACCGGCCCATTGCCTGACCAAGCTGTAGGTCAAGAAAGCCCAGTATCAAAGAGCCAGCAAGGCCAAATAATGAAGACGAAAATGCAGTCGCCATACCTGAAAGGGGTGCATCAAGGCCAACTCGCAATTGCTTCATCATGGCCTCAAAATTGCCAGCATTCGTGTCAATTGACCCAACAACATTGCCAACGGCGCCAATTGTTTGAAGCAGCCCCCAAAAGGTGCCAAGCAATCCCAAAAAAACCAACAGGCCAATCATATAGCGGGAAATTTCGCGGCCTTCGTCGAGGCGGGCAGCGACGCCGTCCAGCACTGATCGCAATGACAATGCCGATAGCTGCGCATCATGGCGCGAGTCTGCTAACATCGCGTACACCGTTGCCAAAACAACAGGCCGGTGCTCTGCTAAATCCAATTTGCCGGTCGATTTGACCACAAGCAGCCAATTACGCTCAGGCATCAGCCTTAATGTTTGCCGAATTACATATAGAACACCGATAGCAAATGCACCAAGAATAACGCCATTTAATGCTGGATTTCCCATAAAGGCGGCTTGTAACGGTGCGGCTAAAAGCGCGGCAATAATGCTAACCCCAAGCAAAAATATGAACATTCTGACAAGATAACGTCTTGGGTTGGTTTCCATGATCTTATCTCCTAGGCATGGTCGGTCACGGCAGTTTTATGCGTATGATCGCAACTGCCAGGCAGGCACGAACATCCACATAGTGTAAACTTTTGCCATCAAACAATGGCAGGATTGTGAATATTCGCAAGCTTTGTTGGATGAAATTGCAATCACGGCTTGGAAATCATCCTGATTCTGGATAGCAACAACCAAGCAGCTTTTGGCCGCGTTCCAAAATATGGCAGGAAAAGAAAAGGGGCTATGCCCGTGCCTTGGCAAGATGCTTTAGCAATTCGGCATGGATAGCCGGATTGCCAGCGACCACATCGCCGCTTTGCAAAACGCGGTCGCGCGACGCAAAGTCAGACACAAAGCCACCAGCCTCGCGAACCAACAGGATACCTGCGGCGATATCCCAGCTTTTCAACCCATGTTCCCAATAGCCGTCAAACCGCCCTGCAGCGACATAGGCAAGGTCAAGTGCAGCCGAACCAAACCGGCGCACGCCAGCGCTGACCCCCATGATATTGAATAATTCGCGGGCAAAAAGCGCATGGTCTTCATCACTACCGCGCCCGATAAAGGGAATGCCGGTGGCAAAAATAGATTCGCCCATCTGACGACGCCCAGAAACGCGCAATCTGCGGTCATTGACATAGGCACCTGATCCAGCCTCGGCAAAGAAATATTCATGGCGAAGCGGGTCAAAGACCAAGGCTGCGGTGATTTTGCCCTTGTCGCGAACGGCAATCGAAATGGCAAAATGCGGAATGCCATGAAGATAGTTTGTGGTGCCGTCAAGTGGATCAACAATCCAGACAGGCGCATCAGGATTGGCACCAGCGGTGATGCCGCTTTCTTCCATCTCAAATCCCCAATCGGGGCGAGCCTTTGATAATTCAGCCTTGATGGTGCGTTCGGCATTGGTGTCAACGCGTGAAACAAAATCGGCTGGCCCTTTACGGCTAACCTGCAAATTTTCGACTTCGCCAAAATCGCGAAGCATATTGCGGCTAGCGGCAGTGGCCGCCTTGTGCATGACATTGATGAGGGCGGAGCGGGTTGCCATAAAAAGTCCTGTAACGCTAAAAATTAATTCTTTGCACGTTCTACATAGCTTGCATCTTCCGGCCGCACAACAATGCGTGTGCCAGATTCGATATGCGGTGGTACCATAACACGCTCGCCATTTTCCAAAATAGCGGGCTTGTATGATGATGATGCGGTTTGGCCTTTGACAACAGCATCGGCCTCAACAACTTCCATAACAACCGTATCGGGAAGCTCAACTGAAATTGGATCACCTTCATGGCTGGACACGGTCACAACCATGCCATCTTGTAAATAGGCAGCGCGCTCGCCAACCATATCTTTGACAATGCTGATTTGTTCAAAGGTTTCGGAATGCATGAACACCAGATGCTCGCCTTCGTCATAAAGAAAGGTACAGGCCGCTTCATCAAGGATTACGCGCTCAACCGTTTCTGATGACCGAAAGCGTTCATTCAATTTGGTGCCATCGCGGATATCACGCAGTTCGATCTGGGCAAAAGCACCGCCTTTTCCAGGTTTGACATGCGCCACTTTCACCGCTGTCCAAAGACGACCATTATGTTCGATCACATTGCCGGGTTTGACGGCATTTCCGTTGAGTTTCATCGCTAAATCCTTGTTCGCATCGCTGCGGTTTGCAGCAAAGGTCTATCCGTGTTTACAAAAATTTGCCAATGGCGGCGGCATTATCCAGCATCCGGCAGGAAAAGCCCCATTCATTGTCATACCATGCCAGCACTCGCACCAAACGCTTGTTCAATACGCTTGTTTCGGTCAGATCGGCAACCGAAGAATGTGGATCATGGTTAAAATCAATCGAAACAAGCGGGCGCTCATTGATGCCAAGAACACCCTTCATTGGGCCATTTGCAGCGGCGGTGAGTAGCTGGTTAATTTCTTCAAGTGATGTATCGCGGCTTGTTGTGACCACCAGATCGACAACCGAAACATTGGCAGTTGGAACCCGAATGGCCGATCCCGACATCTTGCCCTGTAACTGCGGCAGAACCTCGCCAACAGCTTTTGTGGCACCGGTTGAGGTTGGAATCATTGACATGGCGGCGGCGCGGGCGCGGCGCAAATCCTTATGGCTTGAATCGAGTGTTGGCTGATCGCCAGTATAGGCGTGGATTGTTGTCATATAGCCAGCTTCAATGCCAACGCTGTCGGCCAGAACCTTGGCAACAGGGGCAAGACAATTGGTCGTGCAGGACGCGTTTGACACCACATCGGCATCAGCTGTTAAAAGGCTGTCATTGACGCCAAAAACAATGGTCTGGTCGGCGTCCTTGCAGGGTGCGGACACAAGCACTTTTTTCGCGCCAGCGGCAAGATGCGCGGCCGAAGCTTCGCGGCTGTTGAATTTTCCCGAACATTCCAGAACGATATCAACGCAATGTGCGGCATGCGGAATATTGGCCGGATCGCGTTCGCGGCTCATATGGATTTTGCCACTGCCAACATCCATCCAATCTTCGCCATGTGTCACTGTGCCGACAGCGCGTCCATGAACCGAGTCAAATTCATAAAGATGTGCCGAGGTCTCAACTCGCCCGGGGCTGTTGATCAGAACAATTTCCATGTCCTGATGCCCCATTTCCTGAAAAGCACGAAGTGTCATCCGGCCAATACGGCCAAACCCGCTGATCGCCAATCTTAATGTCACGCGACTATCTCCCTGATTTGTTCGGCTGACCAATCACGCCTTGGCCAGATATCATCTCAAAATTATGCTGTTTATGGTTCGTCCATTCATCCAATTTGGCGTTTGGCCGCTGCAACAACAGCGTCAGCGGTAATGCCAAAATGATTATACAGATCATCAATCGGCGCTGACGCACCAAAGCCAGTCATGCCGATAAAGCTGTCAGTCTCGTCAAGCAGCCAATCCCAGCTTTGCCGCAGCCCAGCCTCAATAGCAATGCGCGGCGCTTTGCCAAGCACCTGCGCGCGATAGGCCGCATCCTGCATGGCAAAAAGATCGAGACAAGGCACCGAAACAACAGCAGCGTTGATACCGCTGTCGGCAAGTTGTTTTTGCGCGTCAATGGCAATGCCAACTTCGGATCCTGAGGCCAACAGAGTGATCTGGCGTGTGCCGTCACAATCAACAGCGACATAAGCGCCCTTTGCGGTTTTGTTTTCAGCCATATCACCATGCCGGAATTGCGCCAGCCCTTGACGGCTCAATGCCAGAATTGATGGCGTGGTTTTGGCCTCGAGTGCGGTTTGCCATGCTTCGGCAGTTTCCACAGCATCGCCCGGGCGGAATACGAATAAGTTCGGCATGACGCGAAGCGCGGCAAGATGTTCGACCGGCTGATGCGTTGGGCCATCTTCGCCAAGGCCAATGGAGTCATGCGTCATGACATAGATAACGCGCTGTTCCATCAGTGCCGACAAACGAATGGAGGGGCGGCAATAATCGGAAAACACCATAAAGGTGCCGCCATAAGGGATGGCACCGCCATGAAGGGCAATGCCGTTCATCGCTGCCGCCATACCATGTTCGCGAACACCATAATGAATATAGGTGCCGCCATAATTGCCATGGTCGAAAATCGTGTGATCGGCAACCCGGGTATTGTTGGATCCGGTCAGGTCGGCCGATCCACCAAATAGGGTTGGGCAGGCCGGTAAAATGGCTTCGATGGCTTTCTGGCTGGCAACGCGCGTTGCCAGTTTTTGCGGCGCGCTTGCCAATTGGTTTTTCCATGCAAGAACCGCAGCGGTAATATTCTTGTCAAAATCATTGGCAATAGCGGCGTCAAAGGCGGTTTTGTTTTGGCTCGCTGCATGCCGATCTTGCCATGATTGACGCGCCGCCGTGCCGCGGGCACCAACAGCGCGCCATTCGGCCAGAATATCGGCGGGGATTTCAAATGCAGCATGTGGCCAGCCAATTGTTTCGCGTGCCAGCGCAATTTCGGCATCGCCAAGCGGGGCGCCGTGAACGCCGGATGTGCCCTGTTTATTTGGCGCGCCAAGGCCAATTATGGTTTTGCAGCAGAGCAGGCTTGGCCGGTTATCGGCTTGGGCGACGCTGATCGCTGCGGAAACGGCGTCCATATCATGCCCGTCACAGCTTAGCACCTGCCAACCATAGGCCTCGAACCGGCTGCTTGTATCATCTGATGTTGACAGGTCAGTGCTGCCATCAATTGAAATATTGTTGTCGTCAAACAGCACGATTAACCGGCCAAGCTTCATATGACCTGCCATTGAAGCGGCTTCGTGGCTAACGCCTTCCATAAGACAGCCATCACCCGCAATAACATAAGTGTGGTGATCAACCAGATCATCGCCATAACGTGCGGCCATATGACGTTCGGCCATCGCCATACCAACAGCATTGGCAATGCCCTGACCAAGCGGGCCGGTTGTGGTTTCAATGCCTTTGGCATGACCAAATTCGGGATGTCCGGCGGTGCGGGCACCAAGCTGGCGGAAATTGCGAATCTGCTCGATGGTCATATCTTCGTAACCGGTCAGGTGCAAAAGCGCATAAATCAGCATCGAGCCATGTCCGGCAGATAGGACAAACCGATCACGATCAGGCCAATCAGGGCTGGCCGCGTCAAATTTCAGATGGTCACAAAATAGCGCGGTTGCCGCATCGGCGATACCCATTGGCATGCCCGGATGGCCCGAATTGGCGGCTTGGACAGCATCCATTGCAAGAGCCCGAATCGCATTTGCCATTGTTTGACGTTGAGACGAATTCGGCATGATAGCCTCCAAAGATTGCTGGTTTGAATGTCAGGCAAAATCATGCCCTTTTTTTTCGGCATAATCGACAAGTAATTGATGAGCCGCAATTTGCCCTTGTTGGGCACGTTCGTCAATGCATCAACGCCAAGATTAGCGCGGTCAAACAGGGCATATTTCTGGGTTAAGTCATATTTTGCGCTTTATTTCGATTCGTGAATCAGGCAAGCTTCGCGTTATAACATATTACGTTCTAGAGAAAAAACCGACCTAATGTTTTTTCTGTTTTGGCGGTAATGCATGCCATAGGAAAAACAATAGGTACGGTAACCAAGGGAGATTTGGCTGGTAATGACGCGATTACAAAATGCCGAAAAACAGCTAGGTGATGCCCTTGCAGCATTGGAATCGGCAGTTGAATCCTCGATCGAGGCGTCTACACCAAGCGCCATTGCGGCGACTTCCTCAAAGGCTGATTTTGCCGCGCTGATTGACGAGGTTAGCGAGATTGAGGCCAAGCTTGGCGAAGCCATGCAGGTGATTGCCGATATTGATGTGGCGCAAACAAGCGCGGCGAATGCTGGCGACATCGGAAACGGAGCCAGTGATGGGAGACAGTGAATGAGCCAGTCAGTTGTCACCATTCGGTTAAACGGTCATCCTTATCAGATCGGCTGCGGTGCTGGTGAAGAAGATCATGTTGCCAATTTGGGGGCTGAAGTTGAATCAATCATGCAGTCGCTTGTCGGTTCGGTTGGCCAAATTGGCGAAGCGCGGTTGCTGGCTATGGTGGCTCTTATTCTGGCCGATCGCGCCAGCACGGCCGTAGCGGCAAATGGCGTATCTAATGCGGCGGCACCAGCCGCCCCACCAGCAGGCGCATCAGCCGATGATGCGAGCGCAGCCGAAGATCGGGCTGCGGCGCTTTTGGAAGATGCAGCGGCAAAGATTGCCACGCTGACATCAAAGCTTGCATTTGATGCGACAAAACCCTAAATGTTGCTTCAGGCGACGACTGCTTTTTCGCGATTAGTTTTTCAATCCCTGGGGCCATAAATTTTCTCTCGGGAGCTGCCTCTGGCCGAGCCGTGGCTTGGTTATGTGGCACCCACCTGCAAAGCAGGTCACAGAGGATGATACAACGACGGTTAAGGTGGTTGTCGCCGCTTTCTTGATATTGGCCCTGAGGCTTGCATGTCACAAAAGATGTCTGGCTTGTCCAAAGCCAATCTTGATCCAGCCGAAGCCAAAGCGGCCTGCCGCAAGCTGGCGGCGCAAAATCGCAATCACCTTGCCGCAGGTCAAACCGATGCCGCGGTATTGCTGGCAACGCATGCTGATCGTCTAATTGAACGGTTTGGCAAAGGAATTTATGCTGCCTATTACCCAATCCGAAGTGAATTATCGCCGCTTGATCTGTTGGCGCGGCTTGCCGGTTTGGGTTGTGCGACCGCTTTGCCCATCACGCCAGCCGAGGGTCAGCCTTTGCGCTTTCATCGCTGGGCGGTTGGTGATCGGCTAGATGGTGGGCCGTATGGTACCAAACAACCGCCTGCAGATCAGCCGCTTTGCCGCCCTGATGTGATTCTGGCACCGGTGCTGGCGTTTGATTCGGCTGGCTGGCGGCTTGGCTATGGTGGTGGTTTTTATGATCGCACGCTTGCTGTTCTGAGGGGGGAAGGGCATCATCTATTGGTAATAGGCATTGCCTATGATGGTCAAAAGCTGGACAAAATACCTCTTGGCCCCTATGACATGCCGCTTGATGCGGTTCTGTGCCCAACCGGTTTGTTTAAGCCGGTGCCGTCGCAAAATTGATTTGATGACCTTAGTTTGATTGCCGCTTTTGGATGTTTGCTGGCGGTATTTATTTCGGTGATCGTGATATGCCAAGCAATGCTGCATAACAGTGGCATTGTGCAAGGATGGAGTGTAATGCGCGTTTTGTTTTTGGGAGATATTGTTGGCCGGGCGGCGCGCAGTGATGTGATTGAACAATTACCATGTCTTCGTGATGAACTCGCGCTCGATTTTATCGTGGTAAATTGTGAAAATGCGGCTGGCGGATTTGGCATCACGCCGAAAATCTGTGATGCGCTTTTTGCCGCTGGTGCTGATGTTCTAACAACCGGCAATCATGTCTGGGACAAAACGGAAATTATTGATTACATCGCGTCTGAACCAAGATTGCTGCGGCCGTTCAACATGGCTGAAGGCACCCCAGGAAAAGGCTTAGTTCAGGTAACGAATGCTTCTGGCAAACGGCTCATTGCGGTGAATTTGATGACCAATCTGTTTATGGCGGCAAATGATCCGGTTTTTTCGGCATTGAATGATGCGCTGGTTCGCAACAAGCTTGGCCGTGATGCCGATTTTATCTTGATTGATGTTCATGGTGAGGCAACATCAGAAAAAATGGCCCTTGGCCATTATGCTGATGGCCGAGCGTCGCTTGTGGTGGGAACGCATACGCATGTGCCAACTGCCGATCACCGTGTTCTGGCGGGTGGCACGGCCTATCAGACCGATGCTGGTATGTGCGGCGATTATGATAGTGTAATTGGCATGGATAAGGGCGCGGCAACCGACCGCTTTCTTGGGCGAGGCAATAGCCGTCTTTCGGTCGCGCTTGGACCTGTAACGTTGAGCGGTGTGATTGTCGAAACAGCTGAAACTGGTCTTGCAACCGCAATTTATCCGCTTCGCCGTGGTGGGGTTTTGTCGCCAGCCTAGCTGATGCGGCATCTTTGCCAGCCGTAATGCCAGCGATAATGGTCGTGACAAAAAATTAGTGGCAAGGCTGGTTCCCCAAGCTTGGATCTGCTATACCTTTGCGCATCGGGTCTTGCCGTTGGCTTGAGCCGAAAATAGAAAAGCAAACTCGTCAATAAAGCAGACAAGCAATAAAAGATCATGGCAGGCCATTCCAAATTTAAAAATATCATGCATCGCAAAGGTGCGCAGGACAAAAAACGCGCCAAGGTTTTCGGTCGTCTCATTAAAGAGCTGACCGTTGCTGCCCGCAGCAGCACCGATCCTGATTCAAACCCGCGCTTGCGCTCGGCCCTATCGGCGGCGCGCGCTGCCAATATGCCCAAGGATAATATCGAACGTGTGCTCAAACGCGCCGAGGGCGGTGATGGTGAAAATTATGATGAAATCCGCTATGAGGGCTATGGCCCGGGTGGCACCGCGCTGATCGTTGATGCGATGACCGATAACCGGAACCGCACCGCATCAGAAGTGCGCGCCGCCTTTAATAAATTCGGCGGGTCACTTGGCGAAACCGGATCGGTTAGCTTTATGTTTGATCGGGTTGGCCAAATCATCTATCCGGCTGATGTGACCGATGCTGATACAATGTTCGAAGAGGTTCTTGAAGCCGGTGCCGAAAATGTGGAATCAGATGTCAATGGGCATGAAGTGATTTGCGCTCCAGATGATTTCAACGCCGTTCGCGAGGCATTGGAAACCGTGTTTGGTGCGCCCGAAGAGTCGGGTCTTACATGGAAACCGCAAAATTTGATTGCCGTTGATGAGGGGCAGGCCACTACCTTGTTAAAGCTTCTTGATGCGCTTGATGATAATGACGATGTGCAGAATGTGTCGTCAAATTTTGACATTTCGGATGACGTCATTGCTAAGCTTGCCTGAGTGGGGGCGATGATGCGGATTCTTGGCATCGATCCCGGATTGCGATGCACCGGCTGGGGCGTAATCGCGGTTGATGGTGGGTGGATGCAGCATATTGCAAATGGTGCCATCCAGCCCAAATCCACGCTTGATGATGCGACCCGCCTGCAAATTATTTTTGATGGGCTTTGCGGGGTTATTAATCTTCACCAGCCCGAGCAGGCGGCGATTGAACAAATCTTTGTGGCAAAATCAGCCGGATCGGCGCTTCGGCTTGGCATGGCGCGCGGCGTTGGCATTCTTGCTTGCGGCGTCAATCGGCTTGGCGTTGGCGAAATTTCGGCGCGCGCGGTCAAAAAGGCTGTTGCTGGCACTGGTACTGCTGATAAAAAGCAAATCCAAGATATGGTCAAGCGCCTGTTGGCGGTCACGGCACAAAATGCTGATGCTGCCGATGCGCTGGCAATTGCGATCGCCGCCAGCAATGAGGCTGGTACAGTGGCGTCAGTCGGGGTAGAGTTGGGCCAAGGACAGGCGGGCAAGGAACAAGTAGGTAAGGGACAGACGACTGGGGGTCTGTCGGCGGCTATTGCTGCGGCGCTTGCCCGAGATGATGCCAGCAATGGGGGCAAGACATGATTGCGCAATTGCGTGGCACCATAGTGCGAACTGATGATCAGCAGACGATTCTTGATGTTCAGGGGGTTGGCTATGCAATCAATATTTCTGGCCGCACGCAAGGCCAGCTTGGCACTATGGCAGGCGAGGTTACGCTTTTAACCGAAATGCAGGTTCGCGAGGACAGCATGACGCTGTTTGGCTTTCTTGATCTGGCTGAACGCGATGCGTTTCGGCTTTTGGTCACGGTTCAGGGTGTTGGTGCCAAGGCGGCGATGGCGATTTTGTCGGTGTTGTCACCAAGCGATTTAACCAATGCCATTATCGCAGGTGATAAGGCAATGGTGGCGCGCGCCGACGGTATTGGCCCCAAAATTGCCCAGCGGGTGGTCAATGAACTTGGCGAGAAAATTGGCAAAATCACCAGCCTCGGCGGTGCTTTGGTGATTGGTGATTCTGCCGCTGGCACGGCCGGCGGTGCGGCTGGCGGGCTTGACGGTGCCGCCGCTGGGTTATTCGGTGATGCGGTTTCGGCGCTGGTCAATCTTGGTTATGGCCGCGCTGAGGCACATAGTGCGGTAATGCGGGTTCAGGCAAAAGCTGGCGGCAACAATCTTTCAGATGTGATTGCGGCGGCCTTGCGGGAGATGGGAACATGACCCATGCAGATGACTCCAGCCGCCTGATTGGCGCTGATAGCCAGGAGAGAAGTGACAATGCCTTGCGGCCAACCTTGCTTTCCGAATTTATTGGGCAGGGCAATGGACGCCGCAATCTCGAAACATTCATTCATGCTGCGCGTGATCGTGGTGATGCGATGGATCACAGCCTGCTTCACGGGCCGCCGGGTCTTGGCAAAACAACCTTGGCGCAGATTATCGCCGCTGAGTTGGGTGTTGGCTTTCGGGCAACATCTGGGCCGGTGATTGCGCGGGCGGGTGATTTGGCAGCGCTGCTTACCAATTTACGGCCACGCGATGTGTTGTTTATTGACGAAATTCACCGTCTTGCGCCTGCGGTTGAAGAAGTTCTGTATCCGGCGATGGAAGATTTTCAGCTTGATCTGATCATCGGCGAGGGGCCGTCGGCGCGTTCAGTGCGGATTGATTTGCCGCCATTTACGCTTGTTGGTGCGACCACAAGATCGGGACTATTGACAACCCCGCTTCGTGACCGGTTTGGCATTCAAATGCGGATGCAGTTTTACACCCCTTATGAATTGTCACTTATTCTGACCAAACAGGCGATCAAGCTTGGGCTTGATCTTGGCGCTGATGGCGCGGCCGAAATTGCTGGGCGTGCGCGCGGAACGCCGCGTGTGGCGGGTCGACTATTGCGGCGGGTTCGTGATATTGCAGCGGTAGAGGCCGCTGGAACCGTAACCGCGGCAGTTGCTGATGCCGCTTTGCACCGGCTTGAAGTTGATGCCAACGGCCTTGATCAGATGGATCGGCGCTATCTTGCATGCTTGGCTGAATCCTATGCTGGTGGGCCGGTTGGTGTGGAAACGCTGGCGGCGGTATTGTCTGAACAGCGTGATGTTTTGGAAGAAGTGATCGAACCTTATTTGATGCAAACCGGATTACTGATGCGAACCCCGCGTGGGCGGTGCCTGTCGGTTGGTGGCTGGGCCTATCTTGGTATGACGCCGCCTGCATCGGCTGCCAAACAACTTGATCTTCTGACGCAAATCGCCGGTGATGAGGCAGATATCGAATAGGGTATGATGTTGGGTGGTCGGCAAAAAAATCAGGCAGGAACCTTCGATAATGCCAATCTGGCAGCCGGTGCCGATGCCATGCTTGATGGCCGGTTCGCCGCCGGCAATCATTTTTATCCGCTTCGCGTTCAATATGAAGATACCGACGCTGGTGGCATTGTTTATCATGCCCAATATCTGGCCTTTGCCGAACGCGCCCGATCAGCATGGCTTCGATGTCTTGGCATTGACCAGCCGGCGATGCTTGCCGATGACGGATTAGGCTTTGTGGTGCGCCGGATCGAGGTTGAATTTCATCTTCCTGCTGGTCTTGGTGATATTCTTGATGTTGAAAGCGGCTTGCTTCGGCTTGGCGGCGCATCGCTGAAACTTCAACAAAAAATCATAAATCGTGAAAATCGCCATATTCTTGCCCGACTTGTCGTAGACATAGGGCTTGTTGCGCTGGCCGATGGGGCGCAGCCAAAAATATGTCGGCTGCCGGCGGCGGTCAAAGCCAAATTTTCCGATCTGGCATTGTCAGATGGATAACTAGCACCGGCGAAAGGTGCGAACGCAAATGCTATTTGGTCGAAAACAAAGGGTGAATAAATGAATTCTGTGGAGTTGACGGTAACCCATTCAAGTGCAGATCTCAGCATCATGGGGTTGTTCTGGGCGGCGGATCCTTTCGTCAAGTTGGTCATGTTGCTTTTGATTTTGGCATCGGTTTGGTGCTGGGCGATTGTGGTGGAAAAAATCACCATCATTCGGCGTGAGCGGCGTTTGGCGCAGGCCTTTGAAGATGCTTTCTGGTCAGGAGGATCGCTTGACACGCTGTATGATGATACAGGTGCCAATCCGCGCGATGCAATGTCGATTGTATTTGTTGCAGCGATGCGTGAATGGCGACGGGCAACGTCACGCGGGCTTGCCGATGCTGGCCGTGCCGATTTGCGCGCTTCATTGGTTAGCCGGATTGACCGGTCGATGAATTTCACCATCACGCGTGAAATGGAACGGATGGAACGCGGGATGAATCTTCTGGCGTCAATTGGTTCAGTATCGCCTTTTGTTGGTTTGCTTGGCACGGTCTGGGGGATCATGAGTTCGTTCCAGTCGATTGCCGAGTCAAAAAACACCAGCCTTGCGGTTGTCGCGCCCGGAATTGCCGAGGCGCTTTTCGCCACCGCGCTTGGGCTAGCCGCGGCAATTCCGGCGGTAATTGCCTATAATAAATTTGCTGGTGACCTTGAACGATTTGGCGCGCGGCTTGAAACATTTGCGCAGGAATTCAGCACGCTTTTGGCGCGCCAGCTTGATGAAGGCGGCAAATAATGGGAGCGGGAGTCAAACGATCAACCGGCGGACGGCGGCATCGTCCAATGGGCGAGATTAACGTTACCCCCTTTGTTGATGTTATGCTGGTGTTGCTGATTGTATTTATGGTGACAGCACCGCTCTTGACCGTTGGAGTTGAGGTTGATTTACCAAAAACCAAAGCTGGGGCAATCAATGCTGATGCAGCGCCTTTGGTGGTTTCGATCAAAGCTGATGGCAGTCTTTATTTGCAAGATGCCGCGGTTGACGCCGAGGTTTTGATCCCGCGCCTGAAGGCCGTTTCCAACGCCAATCCTGATGTTCGTATTTTTGTGCGTGGTGATCAGGCAGTGACCTATGGCGATGTGCTTGGTGTTATGGGTCGCATTCAGGCAGCC
>Ga0255783_10003357_pt1 | contig 15301 bp, 17 predicted proteins | sample 011ome_22_FD_179981 | JGI IMG/M metagenome (GOLD analysis project Ga0255783, IMG submission 179981) | Coastal salt marsh microbial communities from the Groves Creek Marsh, Skidaway Island, Georgia - 011507BT metaG (version 2) | ecosystem: Environmental > Aquatic > Marine > Intertidal zone >... | reverse complement strand
CAGAGGATTATTAAGATGTTTAAACGGTCACTTATTATCGCTGCGATGCTTGTTGGCTTTGCCGGACCTGCATTGGCCGGACATTGCCCGGTCGATGTCAAAAAACTCGAAGCGGCTATGCCGAATTTAAAAGTGTCCGTCGTCATAGTAATTGGAACACGTAGCTGCCTGATCTAAGAGAGGATCTGGCTCATCTGGTTGATAATATTAAGCGGCGTGTTTGCGGTATTGCACGCGCCGGGTCTCCATGGTTTTCCGTTTGATTCTTTCTCTTTGTTTCAGCATTGATTGTCCACGCCCGAAATAAACATCTGCGGGCGTGAGGTTGTTGATGCTCTCGTGGTATCTCTGATGATTATAATGATCGACGAATGTCTCGATCTGCGCTTCAAGGTCTTCTGGGAAGAAGTAGTTATCCAGTAAGATGCGGTTCTTCAATGTTTGATGCCATCGTTCGATCTTGCCCTGAGTTTGCGGATGGTATGGTACTCCCCTGACGTGTCCCATTTTCTTATCACCCAGCCATTCAGCCAACTCACCAGAGACGTAGCTGGAGCCATTGTCCGATAACAACCTGGGTTTATGGGCAACATGTGCCTGATCACACCCAGATGCTTGTAAGGCCAATTCCAGCGTATCGGTAACATCGCTGGTCTTCATGGTCGTGCACAGCTTCCAGGCGATGATATAGCGCGAGTAGTCATCAAGGATCGTCGACAGATACATCCATCCCCAGCCAATGACCTTCAGATAGGTGAAGTCAGTCTGCCACAGCTGATTGATGGCTGTTGTTTTGTCTCGGAACTCCTCAGCAGCCTTGATCACGATGAAAGCAGGGCTGGTAATCAGATCAAGGGATTTGAGCAGCCGATAGACAGAAGCCTCTGAGACAAAATAGTTTTCTGTGTCAGTGAAGCGTACTGCCAGCTCCCGGGGAGATAACTCCGGAATGTCCAGTGCCAGATCAACAATCCGCTGACGAACGTCATCAGGGATACGGTTCCAGACCCGGAGCGGCCTGGGAGATTGATCTTCTAAAGCCTCTGATCCACCAATTTGATAGCGATCATACCATCGGTAAAATGTGGTGCGGGGAATACCCAGCTTATCCAGCGTCTGCTTGATTGGCAGATGGGACTGCTCAACAAGGCGAATAATCTCAAGCTTCTCAGATGCGGGATATCTCATTCGTCGTCTCCCCCATCTACCACCCGACAGGTGATGCTTGCATCACTGAGAGGGCGCGATCATGCTTTTTTTGAGAAGACGTAGTTCCAATGTCTGCTCAGCAACGACTTCTTTTAAGTCACGCGTCTCGCGACGAAGGTCTTTAACTTCACTTGTAGAAGCCGCACGGTCCGTATCACCAGCAAGCCGACGCTTGCCGGCCTCCAGAAACTCCTTCGACCATTTGTAATAGATACTCTGGGCAATGCCCTCACGACGGCACAATTCGGCGATGGTTTCTTCACCACGCAATCCATCCAGTACGATACGGATCTTTTCTTCGGCAGAGTATTGTTTGCGCGTTGCACGGCGGATGTCTTTGATCGCCTTGGCGGCACCTGTCTGTCTTGTCTCCGATTTCTGTCTCATCTGCGTTCCCTTTGGTCACTACGATGAGCTAGAAATCCTCTCTTATGCAATCCTGCTAATCTGTTCCATAGGCGCTGACGTCAGACAATATTATTTCTGAACGATTGATTAAGGTGGACCTTAGTGACGCATCATTGCGCCGTTTATAAAGATGCTGCGCGGCGACACTGATGACATGCGTAATGCCCTCGATAGAACTAGCCTTTTCGAGTGCAGGGATTAGCCCATAATTTGGGTCTTGAAAGACAACGTCCCAGTCGACCGTACCATCAGCCTTCTTTGGCGCAGGTGGCGGCGTATTTATGATCGATTGATCAGCGATAATCAGTGCCTCATTTTCAATGATCATAAAGCAATTCACAAAACCATATGCATGATGAGTCGTGCGTCAGAGTAAAAGCGGCATGGACGGCTTAGCTATAATTTTTAGGTTCAAATATAGGCCTAAATCATAGGCTGGCGCGCGACAAGAGCAGCTTCGCGTCGAACTTTTAAGGTTGGCGCCCAATACAAACTAATAGCACTTTCTACCCTACATAGTTTCAGAAATAGACATTGGGCCGCACTTTTTTGAGGCCGCTATCGATGCTCATGCGGAATTTTTCGGGGAGCCCCAAACGAGACCCTAATTTGAGACAGCGCGTTTATCTTGTTTGAGTAGACAAATTTGTCTTCCTAAAAAAAGAGAGTCGCACGGCTAGACTCTATTGCTCGCATGGATACTTAGTCGGTCTATTTTCCTTTTCCTCCCACAACGTGGGGGAGAGGACAGGCCTGCGCTCGTGCAGGCGGGTGTGAGGGGGTTATTCGCCCGCTTTATTTACCCCAGCCCAGGCCCGCATATCGCCCAGAAGATCGGAGAGCGAGCGTTCCCGTTCGGTGTCGATTTTGACTCTCGCGGTCATGCCCGCGCGGAGCGGCGGATCATCCGGATTGGGGATCAACTTGAGCCTGACGGGCAAGCGCTGCACCACTTTGACCCAATTGCCAGACGCATTCTGTGGCGGCAGGATCGAAAACTCGGCACCCGTGGCCGGCGAAATGCTTTGCACCTCGGCTTCCCATTTATGGTCGGGATAGATATCCAATGTGATCTCTGCCCGCTGGCCGATGCGAACGTGTGTGAGCTCAGTTTCCTTGAAGTTGGCGTCCACCCAGGGTTCGACATCTGTGACAATCGCAAACAACGGCTCCGCCGCCATGATCTGTTCTCCGGCGACCAGCGGGACCTCAACCACCGTACCACTGGCCGGGGCGCGGACCTTTGTGTTTTCCAGATCAAGTTCAGCCTGTTCCAACGCGGCGCTTTTGGCGCGGACCAGGGGATGATTGTCGATCTGTAAATCCTCGCCGCCGCCCAGCGATGCCATGATCCGGCGGATTTTCTGCCGTGCCAGGCTGACCCGGTCATCGGCGGTATTGGCATCGTTTTCCAATTCGTCTCGACGGGTCTGGGTGGTGATGCCCTGCTTGGCCAAATCAATTTGGCGTTCGAAACGTTTGCGGAAATAGGCCGCCCGGTCTTTGGCTTCTTCCAATTCAATCCGGGCTTCTTTCAGCGATGCGTTGAGGACTTCGATCTCGCGCCGCGCGGCATCCAACTCGGCTGCGGCATGCTTGACTGCCAGTTCGAACGGTCGATCATCCAAGCGGACCAAGACGTCGCCTTCTTGCACTTTTAAATGCGCCTCGGCGTTGACCGCCAGGACGCGGCCGGAAACCTCTGACGCCAGGCGGGCGATATCTGTTTTTACGTAGGCATTTTCGGTCGACACAAACTGTTGGCGTTGTAGCCAATATTCCATGGCCACGGCCGTGACAATCAACGGCACGATGATCAACAGGCAAAGGCGCAGCATACCCCGACGCGACAGCAGCCGGCGCCTTTGGATTTTTGGCGTTTCTATGTTGGACATCGCCACGTCGTCAGGCATTTTGCTTCTCAAGCTCCGTACGGTCGATCTCTTCGTTGTCGTCGGTCATGTCGTGCAGGCGTTGTTTTACCTTCAACAACAGATCGGTCAGGGTTTCGCGTTCGTCGCGGGTCAGCAGCGATAATTCTTCTTCGACCATGGCCTCGGCCAGGGGGGTGACTTCGCGATAGATGCGGCGCCCCAAACTGGTCAAGTAAATGAGGTTTACACGACGGTCGTTATCGTCCGGTCGGCGCTCCAACCAGCCAAAAGCTTCGAGCTTATCAATCAGACGCCCGGCCGACGCTTTCTCGACTTCTAGCAAATCAGCCAATTCCGACTGGTTGACGCCCGGTTGATCGTGCACGCGCCTGAGCGCCAGCCATTGCGTGCGCGTGAAGCCGATCTTGCGGACGCGTCGGTCGAACACGGTGCGTTGCAGGCGTGCAGCTTCCATGATCAGGAACGCGAGGTAGCGTCCCTCCGATAACGGTGTCTGCTCGGACTTGCTCATTTCAAATAAACCTCGCAAAATTAGTAAGCATAATTACTATTACCTTTCATACTGTCAATTAGGTTACCTTATTTTATGGCTGAGACCGTTACTTCCGGCGCTGCGTCGACCCCGCCAGATTTATCATCCGCGCGACGTTATGTGATCCTTGCCGTGGTGGTCCTCAGCGTGACGCTCTACAGCACATCGATCCTGATCGTGGCCGCTGTGTTGCCGCAGTTGCAGGGCGCGATGCAGGCGACACCCGATGAAATTGCCTGGACGATGACCTTTAATATTTTGGCGACAGCGGTGGCGACGCCGCTGACGGGGTGGCTGACCAGTCAGTTTGGCCGACGCAATTTGTTGGCCGGTAGCGTCGCGATATTTGCCATCTCGACGTATTTTTGCGGGGCTGCGACGTCACTCGAAGGGCTAATCTTCTGGCGGGTTGTCCAGGGGGTTGCAGGCGCACCGTTACCCCCCGTGGGGCAAGCCGTGATCTTAAATATCTTTCCAAAAAGGCAACACGGTACGGTGGTTGGGCTGTATGGGGTCGGCGTGGTCATGGGGGCCTTTATTGGGCCGATGGTCGGCGGCGTCATGGCCGAAGTTTATACCTGGCGTTATGCCTTTTACATCCTGGCACCTATTGCTGGGGTCGCAGCGATCGGCGTGATGGTGGCACTTCCCAGAACGCACCAAGTCGCCAAGGCCAAGCTAGAATGGACCGGATTTCTATTGTTGAGTATCTCCCTCGGGTGTCTGCAATTGGCGTTGTCACGGGGGCAACGGCTCGACTGGTTTCAGTCGCCGGAGATCGTGATCGAGACCTTTTTAGGCGTGCTGTGCTTTTACCTTTTTGTCGTCCACTGCCTGACCCATGACCGACCGTTCCTGAACCTTCGGCTGTTGCTCAATAAAAATTACTCCATCGGGCTTATTCTTGTGACGATATACGGGATGCTCAACTTCACGCCGATGGTGATGCTGCCGGGGCTGCTGCGAGAGCACGTCGGCCTCCCCGACTCGTTGATCGGCTACGTCGTAGGCGCCAGGGGTATTGGTGCCATGGTGGCATTCTTTATTGCCAGCTTCCTCGGTCAGAAATTTCCCAGACAATCCATTGCCGCTGGGTTTTCGTTTCAGGTGATCGCCGGGCTGTGGTTGATGACGGCCAATCTGAACACGACCCCGTTGGAGTTTGTGCTGAATGGAATCGTGCAGGGGTTCGCGGTTGGCACGATCTGGGTGCCGTTGACGGTGGTGACGTTCTCGACGCTCGATGCCAAACACTTGGACGAGACAAGTTCGGTCTATCATTTGATGAGAAACATCGGGTCAAGCTTCTTTATTTCATTGAGTGTCACCGAGGTCGTTCGTTCAACGGCCATGAACTACGAATTCATGACGGAACATATCTCGCCGTTTAACCCGGCACTCACGCTGCCCTGGGTCACCGGGCCGCGGTCGTTTGATACGGTCGAGGGATTGGCGCGAATGTCCGGTGAAATTATGCACCAGGCAGCGTTGATCAGTTATCTCAATGCGTTCGGGCTTTACACGCTGGCGTCCGCTGCGGCGATACCGTTGATCATCTTTGTCAGCCGCCCAAGAAGACGCGGGTTGTGACGGGGCTACAGAATATTCAGGACCCCGGTTAGATCAGGGCCTTGATAATCGGGGGCGAAGACGGGATCCAGCACGCGGTCACAGGTGCGGTTCGACCAATAACAAGTCATGCCAGACGCCTTGGCCCCCAGCACATCTCCCGACGCGCCAGCGACGTGAAGCACGTCGTCTTTTGCTACGCCGAGCACACGGGTCGGCAAATCGTAAACGTCGGGATGCGGTTTGTAGTGACCTGCGGTCTCACACGACAACACGTGATCGAACCCGCCCTCAAAGACTCGTGCGATGGCGTCCAACATATCCTGATCGCCATTTGATAAGATCGCAGTTTCGTATCCCTTGGCCTTTACCGCGCGCACAAGTTCGCACGCTTCGGGCCACGGTGTCATGCGATCCCAGGCGGCGACAAGTTTCTCGCGCGCGTCTTCTGGTATATTCAGGTCATGTTTTGCCAACGTGTAATCCAGTCCGATGCGTGTGCAATCGCGAAACGGCGTGTGCCCCAATCCAAGAGAATTGCTGACCGCCGCCCGTTCCATCTGCTTGGTGCGCCAGAGCTGCACAAAGGCTGATGCTTTTCTTGTGTCCAACGATAGAGCGTCGGCTACGACAGGCGTCAGGCTGCCTTGAATATCCAGAAGGGCCATGTACACATCGAACGTGACCAGTTTTATCGGCATGCCTAATCCCTCGCCGCGAGCGATTTGTTCGGATCATAAAATGGTTTGGGAACAACAATACAATTCCGTGATCGCTCGGTCGTTTCGACCACGCCCTGCGTGCCCAGCTCGGCGTATTGTTTGGTCATCATCGCCAGTGCGATGGTCTTTTCCAGGCGTGGCGAATAGATCGCAGACGTCACGCGCCCAACAATGAGTCCGTCGATCATAATCGGCCAGTATTCATCGTTGGACCCTTCCAGGGGTGGTCCTTCCAACTCTAAGCCAACCGACAGCTTCTCGACGCCGTTTTCAGCGATGCGGGTGAGGGCGGCCTTGCTGACGAAATCAGCCGCCATATCCAGATGGCCCAGACGATCCATGCCGAGCTCGAACGGATTATTCTCAAGGGTCATATCCGCCTGATAGGACAGCATGGCCCCCTCGATCCGGCGAATGCTGGATGTATGTCCGGGATGCAGGCCCATCGGTTCGCCAACCTCCATCAAATATTCCCACAGTCGGTCACCGGCGGCCCCCTCGCGCAGATAAATCTCGTACCCCAGCTCGCTCGACCATCCGGTCCGCGAGATGATCAGGGGAATGCCCTCCCACTCGTGTTCGGTAAACCAGAAATACTTCAATGCCGCCGGACCATCGCCAAATGCCGCACGTAGGATGTCACGGGATTTTGGCCCCTGAAGCTGCAGCGGCGATACATCCGGCTCGGCAATATGCACATCCATCCCGGCATTCACGGCCAACCCCTTGGCCCACAACAACACGTCACTGTCGGCGATGGATAACCAGAAATGGTTCTCGCCCAGTTTGAGCAAGATCGGATCATTGATGATGCCGCCGTCCTGATCGGTCAGCAGCACGTATTTGCATTGACCGACCTGACATTTAGACAAGTCCCGGCAGTTCATGTACTGCACAAAGCGGGCGGCGTCGGGTCCAGTGATCTCGACCTGACGCTCGACGCTGACGTCGCACAGAATCGCGTCGTTCACCAGGTTCCAGAAGTTCTGCACTGGGTCACCAAAATCGCGCGGGATATACATGTGATTGTAAACGGAAAACTTTTGTGCCCCCCAGCGCACGGTGGCTTCTGCATAGGGGGATTTGCGCACCTGAGTGCCAAAGCTAAAGTTTTTAAACAGTCCGACCTTGTTTGTGGTCATTATCAACACTCCCTGGCACGTGGTTATAGGTTTTTGTTGGTTCTGTGGGCGCTACGTTCGCCCTGTTATCCATGATCTGTCAGTTGTATTTTTGCTGAAATCTGGTTCGCCACCTCGATCAATCCGGTGCCGATGTCGGCCCGGTGGCGCTTAGTAAAGCGACGGACCGGACCCGTCGCGCCGACACTGAACGGTACCCCAAGACTACCAATAGGAATGGGTGCCGCAACGCTGGAAACCCCGACCTCTATTTCTTCGACGCATTCGGCATAGCCGCGTTTGCGGATCAGGTCGAACTCGCGCTCAATCTCTTTGGGTTTGGTTTTTGTTTGGTCTGTATAGGCGCGGAGTGGCGGGGTCAGGATTTCGCTCTGGAATGCTTTATCGGCAAACGCGGCGATGGCCTTGGAGCACGAACACGCATGGATTGGTCGATTGCCCAGCCCCGGATGAATGAACGAACGTGCGGCATCGGTTGGTGTTTCAACGTGAATGATCTCTATGTTTCTGTCACGAAACCGGGACAAGAAAACCGCTTCGCCAATGTCGTTCGCGGTTTCCTGTAACGTCGGTGCCACCGCCTGACAAATATCGGCGTCGGGCTGGCCCAGCACGGCGATCCGCTTCAGCCGCTCGCCGATCAGATAGCGCGATGCCGCGTCAGGATCATCCAACAAGCCATGTTCGGCCAAGGTTTGCAGCAACCGATAACATGTCGGACGCGGCAAACCCGTGGCGCGCTGAACGTCACTGGCCGATACGGCCCGCCCGGCGATAGCCACGGTCTCTAAGACGGTGATGAGTCGATCAAGATGCATATTATCACTTTACAGACATTTGTCTCATGAAATAAAACATAAAGAAAAAAGAGCCAAGCACTAAATTCGTCGAATGGGAGGCAACTTGATGGACGGAAACGCTGAGATGACATGTTGCGGTCCGGGGTATGCCAGCCCGGCCGACGCGATCATGGCCCCACGCGAAACACTTCTATATACCATCGCGATCTACACAGGCACCGGCATCCAAAAGCCGGATTATTTGTGCACCGTCGATGCGGATCCAGACAGCCCGACCTATTCGCAGGTTATCCACCGGCTCGAGATGCCGGGCATCGGCGACGAGTTGCACCACATGGGATGGAACGCCTGTTCGTCGTGCCATGATGATTCATCGATGTCGCGAAAGTATCTGTTGGTGCCGGGCGTGCGGTCGAACAACATCCATGTCGTCGATACCGCGACCGATCCGCGTGCACCGCGCTTGCACAAAGTCATCGACGGGGCCGAGATTAAAAAGAAAGCCAACCTCTCTGGCCCGCACACCGTTCATTGTTTGGGGTCAGAGATCATCATCTCGTTCCTGGGTGATGCCAAGGGCGAAGCACCGGGTGGCTACCTGCACATGAACAAAGACTTTGAAATCATTGGCCGCTGGGAAAACTCCATGGGGGAAATCCCGTTCGGTTATGACTTCTGGTATCAGCCGCGCCACAACGTCATGGTGAGTTCGGAATGGGCAGCACCCAACACGTTTATGCCAGGGTTCGATCTCGAAGAAGTCGGCCATCTGAAATACGGTCGCCGCCTGCACATCTGGGATTTTGAAAAGCGAGAGCCGATTGAAACCATTTACCTGGGCGAAGATGGGCTGATCCCACTCGAAGTAAAGTTCCATCATGACCCGGACAGCACCCATGGGTTTTGTGGTGCGGCCCTGAGTTCCAACGTCATCCATTTTTGGAAGTCAGATGCTGGCACCTGGGAATGGGAAAAAGTCATCGATGTGGATAACGAGCCCCACCCAGAATGGCCGATCCCAGTACCCGGCGTGATGTCGGCGATCTTGATATCGATGGACGACAAGTATTTGTACCTGAACAACTGGCTTCATGGGGATATGCGTCAGTACGACATCACCGATCCGCACAATCCCAAATTGACCGGTCAGGTTTGGATGGGCGGATTGCTGGGCAAAGCGCCAGAGGTCAATGGCGTGAAGGTCGCGGGCGGCCCACAAATGTTCCAGCTGTCGTTGGATGGTAAACGTCTTTATGTGACCACGTCCTTGTTTTCGACCTGGGACAATCAGTTTTATCCAGACATCCGTACCCAGGGGGGTGTCATGGTCATGATCGATTGCGATGTCGAGAATAGCGGCATGAAGATCAACGAAGATTTCATTGTCGATTTTGGCAAAGAACCCAACGGCCCCTCGCGCTGCCACGAGACCCGTTACCCGGGCGGCGATTGCACCAGCGATATATGGCTATGACGACGCACACGATTACCATCGCCAACCAGGGCAACGCGACCTATGAGGTCAGCGCGAACCGAACACTGCTGGTGAGCTTGCGCGATCAGGGCGTTGATCTGCCATACGGGTGTAAATATGGCGGCTGTATATCGTGCGCAGCAAAACTCCTCTCGGGCAGCGTTGATCAAAAGGCCCAGGTGGCCCTCAACAATCGTCAAATCAACGATGGCTATGTTATTCTGTGCGTGGCGCGACCGACGAGCGATTGCACCTTCGAGGTCGGGGTCGAAAGCCATGACCGGCTCTATCGAAATCCGTTTCTCGATCCACTTGCCCCCCATGAACTGAAAGCTGACATCGCGACACCGTCGGCAAAAGACGTTTAGGATTCTTCACGATGCAACTCGATCAACTCAACCATACGGATCATGACCAGCCCTATAGCGAAGAATACCTTCAGACTATACTGAAATCGGTGAAGACGATTGCCATGGTCGGTGCCAGCCCGGACAAGACCAAGTTCAGCTATGGTGTGCTCAGGGTTTTGCATGAAACCGGATACGACATGATCCCCGTTAATCCGCGCCCGGGCTTAGAGGAAATACGCGGCATCAAGGTGTATCCCGATCTCGCCTCTATCGACCGGCCGGTGGATATGGTCGAGGTTTTTCGCCGTGCCGAGGATTTGCCCGATGTCGCGCGCGACGCGGTTGCTATCGGGGCCAAGGTGCTATGGGGCCAGATCGGTGTCAAAAATGCGGACGCCGCTAAGATCGCCGAAGAAGCTGGTATGAAGGTGGTCATGGATCGCTGCCCAAAGATCGAATTATTCCGGCCATTTTGGAAACCGCGGCTCGATCTCGGGATATAATCAAGCGTGTCGTAGTGACGCCGCTTAAAAAAGGAATCAATTATGGCCCAGAATATCACCAAAAGCGCCAAGGACATCGTTAAGTCAGCGATGGCGAACGTGCCCGCCATCAGTGCCGAAGAGGCGCTCCCGTTGGTGGGGTCGCCCGATTACGTTTTTGTCGATCTGCGAGACGGTACCGAGCAAGCCAAAACCGGCATGATCCCGGGTGCGGTCGCCTCGTCACGCGGCATGTTGGAGTTTCACATCGACCAGGAAAGCGCGGCCCACAAGCCCGAGTTCAACCAGGACAAAACGTATGTGTTCTATTGCGCGTCTGGTGGGCGGTCGGCGCTGGCCGCCATCGCGGCCATGGATATGGGTTTAACCCCCGTGGTCAATCTGACCGGCGGTGTCGGCGCCTGGAAAGAGGCCGGTGGGTCGTTAGAGCAGAGTTAAGGAAGTTCATATGTCGTTTCCCGCCCTAGATATGTCCGTCGAGCCTGAGGTCGAAGGATTTTTTGACCCGGACACCAACACAATTTCCTACATCGTCAAGGATCCGAACTCGGATGCCTGTGCGATTATCGACAGCGTGCTTGATATCGATTACGCGGCAGGGCGGCTGTCGTATAACAGCGCGGATCGGCTGATTGATGTCATCGAAAAGCGCGGGCTGACCCTGGAATGGATCATCGAGACCCATGTCCATGCCGACCACTTATCGGCGGCACCGTACCTGCAACAGAAACTGGGTGGCAAAACGGGCGTCGGTGCGCAGATCACAGAGGTCCAGAGAACGTTCGGCAAAGTTTTTAATGAAGGCACCGAGTTTCAACAGGACGGATCGCAGTTTGACGCGTTGTTCGAAGACGGCGACACCTACACCATCGGCGGCATGATCGCATTTGCCATCGCAACACCGGGCCACACACCGGCATGCATGGTTCACGTCATTGGCAATGCGGCCTTTGCCGGGGATACCTTGTTTATGCCCGATGGCGGCTCGGCCCGTGCCGATTTTCCGGGCGGCGACGCCGGTCAACTTTATGACTCGATCCAAAAGGTACTTTCGTTGCCGGACGACATGCGGCTTTTCATTTGTCACGACTATGGTCCCAATGGTCGCGACATCGCGTGGGAGACCACAATCGGCGAACAGAAGGACCACAACATTCACGTCGGTGGTGGCAAAACCCGAGACGACTTCATCAAATTCCGGACCGAGCGCGACGCGCAATTGTCGATGCCCAAGCTCATCATTCCGTCCATTCAGGTCAACATGCGTGGCGGCGAGTTCCCACGGGATGATAGCGGAAACCCAACGCTGAAAGTGCCGATTGATACATTGTAGCAGCCGCTGCCTAGGTATGATTGGGCACCTATTCGATTGCCATAAATCTGGTTTTTGGATGGTACGTGTAAAATCGACCAACGGACGCAATAACCCAAAGCGGACACCTGAGCACTAGCGATAGTCTTGTGTCATTTGCTCAATTAGATATTCACCCGGACAACAAACTTAGAACCAAGATGGTGGCAGGGACTGGCGCGACAGCGAAGACGATGCTGACCAGGAATTGCCTGAAAGACAAGAACCGACCTATACCGACGGCAAATGCAATTCCACCGCCGCCACCAATCAAGGAATTGCCCGGTGTGTTGACCAATACAGCTAGAGTCAGGCCACGGAATCTGGAGATACGATCGGTCCAACGCAACATAGAGTTGCTTAAGGGGCGCAGTTTATCCGTAGTATTCGACGCGCGTTGGAGAATGCGATCCGCAACTGAATTGACAGATACCTCCAGACTAAACGCCCGACGCAATAGGAGATGCAAAGGCCCAAAACGGTGGCCAGATAAACCATGGGAGCGACGTCAGCTCCGAACATGATCAGGAGTGCCATTCCGATTTCCGCGCCCGGCACAAATGGGCACGCCAGCAAGACCACGTAAATCAACAGAGTGAAGACCAGAACAGTCGATCTAACTCCGTCATCTCCAACTAAATGCTCTAAATCTAGCATACGCCCGAGATGCTCAATAAGCTCGTAGCCGGCAACGGATAATACGATGCAGACGGCGCCAATGAACAATAGTCTTGCCACTTGGATCGAAGTAAGTTTGGTGAGCATTTTTTACAGTTCACATGTTATTTTTCAGTGATTGTGCCAATCGCGCAGTGTCGATCGATACTGGAGTGGGTGGCTCCACGATGCGATCAAGCTCTGATCGGCTGACCATCGTTCGCTAAAGTCGGTCGGCAACCAAATCGTGTGCCAAATCGTGAAGGTCGGAACGCAACTCATCTTCCTCATCCTCCAGAAATTTCTCTCGTGTCACCATGTTGCCTGACAACACCATCGCCAAGTCTGTCATTGCCACCACATAAGTATCTTCGCGGTTCTTGCAGGCGGTAATCACTAAACTAGTCACGATTTGAGCATCCATACCCTCGACGCGGTTGCTCGTCTGTAAGTCCTCTATCTGATTGATGACGCAGGATTTATACTGATCATTTTCAGCACTAGCGTTCGTCAGGGCCGACCCAAGTCCGCAACCGGTTAGAAGGAGAACCGGCAGCGTGATTGCAAATCTTCTCATTGTTCTTTCTCCCATTATCAATTTGTTAAACTCAGGATTACGACGAGCCTACCGGCTCTAACGACCGAGATCCTCAGCAGGTGTTGGCGATCTTGTGGCGATTAGGAACAGGCCATGCTTCAAAGGCCAGTCGAAGTTTATTTCGAAACCTGCGGCCTCGATTTTCTTCCGCAATGTGGAACGTCTGAATACGTTCAAGGGAGGCACAAGACCGAAGACACTGGCGATAGGAAGGAGACAGCGAATTATTGGATTGACCTCGGCTATGCAGGCCGTGTTGCTGATAAATACGCCACCAGGTCTGAGCCATTGTGCGATGTCTGCAAGCCTGGCATCCAATTCAGGGACAAGATGCAAAATACTATGCGCCAGTACCGCATCATAACGTCCCGCATCGACATTCAGATTTTCGAAGGAGGCGTGTAGAAATTCAACATTTTGGACCTCGGCTTCGGCGGCTCGCTCTTTTGCGATCCGCAGCATTGCCGAGGATACGTCAATCGCTTCAATGCGGTTTACGTAAGGTGCAAGTCGAATTGCCGTCGAACCCGTGCCGCATCCAATCTCGACAACACGCATCTCTGGCTTGAGCACCTCTTGCGCCAGCTCAAGTTTACGTTAATAGGCGTCCATGTCGGGAATCGTTTTTGCGGCATACCGTTTTGCTACCTTGTCCCAGAATTTCTCGCTATCACGCATCGTTGCGGTCCTTTGTTCATATTGAAGGCCCGCTTATAGTTATTCATCATTGAAAATGACATTGCGAAAATATGCACTTCTGTTATTCATTTTTGCATGAAATAATCGAAGAAATCGTTCGACTGGACCCAGGCTCAGGCGTTCCTTGAGACGGCAGAAACCGGCTCTTTCTCCTCTGCTGCTGAGAAACTCAGACTTTCGCAACCTACCGTCGGTCGTCACGTTTCCGCGCTTGAGGACGACCTGGGTGTCACGTTGTTCGATCGAGTCGGAAAGTCTGTCGTTCTTACTGATAATGGGCTGCGCTTGTTGGAATACGTAAGATCAATGCGAGATGCTGCTGATCAATTGACTCTGACAGCAATGGGGAATGCTCAATCTGTTGCCGGGAAAGTCACTATCACGGCAAGTGATGGATTTTGCGCTTACACTTTGCCCAATATTGTTTCAGCCTTGAGGCGGGAACACCCAGAGATCGAAATCGAAGTATTTGCGTCAGACGAAGTCCAGGATCTCACACGCCGAGAGGCTGATATTGCTGTTCGCCACGGCAGACCAAGTCAGCCCGATCTGATTGCAAAGCGGCTCATCGATTCAACGGCTCATCTATATGGTACGAAGCAATATCTCGACCAAATTGGACGACCTCAATCTCCAAATGATATTGGGCCCGATGTTCAGTTTATCGGTTTCGAGAGTAAAGATCGTATTCGCCTCGTCCTGAATGACCTTGGTTTCAATCTTGCGCCTGACCAATTTATGGTGATCACGAACAATGTATTTGCTGGCTGGGAGATGATGAAAAAGGGCATTGGCCTTGCCTTGATGATAAAGTATGTCGCTGACCAAACTGAGGGCGTAGAAATGATCCTACCTGACTATGTAAATATTGAGTTGCCTGTATGGCTGGTCACGCATCGAGAGCTTCATACGAGTCGACGAATTCGGATTGTGTACGATTTCATCGCGCAATCTATATCATCACAATGATGACTGTCGTGAGTATATGAGGATCGCAATCTCGAGCCCCTCGTTCATGAATTCTGCGTCCTGGCCGAAGTCTTTATGCCAGCATCTGCGATTGCAAGCATAACACCCATCCCAAGGCCCTTTGAAACCGTGAACGTCTCGTTCAGAACCATTTCCCTAGTGCGGGATGCATTCAAAGAATAGGGACGGCCGAGAATGGATATCGAAGGAAACCGTTTTGAAAGATGCAATTACATTTGCCCGGCTATCAGTGATCGAACCAGCTGAGATTGCAGTTCATATGTCTGATCCTCGGGTTCCAGGCGATGATATAGCGCGAGTAGTCATCAAGGATCGTCGACAGATACATCCATCCCCAGCCAATGACCTTCAGATAGGTGAAGTCAGTCTGCCACAGCTGATTGATGGCTGTTGTTTTGTCTC